>JAEIGA010011653.1_pt1 | contig 13346 bp, 4 predicted proteins | sample 9270691 | NCBI WGS metagenome assembly JAEIGA01 (sample SAMN17057246, study PRJNA624740) | gut metagenome | biome: biome; isolation source: fecal sample | host: Bos grunniens | place: China: Xizang | collected 2019
CGAGTAGGTTACACTACCAAGGGTTGAAAAACTAATGTTAGAAATTCCGATTTTATCGGTGAAGTTTATAAGTTTATCAATAGCCTCGCCTGTTTTGTTTCTGGAAAGGATATGATAAGGATTCGCGCTGAATTGACGAAGAGGAATGCTCTTGGTGAACTTTTCAGCAGGGTGAGAAACTGCAGTTTTAGTAGCGTCCTTGCTGAAGGAGAAGCCACCACCGGAGGTGCTGTATTTAAGCATTTCAAAATCGGTGAACAAGGAATATTTATTGTCACTTGCGTATTTTAAAAGTGCCTTAAATTCCTTATTTGTTCCGATCTCAGAAGCAATTTTAAAGCCACCGGCAACTTTTCCGACATTAACGCCGTTTTCACCATAGCCTTTAAGCACAACGATAGGCTTTTGACCAACAGTTTCGGTAACATCACCGATAATCTTTTCGGTTTCGGCAACTGTTGTTAAGGTTTTAAGGGTTGAAACCGGAATGCCCATAACCGATGATGTGGACATTACACCACCCATAACGGTTAAGGAATATGGAGATTTTTCAATCACGGATTCGGTTATAAAGCCGTTTTTATCAAGATAATTACGATAACATTTTGCCATTCCACTAATATCGGCGTCTTCGCCCTCTAAAGGATAGCAACCAATCGAAACCACATCGCTTGTTCTGGCAGAAACGTGTCTTACACTGTCAGAAATCTTAGCTCTGGCTTTGTAATAGTCGTAATCGGCAAGATAAAGGCAAGGATATATAATTGCATAATCACTTCTTTTATCACCTGCTGAGAAGGTAACACCCATTGAACTTGGGGTCTTCTCGGCTATACAAAACAGCGCGTCATTGTCGGCCTTAATGCCATAAACCGGCATTAGTGCGGTTTCGTTTATATCTCTGGAAGATGAAGTGTCGTGAGAGGCGAAGTTGGAAGGTTCACCGTCACGACGACGCTCACCGTCTACATTAATTTCGGTGGATACGATGGTGCCGTTACCGTAAGGTGTGAAAACATAAGAATCTTCAACCTTTGTTACATTCACAGCGCATAATCTGGGGGAAGGAGTAGCATAAATCAAGCGATATAATGGGTGTCCTTCCTTGATTTTTGAAGCGTCTATGGATATTTTCATCGAGTCTGAACTCAATGTATATTGTACCGGCACAGAAACTTTGACATCATCAAAATAATACGTCAATTCTACGCCATTGTCAACCTTTTTGACACTAATTTTTCCTTCATTATATGGATTTATTCCATATTTTTGAACGCTTTGATATTTGTTCATATCCTGAAGGGAAAGATTCAAAGTAGAAGTAGCTATAGGTTGATTATTTTCATCAAATTCAAGATTTGACCAAACTTTTCCCGAAGCTTTGTTGGTTAAAAGAATGCCTTTAAATTCGTCGTTATATTCTAAAATTAAACGTTCGTTTTCTGCAACAACTTGGGAAGATAAGGTTTCGATTTCAGGATTTTCATCATACTTATCAACAACATAATTTCTGCCTTCGCATCCAGCCATAACAGAAACTGCCAAAAGCACGACCATCAACACTGAAACGATTTTTTTCAAGGTCATTATATGATACCCTCCCTAATCTTTTTTTAAAATTACTATCGATAGAAAATTTCTTGGAAAATTGAAACTATAAATTCTCCTACTTGTTGCAAAAGCACTCCAACCAGGAACATTACAAAAACAATTAATACCATAAACAATATTGTTACTATACCTGTGCCCATGAACTTGAAGAAGTCGTATTCATGAACAGTCATAATAGCAACACTTAACAAGAAGAAGGTGTATATAAGAACCACGGTTCCTATTGCATCAACTACTGCCAAGCCGGAAAGAGAAATAACGTGAGAAATTATAACCCTTATAAAGGTAAATAAAACTAAGGGCATAATTGAATAGGTAGTAGCAACTAAAACTTCTTTGAAATTACCTTTTCCTGCGAAGGATGAAGCAATAAGCCAGTTGGCAATAGACCAAAGAAGTACCAAACCAACAGTTTCAGCCAATGTGAAAAGGGTATTGTATTTATGAATATCAATATTTGTTGCCATGAAACCGGAAGAGGTTTCTTTAAGTATATTAGCAATATAGAATAAAGCCAAAATGACAAGGGCAATAATTACCGAGCCACGATGTTTATATTTAATATCATCGAATGCACTGAAGGGATGTATCGGAGACGCCAAAGCAGTTTTAACTTTGATGTTCTTTATTAAAACTATATTCTTGCGTTTAACAATCACAAAGAAGGTAATAAGTCCTGCAATTAAAACAACCACAATTGCAGCCATCCAACCGAAATTGTCAAGAATGTACTTGTTTCTGATTTGTTTGTAAGCTAGGTCGTAAACAGTGTAATCCAAACCTTTTTCGGCACACTCTAAGGCATTTTCGTAATCGCCATCACTAAGATATGCGATAGCCAAACCACGGTATGCTAACTGGCAGTTTTGGTTACGGTCACGAACCTGCTCCCAAAGAGGTTTACCCTCAGCATATTCGCCTTTAATATAGGTAAGCTGAGCGGCCTTCAAAAGTTTACCGTATTCGGTAAGTTCGAAAACTGTAATAGTGTTAGTGTCAACGTCGCTCACCAAAATGTTTTCGTTGTGTAAAGAAATGGCTTTAGCCGAGTCGAACAAACCTGTATAGGTTGTACGGTCAGAACCACCACCAAAACCTGCCAAAAGGTTACACTCTTCATCGTAAACATAGATGAAACCTTTTTGGCTGTCCAAAGCGTAAATGAAATTGTTTTCATCTACATCAATGGATACAAAGTTTTGAAGTTTCTTCATACCATACATTATTGTATATTTGTCTTCAACGAAGTTAACATCATTAGCCGAGATAGAAGTACCGTCGGTCTTACGCTTATTCATGATGTTTTCGCCGCCGGGAGAAAGCTTTCTGATTTGTCCTGTGCCGTTTGCCTCTGTGTCGGTTGCACCTGTACAGGTAACAACATAATCGTCAGCATCAAGACACAAATCTACGAAAGAATAAGGAAGTTTCTTGGCAGAGAAAGCCTTTTTAGCATCGGTTTGGGTTAAACGGTCCCAAAGATAACCTAAGGTATCTAATGCTGTTGCTTTAACGTTATTTGCACCGTAAAATCCCAAAAATTCATTTTCGGGAGAATAAAGCAATGCGCCGTAATAACAACCAAGACTTAAAATGTATGTATACCCTTTCTCGGTTCTAACGAGTTTGCAAGGTTGATAATAGAAATCGTCCGGAATTAAATCCGACTCAGGCTTACCCCAAGTTTCAAGAAGATTTCCGTCAAAGTCAACAATGAGGATACGGGCACGGTCGGTATCGCAAATGTAGATTTTTCCATCCTTATCTACAAACATACCACTTGCGCCGGAGAAGGAAACATTTTCTCCATTCTCATCGACAACTTTAAAAACTTTATTTAAAGTATAATCGCTATTAAGAATTACAATTTGAGACCAGTCGCTAACGAGAACATAAACATAGCCGTTAGCATCGGTGCAAATTTCTCGAACACCTGAAAGAGATTTTTCAAGTCCCAAAGAACCTGCTGAAATAACCTTAGAAGCGTTATACATTTCTTGGGTTAGCCCGGATTCTGTGGCCCCGCTTGCCGTATCGTTATGAACGAACGAAACAGTTGGTGCAGCAGCAACAGTAAAACCGAGTGAACCAAGCATTATTATAACTAATATAATTGAAATCAATCTTTTCAATTCATTTCACAATCCTTCCTGAGGAATAAACAATTATTTAATACCTGATGTACTCATGGTCTCCATAACGTTACTTTGAGTAACTAAGAATACCAAAATTGGGGGAATCATCAAAATTACAGTTACCGCCATCGCACTACCTGAACGAGCAATACCACCGGCTGAAATAGAACTCATAACCTGAGGCAATGTTTTTAATTGCTCACTAAAGATTGTACCGCTGGGGATAATGGTCCACATTGACTGGAAGGACAAAAGTAAAATTGTCATCCAAGCGGGTTTCAAAATAGGCATTACAACCTTATGATACATTTTAATAACGCCTGCACCGTCAATTCTTGCAGCTTCCATCAAAGCATCGGGAACCGAAACGTCGATATATTGCTTCATAAGGAAGCAACCGGTTGCAGATGGGATTGCAGGTAAAATGTATACCCAATATGTATCAATCATCTTAAGGTTTGTAAAAATCAAGTATTGAGGAACGCTCAATGTAACACTGTTATACAAAAGCATTATTTGAATAACCATGAAGTAGAACTTTCTTCCCTTGATTTTTGACTTTGAGAAGGTAAATGCAGCTAAAGAAGCAGCAAAAATGTGTAAAGATGTACCGGCAAAGGCAACAAACAAGCTGTTGAAAAGGTATCTCGAAACAGGTACCTGAATTTTACCAAGAAGCGCCGGAAGTTCCAAGTAGTTAGAAAGAGTGGGTCTTCTAACAAAGAACTGGGGTGGGAAAATAAGAAGCTCGTCTAAAGGTTTAAATGAAGTAACTATACAATAGACAAGTGGTAAAATTGTGAATGCTCCGGCAAGGAACAAAAGAGAGAAATAAGCAACGTTTCCGGCGGTAGAGCGTGTATAGCGTCGATATTGCGGTTTTTTTGCTTTTTCTGATTTAAACTGTAATAAAAGTTTTTTAATCTTCGACAAAACTCACGCCCTCCTTTAAGAATCACTTTTTCCAACAAGATTTAGTAATGCGCCGATACCGAAACGGAAGCAAAGCACCAATCCAAACAAAAGTACCGATAGGGCTGATGCATAACCCATTTCATAACGGGCAGTACCTATATCCGAAATGTAGGAAACGAGGGTATCAACCGAGTTGTTAACACTGGGGTAACCTACAAGGGTAGTCATAAGACCACTTACCGAGAATACCGATTGAATTTGCATTACTGCACCGAAGAGCAAAATAGACTTCATTGAAGGCAAGGTAATGTACCAAAGCTCGTGCCAACGGGTTCTGATACCGTCGATAGCACCGGCCTCATATTGCTCAGCGTCAACGTTTTGCAAACCTGCGATATTTGAAAGGAATGTAACACCCATACTCATCCACAATTGGATAACAATAAGAATTGTCATATTATATGAGGTATTCTGGAACCAGTTAATAGGCTCAGAAATAAAGCCGAAACTGATAAGGAAGTTATTAAGGTAACCCAAGCTATCGCCTGAGAAAAGAATTTGCCAAATAAAGTATGCGTTACCAACCAATGCAGGAGCATAGAAGATAAATGTTAAGATAACACGAACGGTTTTGGTAAATTCGTTAATCATCCAAGCAAGGACGAAGGCTAATATAAATCCGCCAGGTCCTGCTACGATGGAGAATTTTAATGTGTTACCGATAACCTTTAAGAAGGTATCATCACCGGCAAACATTCTTGAATAGTTTTCAAGTCCGATGAAAATTGGTGTTGACACCATATCGAAATCGAAGAAGCTAAGTACCATTGACGCTAAAATGGGGAGAATGTTAAAAACAAAGAACAAACTCACAAAGGGAAGCATAACCAAATAAAAGGCGCCGTTTTCACTCAAGTTTGAGCTTTTGGATTTTTTAATTAAAGATTTTGTGCTCATTTTTTTCACCTTTCTATTTGATTATCTATTCTCATATTGACGCCATTTGCGCTCAATTTCAATGTTTGCCTCTTCACTGTATTTGAGAAGAGTTTCTTTAGTGTTTTGATTGTTTTCAACAACGTTCCAGAAGCTTTGATATACTGAACGAGATACATAGTAACTACCGGGATACTCGGGAACTTCCTCGATTTGCTTCATAGCAGTAACGATAATGTCCTTCATTTCCATATCCCATTGTAAAGATTCGAAAGCCTCGATATTTGAAACAGAAACACGTCCTGTAGGTCCAAGAATGGTTTCAATTTCGTTTGAGTAGTTAAGCTGAGTATCAGCCGAAATCCACCACTTGAGGAATTCCCAAGAAGCCTCGGGATTCTCAGAGTTCTTCATAATCGAACAAGCGCTGCCACCACCGGAAGTTACATGGTTGATGGTACCGTCTTCAAGAACTGTACCGGGAACTAAAGCTACCGACCATTTACCGTCAATTTCAGGAGCAGCTGCCTTTAAAGTGGTATACATTGTATGGGTTGAAATACCAATGGGGCAGGAACCTGTACGGAAACGGTTGTAGAAGTCCATTGTACGGGGCATTCTGAGTTTTGTGTAGAAATCGGTCCAGGTGTTAAAGATAACAGCTGCTTCGGAAGAAGAAAGATTTGTGCTTCTTCCATCCGCTTCGTAAAGCTCAACGCCACTTTGTAACATAAGGGTTGGGAAAAGGTTAATACTACCGATACCGGTGTTAGCCTGACCAACAGTAGTCATGGTATTGTTAGGCATCCAAGCGGTAAGGTTGTTGGTTGCAAGAAGTCTTACAACCTCTTCAAAATCTTCCCAGGTTTCGGGAACTTCAAGTCCCATTTCTTCCATAATGTCAGTTCTGTAATACATAAGGTAGAAAGATTGGGTATCAGGAAGACCGTAAGAACCGCCTTTGTAAAGGTAAGGAAGGTCGGCATTTGCACCAAATTGTTCCATAACCTTATCGTAATCCTTGAACTGTTTCATGTCGTATAAAACGCCACGCATTGCAAGGTTAACCGGTTCACTTCTTGAGTGTTGTAACAATACATCGGGGCCCTTGCCTGAAAGAATTGCCTGAACAACCGATGCATTAACAAGTTGGATGTTAACTGCAATGTCAGGATGTTCGGGAGTAAAGGTGGTTTGGATTAAGGAGTTAAGAACCTGAGCTTGGTCACGGCCCCAGTTAACCCAAATTGTAACAGTTTCTGCACCTTCTTCGGCAATGGATACGTTATTATAATCCTGAACGAAGGAGATAAAGAATCTCTCAACCGAGTACCACATACTTGCAAATCCATTAGGTGTTTTGATAGGATCTTTAGTTTCCTTAGCGTAAAGGGAAATTTTGTCAATGTCCAAAGGCATAGCGTTCATTTCATAAAGAACTGATGCCAAAGAGGTATATCTTGAATAGAAAATATCCTTATATCTGTGAGCTGTGTAACGGTTATCAACCATAAGTTGAAGAACCTGGTTCATATTGTTGATGATAGAGATGTAAGAACCACTCTTCTCACCGGTTAATTCCTGAAGTTGTTTGCTACATTTAGCAAGTTTCTTATAAATGCTTTGAATTCTGGGGAGCATATCGCTGATTTGTTTGAACAAATCATAGTCACGGTATGTATCAACAGTTTCGCCGGTAATCATTGTAATATCAATGTAAAGGTCGCCGATTTCAGAGGTTGCTTCCTTTAAAAGGTCGCGAATTTCAGCAATTTCACCGGGAACAACGGTAAGAGAGATGGTGTGTTTTCCCTCGTCAAACCATACATAGTAAGGTTCATCGTTTTTATCGGCAAAAATGGTTTCTTGCCATTTATAGGTGTAAGAGAAGCCAACATATCCTGCTTCGGCAAAAGGAGTTTTACCGTCAATCTTAAGGTCACGGTAAACCTTTGCACCAAGCACAGCGCTTTGACGATACATAAAGGCAATGTTATAATAACCGGCCTTCATTTCGGGAGTTTCCCAGGTTAAAGTGTCGCCGTTTGTTGACCAGTTTCCGCCGCCGATATAGTTTACAAGGCTCTTAGCGGAGTCTTGAGGTGTAATATCAACAGTAGAGGTGTCGCTCTTACCAACAAGCCAATGGCTTGTCTTAATTTTGGCATCTTCACCTTCAATGATGATAGGTTCGCCTTTATAAAAATCACTGGTGGGTTTAGTGTATTTTTCAGGGTTTTCAATAGCGCCAAAGGTTACTTTTTCAATCTTAAATTCGCCGTAAAGTTTTGAAATTTCAATTGTGTGTTCGCCGGCAGTGAGGAAGAAGAGGTAGGGGTCGTTGGTCCAATCGGTAATGTCGGTTACAATATCAAAGTAGAACTTGTCAGTAGGAGCTTGTTTAGGAGCAAACTCGTTGCCGATACCGTCAACTCGGTTTCCGCCTTCGTTTACCCAAATTCTGGAAAGAACAAGTTTCTCGGCCTCGTCGAAAGGAACTTCGCCATCGATTTTAACTGCGAAAGTAAGCTTTTCGGTTGCCGAATCGGTAGCTAAGTATGAAAAACCTAATGTGTAAAGACCGTCAGCAGGAACTGTAACAGTCAAGGTTGCGGGAGTATCGCTAACCTGTAAATCACATTCGGTTTCAACATTTTGGGTAGCATTAACTGCAGTTTGATTTGCTATGTAAGAAGCATAATCTGATGAGCTATCTTCACCGGTGGTAATAGTTTCTTCGGGAGAAACAACCTCTTCGGAAGTAGTCTGGTCGGTGTCAACAGTCTTTGTAATAACTCCACCCACCTCTGCTGAGCAGCAAATGGTCAAAAGCATACACAAAGCTAACACCAATGATATAAACCTGCTAACCTTTTTCCTCATCATAATAGTACCTCTGAATCTAAAGAATTTTATAATCTAATATTTTTTAATATCAGACTTTAAATAAAAGATAAATTTTATCCTCTATTTAAAACCCAATATTTTTCGTAGGGACAGGCGTCCCCGACTGTCCGTTTCGCCGTTTTTCGGCATTACCCCTCCCCCTTGGTTGAGGGGGAAGGGTTTTTCTCGCATAAGCGAGTATCGATTTTAACCTACGATGGTGTAGTACGCACCATTGTAACCGCCGCCGTGGGTATTGTTTTGTCTGAATGTGATAGACTTATTGCTATTGCTAATGGTGTTGTAGAATGCCATTATGCCCGAAGCAGGACAAATAACATCGCCCAAACCAGCATTTACAATAATTTGATCAACATTACCTAACATTGTAGCGAAGTGTACAGTGTCGGCATACGCATAAGTAGGTCTCCAAGTACTATCCTTGCGATTGTTGCCACTTGTCTCAGCGCCAAGGTCGCACAACCAAGGTAACGAAACATTAAGAGTGGTAACATTCTTGCCGGTTACATCATCCAAGAGAGCTGCAACTGCGATTGACTGGAAGCCACCCATACTTGTACCCATAGCAGTAAAGGATGTGCCATTCCACAAGCCCTTCTCGGTGAAGTGCTCAATCATAAACTTACTTGCCAAGAGGTCGCGTTTAACCATCTTAACGAGATAAGATGTGTCAAATGTTTCGTTATCCCAAGCAAAGTTGTTGCCGTTCTTGTTGATGGAAGACTTGAAGTTATCCATATAAGTAGTATCGCCGGTCTTGGTTAAATCAAGACTGTGAGCGCAAACGGTGAATACTGCAGCGTTAGCGTCATAGTTCTTGTCGGGAGCAGCAACGCTGTTACCCTGGAATTTAACCATTAAGCCGAGAGAACCTGCAGCTGCATCTTTGGGATAGGTTAAGTAACCTGTTACAAAGCCGCCTGCATTGTCATAAGGAATTACAACACGGTATGCCTCATAACCGGAGTTGGCTGAAACGGATTCCATTGTAGTAGCAGTAGCGCTGGTGCTTGCAACTTCAGTTGCAGCAGCAGCCCAGTTGCTGTCAAAATCGGAAGGTTTGTCAGAAGATTTTGCTATACTCTTAACGCCGAAGCCCACACTACCTGAGTAGTGAACGCCACTGTCAACCTCAGTAAAGCCGGAAATCTTATTGCCATCGCTATCGCAAGCAACAACTGTCCAGTAAACAAATCCTGCAGTGTTAGAAGTAACAGTAAATGAGCATACACCAGTTGTACCGGAATATGTAGTTGTTGTTGTTTGACCTGTTGCCTCGCTATAAACTGTAACCTTGAACTGAGGAACGGAAATTATTTGACCGTTACTAGCGTAACCTGCAATGTTAATTGTTGCAGTTTCGCCAACGTTGTAACTTACAGGATTCTTATCAGAATCACCGATAAGTCTCAAACCTGATTTACCTGAGTAAGTATAAGAAGAAAGTGTTATGGTTTTTTCATAACCGTTGGCAAATGTTACTTTACCGTCCTCCAAGATACCTTTGAAGACTGAAATTGCATCATCAACAAAGAGAGTATCGTGAGCTGCAATATAGAGTGTGCCGTTATTAACATAAACCTTTAGAGTGTTGGGAGCCAAAGCAGTATTGGTAATAATTCTAACAGCCTTGCCGTTTGCAGGAGCAGAGTCTGCTACTGCTAAATATTCACCTGTAACAGCCTTGATAGCACTGTTAACCGATAAAGTACCATACTCGGTTGAGGTTTCGTTAACGATTACATAATCGGAAATATTTGCGCCGTTAACTGTAATATTCTTGTAAACCATTTCATTATCGCCTTGTTCAACCAAGTCGGTGAGCCATTGTTGTAAATAGGTCACTCTGCCTGCATTAGCAGCCTCAGGATCTAAAACTCTAACTACATCTTCAAATGCTTTTTGGCTTGAAGCGTAAGCAGGATCAGTGGTGTTACCGTAGTAGTTAACCTGACCACCCGAATTGGAACCTGCCTTTTGATAGTAGCTGTTGCCACTGAGAATCATATAGTGAGAACCACTGGTTGGGAAGGTATCGGGTAACTCAGCAGCATTATCCTTGCCACCCCAGAACCAACAGAAGATGTTAGCTTGGGTGTTATCAAAGATATTGTTAGTAAACTCAAGTTCCAACTGGTCGTTGTAAGCGTTTCTACCACCGTAAATATGGCAGCCAAACATGCTAATGTTACCTGTCTTAATACGTTGATTCCATGACCAGCAGTAAGCTGCATCCTTTAAGATATTGCCGTCAACGGTCATTTCCATTGCGCCGTCATCATTCCAGAACTCGATGTTATCGAAGTTGTTGGCGAGAAGGTTGTTGGTGATTTGAACGTTTGCGAAGTTATAGCTTGTAATATTACTTGTTTTCCAGTTTTGAGGAGTAATACCTGCGTCGTAACATTCGTAAACGTAGTTATGAGTTGCGATGAGGTTGGTACCTTCTACACCGAACTGGATACCGTTACCGAGAGCAGAGTTACCGGAAGGAGAACCACCTATCCAACCGATTTCACAGTTAGAAATGGTAGCATTGTCACAACTTCTGAGATTAATACCGTGAGCGCCAACATACTTGATTGCAATATTGTCTATTGTAATACCTGAAACATCGGCGGCAAAGAGGAGGTCACGGGATTCGGTGATTTCAATCTTCTTGAAGTCCTCGGTAAGGTTGCCATCGTAGTAAACGTAAACATCGTTTTTCTGACCACTGATACCGAGCAATTGTTCAAGCCAGCTGGCTTCTTCAGCATCATAATCTCTGTATACCTCACCGTTACGAGAAAGGATTTCAGCAGGTGTTTTGTTTACTTTATCCCATTCATCTGTAGAAGTATTCCAGGTTTGACCGATGGGTGAATTGTCTTTAACGATTGTACCAACCAAAGAAGGTTCTTTGTCGGTTTTATTTGTAAAGAAGTAAAGGTTACCGGGGATGTTAGCAGATCCCTTTTTATCTAAGGTAGTCTTCCAGATGTTGTCACTCACTTCGGTCCAGGTCTTTTCAGCATAGTTGTAAGCTGAGCCGATAAGTACAGGCTTATCTGTGCCTTTATTACCGGTATAGGAACCGATTGTTACACCCTTGGTGAGTTCCCAGCCGCTGCCGTCGGTGCTGGAAGGCATTCTCCACTCGCCACCACGCTCAAGAAGGATATAGTTTCCTGCAGATGCAGAGCTAATTGCCTTTGCTAAGGTTGCAAAAGGCTTATCCTTAGAGGTACCTGTGTTGCTGTCACTACCACTGTTAGATACATAGTAAACTGTCTTGCCACTTGGTACTACAGTGTTACCTGTACCTAAGATTTCATTTTTGAGTTGTTCAGCCTTGTCATCTGCGCCAACGAAACCGGATTCATACTTCTTAACCTTAAGAAGGTCGATTACGTTAACAGCCTTATCAGCAGAATAGTCATAAGCCAAATCGGTATGACTTTCATTTTCGATAAGGTATCTTCTTGCATTACCACGTCTCTCAGCAAAGGATGATTTCTTGAAGAAGTTATCGTCTACCTTAACGATAGAAGCCACATCAGTTTCTGAAGAATCATTTCTGAAGTATACACCGTAAGCATTCTCAAGTTTAGAAGAAACTGCAGAATCAATAACCATTGGGTAGGTGCCCAAGTGACTTAAGTCGCCTTCGGCCTCATACATTGGGCTAAAGCCTGCCAATAAGTTACGACCTGTAATACGGTTGCCTGCGCCATCAATTTCATACATCTCGAAGTTGCCGAGGTATTGGATGGAGCCATAAGCATCTTCAGGACCGTCAATATAGATTGTTGTACCTTCGTTTTCAACGGTGCTGTCACCGTCATTACCTAATGTATATTTTACAATAGTCTTATATGTTTTTTCGTCTTGCTCAATATTCATTGAGAAAGGTCTATCCATTCCACCTTGGTAAAGTTTGGTACGAAGATTACCGTCCGAAGACATATAATTATAACTGAATTCGTAGTTGGTATCTTCGGTCATGTGGAATCTTAAAAGAACATCTAAGTTGTCGCCGTCTTCAAACTTGTAAACATAGTTCTCAGCAGTAATAGGGTTATCTGCAGTGAAGAAGTCCTCAGAAGGAATTTCCATTACTCTTGCGCCGTGGAAACTTGCAAGATTTTCATTAGTCCAACCGGGGATAATCGCACCTGCATTACCTGCAGTCAAAGTATTGATAGGACTGCGAGCAAGGTCTGCATTGTTAAAGGTATCGGTAAGCAAGTTTGTGGTAGAACCGTTAGCTGTAAGCTTAACGTTACCGAAGTAAACAGCGCCTGCAGCGTGCATGGTCTCTCTACCAAGGCTTACCTTAACTTCGCCTTCGGCTGAGAAGGTGTAAGTCATTACACCGTCTACAAAGTTTGCTTTAGGAACAGCTGTGGTCTTTCCGCCGGCAGTTACGCCAACATAAGGCCAAGCGCCACCTGTTTCTCTATAGTTAAGAGTTAATGTGTAAGTGCCGGAAGCCAAGGAAGCAGTTGTAGCAGAAACTGCAACGGTATTAGCGCTGCCGCTACCACCTGCAAAACGGAACATCTTGGGTTTGCCGTTTGTTCTGAGTTCAGCGCTGTCGTTAATCTTAGAATCGCCGTCCATTGTGAAGTTGGGGATGTTTGAATAGTAGTTTGTATCGCCAACACCGGCTACAACACCCCACTTATTGTCAACACCACGTGAACCGGTGGAGGTTAATGTTGAATTTATAACCTCTACTGTGGCATCGGTTGCACCTGTAAAGTCACTACCCAAAGCAAGTGCCGAACCGCCGGTAGTAATGTTAGAATTTTCAATTGTTATGTTAGCATTTGTTCTCTTCTCAATTAAAACACCGGC
>JAEIGA010011654.1_pt1 | contig 13345 bp, 14 predicted proteins | sample 9270691 | NCBI WGS metagenome assembly JAEIGA01 (sample SAMN17057246, study PRJNA624740) | gut metagenome | biome: biome; isolation source: fecal sample | host: Bos grunniens | place: China: Xizang | collected 2019
ATTGGCGGTGTTAAAGTAGAAGGTAATAAACTTGATACTGAAAAATATCGTTCATTTGTTGGTTACTTTGAAATGCCACAACGTCACGGTATGACAATTGGTGAACTTGCAAAATTATTTAATGAAGAATACAAAATTGGATGTAAACTTACAGTTATCCCAATGAAAGGTTGGGAACGCTCAATGAGTTTTGAAGATACTGGTCTTCCTTGGGTTGTACCTACACCTAATATTCCAACAATTAATACTTGTTATGTATATAACGCAACTTGTATTTTCGAAGGAACTAACTTTGCAGAAGGACGTGGTACAACTACTCCATTTGAATTAGTTGGTGCTCCATGGATTAAATCAGAAGAATTATCAAGAGACTTAAATGCTTATAATTTACCAGGGGTATTCTTTAGACCTCAATACTATACACCTACTTTTGCTAAATACGCAGGAGAATTATGTGGTGGTGTATATGTTCACATTACTGATCGTAAAACTTTTGAAGCTGTTAAAACTAGTTGGGTAATGTTATATCATATCAGAACTAAATATGCAGATAACTTCAAAATTAATAAACCATATGTAGAAGGACGTCCAAGCTTATTTGAATTTGAAGCAGGTAGTGATGATGTTATCTATAACCAAACATCACTTGAAGAACAACTTGCTGTATTAGAAAAAGATACAAACGAATTTAAAGAAATTAGAAAACCTTATCTAATTTACTAAGGATTACAATATGAAAGATATTAAATACGCAGTTTCTGTTTATGAAGGACTAAAAGATTACCCAGTTGAAGAAAACTTTAAATACTTAGAAAAATGTGCTAAATTAGGGGTAAAAACAGTCTTTACATCTGCTCATATTCCTGAATCATTAAATATCCAAGAAGAGTTAGATAAATTAACAGAAGTGTTAGTTAAGAACGATATGCGTTTAATTATTGATGTATCTAAACACGTTTTAGAAACATTAAATGTTCCAACATGTACTTATGCATTAAGACTTGATTATGGATTTACTGACCAAGAAATTATAGATATGTCTAATAATTTATTTTGTAATATTGAACTAAATGCATCTACTATTTCAACTAAATGGTTAGAAGAGATGGTAGAAAAAGGATTAAATCCAAGTAAAACAAGAATGAGTTATAATTTCTATCCTAAACCATATACCGGATTAGATATTTATGAAATGAAAGAAAAGAATGAATTCTTCCATAAATTAGGTTTTACTATTATGGCATATATTCCTTCATTAATTAATAAACGTCCTCCTCTATATAAAGGAGTTCCAAGTATTGAAGAACATCGTTATAAACCAACATACATAAGTACTCAAGAATTATTGGTTGTTGGTGTTGATGAAATTGGTGTTGGTGATGCATATTCACCAGATACTGAAATTAATGAAATGATTAATTGTAACTTAGATAATATTCAAATTCCAGTTGTATTGAATGAAGAACTACCAGTAGAAATAATGAATGTTATTAATGGGCCTCATCATTCAAGACCTGATCAATGTAAATATCAAGTAAGATCAAGTTCAAGATGCAAAACGCATATTGAACCTAAGAATAATGCTAATGTAAAAGCATTTGATGTAACTATTGATAATAGCCTAAATTTACGTTATACAGGCGAAATTGGTATTTGGTTACAAGATATTCAAGAACTAAAAGAAGCTAATGTTATAGGGTATGTTCCAAGTTATGCTCATGACTTAGTTAAACTTTTAAAACCAGGAAGTAAGTTTAGTTTTAAAATAGTAGAAGAATAAATAAAATAGGAAAAATTCTTTTATTAATTTTGTTAATTGTATAGTTAATGAGGTGATACAGTTGATTTGTAAACTTAAGAAAAAGAAAATTTTGTATGCGATTGGACTTATGAGTGGAACATCACTTGATGGAGTTGATGTTGCACTTGTGAAAATTACTAATAAAAAGAAACCTATCTTTGAATTAATAGGTTTTGAGAGTGTTCCTTATCCTGTATCATTAAAAGAAAGAATTTTAAAGAATTCTAAAAATGAAACGTCTAGTGTACAAGAAATTTGTAGTTTGAATGTTGAAATAAGCAAAGAATATGTAAAAGCTATAAATGTATTATTAGATAATACTAAATTTGATTTATCCAAAATTGATTTTATCGCAAGCCATGGGCAAACTATATGGCATAACCCTAATGGAATGGATGGATTTGCATCATCAACACTTCAAATCGGAGATGCAAGTACCATATCTAAAGCTTTTAATAAGTTAGTTGTATATGATTTCAGAACATTAGATATGGCCTATGGAGGAAGTGGGGCACCACTTATTCCGATAAGTGAATATATGATATATAGAACTAATCATGATAGAGTGCTTCTAAATATTGGAGGTATCAGTAATATAACATATATGAAAAAGAATGCTAGTATTAAAGAGGTATTTGCTTTTGATACTGGACCTGGAAATATGTTAATAGATATGGCTTGTATGAAGTTATTTAATTTACCATTTGATGATGATGGCATGATTGGATCAAAAGGTAGGATATCAGAAGAGTTATTATCAGAGTTAATGGATGATGATTACTTTAAAATGTTACCTCCAAAAAGTACAGGTCGAGAAAAATATAGTGAAGCATATTTAGATAAAGTAATAGATAGATCAAAGAGTTTAAATTTAAGTAATGAAGATATTATTTCAACTCTTTCTGCATTTACATCAAAAACCATCATTAATCAAGTAGAGACTTTTGTCACTTCCTTTAATAATGGAGAGTTAATTGTATCTGGTGGAGGAGCTAATAATTCCTATATCTTAAGTTTATTAAATGAATATAAGACAAAACAATATGAAGTTAAAACAGGATTTAGTTTAGGTTTTAACAGTGATGCGAAAGAAGCGGTTGGTTTTGTTGTATTAGGTTATTTAAGAATTATGAATAAACCTAGTAATGTAATAACTGTTACAGGAGCAAAAAAAGAAGTGAGTTTAGGCAGCATTGTTTTGCCGCAGGAGTAAATAATGAATGTAAATATTAAAAAAATAACAACAGAAGGTAGAAATCCCAATACTTTAGATATTGATAGAGTTAGTACTATTGAGATTGTTAAAAAAATAAATAATGAAGATAAAACAGTTGCTTATGCGGTTGAAAAAGCTATTCCTGAAATTGCGAAATGTGTAGATATGGTCTATGATACATTTATGAATGATGGACGCCTTATCTATATGGGAGCTGGAACTAGTGGAAGAATCGGATTAGTTGATGCGGTTGAATGTAAACCTACATACGGAGTATCTCCAGAAATGGTTCAATGCTTAATGGCAGGTGGGTTGTCTGCAATGGTTCAAGCAGTAGAAGGAGCAGAAGATTCACGCACAATGGCTGTTGAAGATTTAAAACGTATTAATCTAACAAATAAAGATATCGTTATCGGGATTGCAGCTAGTGGTAGAACACCATATGTTTTAGGTGGTGTTGAATATGCAAGAAGTATAGGAGCTAAAACCGCAAGTATTTCAACTAGCCAAAATACGATATTATCAAGTATGGTAGATTGCCCAATCGAAGCAGTAACTGGTGCTGAACCAATCACAGGTTCAACAAGAATGAAATCAGGTACAGCCCAAAAAATGATTTGTAATATAATTTCTACATCTGCGATGGTTAAGATGGGAAAAGTATATGAAAACTTAATGATTGATGTACAAGCCACTAACGAAAAGTTAGTCGCAAGAGCAGTAAGTATTTTAAAAGATATTACCGGTTTAGATGATGCTGAAGCAAAAAAAGCATATGATAAATATGGTTCAGTTAAAAAAGCTATGCTAGGTGTTCTTGCAGGTATTGAACCAGATGAAGTAAACAAAATTTTAGATAAACATAAAGGTAATATTCGCGAATCTTTAAAAGAAGCAGGTGTAAACTAATGAGATGTGTAGAAATAACAAACAAAGGTTATGTTTTAAGAGGTTTATTAGAAGAAGTAGAATCATCTAAGGGACTTGTAGTAATGTTCCATGGTTTTACTGGACATATGAACGAAAATGGTTATTTATTTAAAGAATTATCAACACAACTAAAAGAACATGGATTTTCAAGTTTAAGATTTGATTTCATGGGAAGTGGTATTAGTGATGGTAGATTTGAAGAAATGACTTTCTTAACTGAACTTGATGATGCTCGTGCTATCTTAAAATATGCGAAAAGTTTAAAAATTAACGACAAACTTATTATTTTAGGTTTCTCAATGGGTGGTGCAGTTGCATCTCTAGTCGCAAAAGAATTTGAAGAAGATTTAGAAAAACTTGTATTATTATCACCAGCTGGTAATATTGATAAAATAGGTCAAAGATATTTTGGAAATCCAAATGCGGTATGGCATAACGAACAAAATATTGATATGGGTGGATATTTAATGAATATTAACTTCTTAAAATCTTTTGAAGGCCTAGATCTATATAAAAATACTAATCTATCAAAACCAGTAATTATTATTCATGGTGAAAATGATCAAGCTGTTCCTATCGAATATGGTAGAAAATACGCAAGTCAATATCCTAATTGTGAATTCTATATGGTACCAGAATCTGAACATTGTTACCAAAGAATGTACCGTAGAGAATTTGTAAATAACCATGTAATTGAATTCTTAGAAAAATAAAAACAAGGACAATCTTTGATTGTCCTTATTTGTTTTAAAAATAATGGAAAAAATAAAAAAATAGTATTGAAAAAAACAAAAAAATATGATACAATGGAGTAAATAGTGTTAAATTAGCATTTTACCATGGAGGGATATTATGATACAGATTTATACTACACCTAGCTGCGCTTCTTGTCGTAAAGCTAAAAAATGGTTTGATCAATACAAAATACCATATTCAGAAAAGAATATTTTCAGTATAAAACTTAGTAAAGAAGATATATATAAGATGTTAGCTAATAGCGAAAACGGGTTTGATGATATAATTTCAACTCGTTCAAAGATTTTTAAAGAAAAACAACTAGAACCTGATTCAATGACAACTCAAGAATTAGTAGAGTTTATTATTGCGAACCCAAGTGTATTAAAAAGACCTATTATTATTGATGATAATGAATTACAAGTAGGATATAATAATGAAGACATTACGATCTTTTTACCTAAAGAATTAAGAAATCGCGAATGTTTTTACAGTTTTGATAAAGATGAATAAAAGGTGCCAAAAATTTGGCACCTTTATAGTTTTATAGATTTTTTAATGCAGTATATGCACGTTTAATTTTAACGTCACCTTTTTTGTACGCTATTTTTAAAGACTTAACTAATTCAATAAAGTTTTTCTTTCCTAAGTCATATGAAGGAGCTGAATATTCTAGTTCATAATCAGTTATTCCTAAATATTCACATTTATCAATGGCTACAGTACCTTTTTCATGTGGGAAAAAGATTCTAAATGTAGAAAAACTCATATAGTTAACTAAAGTTTGATCTTTAATAATATCACATAATTCATTGTGAATTTCTTCAGATGGTAATTGCCCAGTCTTAACAAAATTTTCAAATTGTTCATCAGTGATAACTTGATTTATTTCTACTTTATTGTAACCTTTTTTTCTTCTTAAGCATAATTCATAATTGTTATCATCACGTTTTTTAACACGTAATGCTATTTCAGAAGCTTTTAAAGTGAAACGACTTGTGTCGAAGTAATAATTAGTTTGTAAATTAGATGGCTTATCAGAATATTTTTCTGCTAGTTTATTATACTCAGATTTATCTAATAAAGTCTTAAATGTTACTAAATCATTTACCATAAAATCACCTTTCATCTTATATCTAATCGTATTATACATTATTTCTTCAAAAAAGCAAATAAAATACAAAAAAATATTACTTATGATAAAATAAGATAGGTGATTGAAATGATAGTACGATATAATGTATCTTTAATAGATAAAAAAAGGGTTATGATAAAAGAATATTTAAGTGATAAATTACCATCTGCTTTACTTACTTTTATCAATAAACAAGAAACAAGATTTTTAGTTAATGATCAAAATGTATATAATTATTATTTATTAAATGATGAAGATATTTTAGAAGTAATAATACCAGCTGATATTATTAATAAAGATATAAAAGTAGTTAATAAAGAATTTGAAATATTGTATGAAGATAGTTATTTATTAATAATTAATAAACAACCAAATCTTGCGTGTATTCCCACAAAAAGACATTTTGAATCTAGTTTAGCTAATTATGTATTGGCATATTATAAACGCAAAGGGATTGCATCAGGTATTCATTTTGTTAATAGGCTAGATTATGCAACCTCAGGAATAGTAGTGCTTGCGAAAGACACATATACAACAACTTTAATGAAAGATGCTATTACGTCTAAAAAATATTTATTACTTGTTGAAAATAATATATATGAAGATGGTATTATTGAAACCGGAATAGAAAAAGATGAAAATAGTGCTATTTTACGAAAGATTACTACAGAGTATATAAATAGTAAAACAGAGTATAAAGTATTGAAAAATGGCGAAAAACAAGCCTTAATCGAAGCATTATTACATACAGGTAAGACACATCAGTTAAGACTTCATTTTAAGAGTATTAACCATCCAATTATAGGTGATAAACTATATGGTAATAGTATAGATAATAATTTAAGATTACATAGTTATAAGTTAGAATTTATTCATCCTATTTCAAAAGAAAAGATAACTATTACTAGTTATCCTAATTGGAATGATGATTTGTATTTAGAATTTCATCAATAAGACCATAAGCTAAAGATTCTGAAGCGTCCATGTAATAGTCACGCTCTACGTCTTTAGCTATTTTTTTAATTGGTTGTTTAGTGTTAATTGAAAGTATTTCATTTAATAATTGTTTAGTTTTAATAATCTCTTCCGCAACAATCATCACATCAGTTGCTTGACCGTGTACTCCACCAAGAGGTTGATGAATCATTATTTTTGTGTGTTTTAATGCATATCGCTTATCACCACTTGATAATAAAAAAGCACCCATGCTTGCACAAAGACCCATACCGATAGTAATTACTTTAGGTTTTATATATTTCATCACATCGTATATCGCAAGTCCACTTGATACACTTCCACCTGGTGAATTAATATATAAATATATATCTTTATCAGGATCAATACTTTCTAAAAATAATAATTGGGCGATAACAGAACTAGATACTAAGTCATTAATCTCGCCAAAAATTAAAATTATGCGGTCTTGAAGTAGCCTAGAATATATATCGAAACTTCTTTCTCCTCTTGATGTTTGTTCAATAACTATTGGTGTTAAATACATATGTATACCTCCTAATAATATTATATATATCTTAGTTGTCGAAAAAAGAAAACTAAAGACATTAACACATACATTTAATTAACAAGAAAAATATAATGTAGTAACTAGGAGGTGAACGCATGTTTAGTTACTTAAATCCTAATATGAATAATGTAAATAATAATGTTAACAATATGAATGATAATAATTGTGGATGTCCAAAAACAAAATGTCAAACAACTTATCAAGAATGTCAACCAATTGTTACATGTAGTGAAGAAGTTATTGATCAATACCATATTACTCGTCAACCATATATTCATAATTATCATACAAAAGTTGTTCATCATCATATTACTGAAAACTGTTTTATACCTAAATATACATGTAGTGAAGTACATATCGATGAAAATCAAAATGCTAGATAAAAAACCCATTATATGGGTTTTTTTATTTCTCTTAAACACTTGAAAAACTTGTCGAAAAATAGTATAATATCTATGAAAGAGGTGCTATATGACTGGATCAATTAAAAAACTAATTTTTTTATTATTAATATTGGTGATGTTTATGACAGGATGTACAGACCCTAATACTATAGATACGCTTGGAGAAGAAGTATTAAATAAAATTCAACTAAGCGAAACATTTGATGAGACATTTATTTTACCAACAGAAATAGATGGTTATGAAATAAACTGGGTATCTAAAAATCCAGATATCATGTCAAATGCGGGAATCGCATATTTACAAGAAGAAGAAAATGTTGCTTATATGCAAGCGAATGTTGTAATTAATGATAAACAATATTCAAAAGAATTTAAAGTTAATATCAATAAAAACCAAGAATTAATTGATTTATTTAATGTTGCTTGGGAATATTATGAACCTAAACTAGCAGCAGAAACAACTAAAAATTTAAAACTAACTACAAGAAATTATGGTGAATTTAGTGTTACTTATGAATCAAGTGATCAAAATATAATTACAAGTGATGGAACAATTACTCAAAGTAATGTTGATCAAACAGTGACATTTAAAATCACTATCACAAAAGGTAATATTTGTAAAGAATATTATAAAGATGTTAAAGTGCTAAAATATACAAATGCTCAACTTGCGAAAAAGGTTTTATCTTGGGTAGAAGAACAAGTTGTGTTATATAAAACAGGAGCTATCAAGAATCTTCCAACAACTCACCCTACATTAGGAACTACTATTACTTGGCGTAGTGATATTCCAGGAGTAATCACTCCAGAAGGAATTATTGTTAAACCAGTTGAAGTAAAAGATTGTAATTTAACGTTTGAAGTAAAGAGTGGTGACTATAATACTCAAGGTGGTACAGTCTTAAAAGATTTTGGTGGGGCAACTGTTGAAGAATTCTTAGATGGATGGCTACCTACCCAAATACCTACAAGAATTATAGGAAGTATTAACCATATTAAATTAGATGGAATTGGTACATCTTATGAAGGTTATTATTTAGATTATCAAGAAAGAACAAATGTAGGTGGTGTCCTAAATCTAATCGATGGGAAAGCACCAGTTATTAATCAAAAGTATTTAATCGATGTTTTCGATAATACAAAACCAATGAATAACAAATATTATTATCGTACTACTCATCCAAGTATTACTCAAGCAGAACTTAATGAAAAGTTCTATGATGGGTATACAGTTCCGAATGAAGAAAATATTTTATGGATTACAGTTCATGAAACAGCGATGACAAGTGTTGGTCACAATGCGGAATTCTTAGCTAACTTACAATATAATACTGCTTATGTTAGCCCTGCAGGTGATCCACGTCAAGCATCATGGCACTATCAAGTAGATGAAAATGCAATATACCAATCATTCCCAGATTCAGTTGCTTGTTGGCACGCAGGAGAAAAATACGGAAACTATTATGCGATTGGAATTGAAATGTGCGTTAATAGTGATGGTAATTACGAAGGAGCAATGAGAAATGATGCCAAACTTATTGCTTACTTAATGCATAAATATAATCTAACATTAGAAAACGTTAAACGTCACTTTGATTTCAGTGGTAAAGAATGTCCAAGCTACATGATTAGAACTAATCGTTGGAATGAATTTATTGAACTTGTTTCAAGAGAATATATCGCTATGAAATATTTAAGTGATGCGGAAGTTAAATGGACAGTAAGCGATGAATCATTGTTTATAAAAGGTGGAAATAACTTATTGTTCAATAAAAAAGTATCAGAAATTACAGAAGTAGAATTAACACTAGAAGTTACAAAAGGTGACTACTATTTTAAAGAAACAAAAACATTAACATTATATCCTGAAAACTAAAAAGGAGTTTGTATGAAAATTAGACTTGGTAAACATATTGAAGAGGCAATTAAAAATAACTTGCCAATTGTAGCACTTGAATCAACTATTATTTCGCATGGAATGCCATATCCAGAAAATGTCGAAACAGCCATTCTTTGTGAACAAATGGTGCGTGATAATGGTGCAGTGCCGGCTACTATTGCGATTATTGAAGGAGAAGCAGTAGTAGGATTAAGTTTAGAAGAAATTGAACATATTGGTAAACTTGGAGAACAAGTTGTAAAAGTTTCAAGAAGAGATATTCCATATGTTATGGCTAAAAAACTTAATGGAGCAACAACTGTCTCAGCCACAATGATTCTTGCAAACATGGCCAATATCCATGTCTTCGCAACAGGTGGAATTGGTGGAGTACACAAAAAAGCTGAAGTAACTATGGATATTTCGACGGATTTAGATGAACTATCTAGAACAAATGTTTGTGTTGTTTGTGCAGGAGCTAAAGCTATTCTTGATTTAGAAAAAACTTTAGAATATTTAGAAACAAAAGGTGTACTAGTATTAGGATACCAAACAAACAAACTTCCTGCATTCTATACAAAAACTAGCCCATATGATGTTAATTACCGAGTTGATAATCCTAAAGAGATTGCGGAAGTATTAAAAAATAAGTGGGATATGGAAATAGATGGTGGAGTACTTGTCACAAATCCTATTCCTGATGAATTCTCTTTAGATGAAGAAGTAATGAATAAAGCCATTGATGATGCTTTAATAGAAATGGATAAATTAGGAATTACAGGAAAAAAAGTAACACCATTCTTATTAAGTAAAATTAAAGATATAACTGGTGGAGAAAGCTTAAAATCAAATATTAAGTTAGTTTTAAATAACTGTAAACTAGCTAGTTTGATTGCTTGTGAATACAATAAACTATGAATTTCATAATTAGAAATAAACAACTGTTTAGTCTTATTTGGGGAGTTATAGTTATAGTATTTTATAAGTTTTATAACGATTATGTATTTACAGATATACAAGCTATAACTTTTATAGTATTGATAATTGTTCCGCTTTTATTTATAGAATTAGTAGCTTATATTAAAAGAAGAAAAAATCTTGCGAGATTTAATTATATTTCTAAACAAATGTATGAACAAATTAAGTTAACAGTTGAAAAAGAATTTATTTCTAGATTTAAAGATATTTACTCATGGCATGAATTCAATCGAAAAGAAATGCAATTTGCGGTTGGGAATGAAGATTTAATGTTAGTTAGATTTGAAGATAACAAAACTAGTTTAGAAATTCTTGGAACAAATGTAAAATATAATTTATATTATGGAAAAACCCTAAAAGGATATCAAAAATATGATAAACATGGTTTTGAATATCATGATGTCCAATACTTATATGATGAGTTATATTCAATAATTATGACTTTACTAGAACATAAAATTTGCTTGGAAAATTATTATTCTTTAGGATCATATACAGGATGTAAATTGTTTGCGGACGGGCAAGTTGTGTTTGAAGTAGGAAATAGTTCTAAATTTGGTAAAACTATTAGAAAAAAAGAAATAAACTTTTAAACTTGCAAAAAAAGCGATACTTATATATAATATATAGGGATATAGAAATGAGGAAAAAATGAAAAGATTTAATAAACTATTTGTCGTATTAATTATTCTACTTACTGGTTTACTTTCATCTTGTGTTATGCCACAAGTAGGAGTATCAAGAACATTAAGTTCAATAGAAGTAGAAAAAGCAGAAAGTATTACTCAAGGAGTAATTGGAGAATTCGAAATTACTGATTTAGATTTAAAATTAATCTATAGTGATGGTATTACTGAATATATTGATATCAATGAATCAATGCTTAATGCAGGAGATTTAGGAAAACTTCAAACACCTGGATCTCATTCACTTGTTATAACTTATAATGGATTAACTACTATATTTAACATCACAATGAAAGAAGTTACTACTGAAAATGTTGATGAGTATATTCTTAGTGCCATTAAACAAACTACACTACCTAACAGTGTAAATGATGATTTTGTTTTACCAAAATCAACTAATGGAGTGACTATTACATGGACAAGTAATAATACTTCAAGCATTGTTATTTTCGGAAGTAATGCGGTTGTAACTCAAAATAAAGAAGAAGTTAATGTAACACTTGTTGGAACATTTACATATAAAGGGGTTACTAAAACTCAAAATTATACCGTAAAAGTTGAAAAAGAAGAACCAAAACCAGGTAGTTCAACATACGAAGGAACATACTATAATAACGTTGATTTAGAATTAACTGGAAATGCATTAAAAGCTGCATTAAGAAAATTATTACAAGACACTCATGATGTATATACATCTTATAAAGATTGTAAAACAGAATTACCTGATGTTGATGAAGATTTAAATAACTCTAACAATATGATTTTATTCTATACAGGACAATCTATTGTTAAAAGCCAAGACTTAAATAATGACTGGAATCGTGAACATGTTTGGCCTAAGAGTTTAGGATGGTTCAATGAATCAGGTGCAGGATCTGATTTACATCATATTAGACCATGTAATATTTCATTAAATAGTTCACGTGGTAATAAGAAATTTGGTACAACAACTAATGGAACTTATTTCTGCCCAGATGATTCATATAAAGGTGATGTTGCTAGAATTATCTTCTATTTAATGGTTGCATACACTGAGGCAGATAATTATTCATTTACAACTGTTGCTCAAAGTTTAACAATGTTACTAGACTGGAATGAACTTGATCCGGTAAGTGAAATAGAGATTGTAAGAAACAATAAGATTGAAGTTATTCAAGGAAATCGTAATCCATTTATTGATTATCCAGAACTAGCTGATCAAATTTGGTAAAAAGAAAAACCGAGAAATCGGTTTTTTCTTATTATTTAACAAAAATACTAAAATGTGATATAATTATATTAATAAGTAATAAAGGAGTTTTTTATGATAAAACATGTAGTATGTTATAGATTATATGAACGAACTGAAGAGAAAAAACAAGAAGTAAAAGCAATGTTCATGAGTATGAAAGATAAAATAGAATATATTAAAGAAATACAAGTGGGATTAGATTTCTTAAAAAGTGAACGCTCATATGATGTAGTATTAGAAATAACTTTTAATAGTGTAGAAGATATGAATGCATATCAAAAACACCCATATCATTTAAATACAGTAAAACCATTTATGGGTAAAGCTAAAGAATTAAGTGTATCAGTTGATTACGAATTCTAAGGGGGAAATATGATTTTAGTAGCAGCCAATAAATTTTTAGGGGTTAACCATTTTATATTTTTAGGTATATGTTTAGTTTTAATAGTTGCTTCATTAATATTAATGAAAAAATTTAAAGTTAAATTAAATGTTGCTTTAACAATAATGGTGGTTATTGCGATATTATCTGAGTTAATTAAAATAACAGAATATATTGTTCCATATAGTAATGATGCTGGAGAAATAATAGGGGTATATTTTAAAAAGACAGGTTTACCTTTCCATTTATGTAGTATTCAAGTTATTTTTGTTATTATAGCTAAAATTATGAAGGATGGACCAGCTAAACAAAAATTACTTGCTTTTATCTATCCAACCGCATTTCTAGGTGCATTACTTGCCATTATGATGGTAACGGTGAAAGTGGAATTTGATAATATCTTAACATGGCAATTCTTTATTTATCATGCGGCACTACTTACA
>JAEIGA010011655.1_pt1 | contig 13345 bp, 5 predicted proteins | sample 9270691 | NCBI WGS metagenome assembly JAEIGA01 (sample SAMN17057246, study PRJNA624740) | gut metagenome | biome: biome; isolation source: fecal sample | host: Bos grunniens | place: China: Xizang | collected 2019
CCGTTTTCCTTATGGCCATTCTTGCTATAGATTGGATATTTTCCGTTTTCTGTACCAAAGAAGAGCATCAAACGTCCTCTTGTAATCTGATATTCAAAGGTCGCTACAAAGTTCTCATATTTTTGCTTTGTATAAGTTAATACAGCTACTTTTGAGGCATCGTCTGTTCCAACGGATGATGCTTGTTTTGCTAATTTACCATTTGCAATCATCCAGTTTGAATAAATATCTCTCTTCTCCATAGAACCTTTCTTATCAAGCTTCTTCATATAATAAGCTTGTAAGCCAGTTGCGTCTGGAACATCTACGTTAAAATCAATTCTTACTTTATTTCCATCTTTTGTAACTAGTTTTTGTTTTGCTGGAATTGTCTTTGTAATCGTTTCTGATATCACAAAATTATCCATACCAAATTCCTTTGGAGCTGATGAGAACAATGAAACATATCCGCCATTGTAGTCACTTGGAAGTGTTAAATACATTGCACATTCATCACTGCCATCAACAAAAACATATACTTGCTTATCTTTGACTACCACAGTTACATGATGCACTTTCTTCGCATCAACATTTGGTCCTGCTGCTCCATCTGCATCCAAGAATCCTTTTAAGTTTGCATTGCTAATGATTCTTCGAAGTTCATCTTGCTTTGTATAACCATTTGTAAAGTTACCCATTGCATTCGGTTTCCCTTCTGCTTCTAAGAACAACATCACACCGTCTTTTGCAACGAATTTTTCATTCTCGTATCCAATTGGGAAGACGCCCTGTTCACCGCCAATAATAATACCTGTACGGTTGTATGTCTGTTGATAATCAAAATCAACTTGGAAATCAACATATTCTTGTTTGTTGTAAGTAAGTACATCTACCTTTGTTGTCTCAGAACCATTTCCGCTCTTGAAACGTCCAAGTAAACCTTGTTTGTTAAACCACCAGTTGTTAAGGAAATCCACTTTCTTCATTGTTGATGATTTCTTTGCATCCGCAAGATAGTAAGCATCGAAATCATCCTTCATTGCGGCCAATGATGTGAATCCCTCTTTTTCTTGTGGTTTGTCACAACCTAATTCTGCATCATCATCTAACTCTTGAATCTTCAAGCTCTTAAATGCACCTGTTTTACTAGAACTTCCGTTGGTAACCAATGAAATGTATCCGCCAGTATAACCATCAATGCGAACCGTTACTCGACTATCTTCATCATCATCAATCACCATTGTCATCCAATCCCCAACCACGCGAATCTTCATTGTATGAAGTTTCTCATTATTGGTATTGTTTGTTGCACTACCTGAACTATTTACAAAACTACTTAATTTATCTGCAACTCTCTTTAATGCATTGTTTGCAGAACTTGGCATTCCAGCTGTCAAGGCACCTCTAACATTGCGATATCCTTCGGCTTCAGTGAATGCAAGGGCAACGCCATTGGTTGCTTTCACCAAACTGTTTTGTTTGTTTAATGCAAACTCTCCAAGTTCACCACCAAACATCAATCCATATCTTTCCCAGCTCTGTCCATAGACAAGTTCTGCTTCAAAGTTTTTGTATTGTTTTCCCGCATATGTAAGAATATTAAATCCGTCTGGATCACTTGAGACTTTGGTACTATTACGTCTAATTCCCTTACCCGCTAAGACAAACGCATCTTCCACTTTTGCAGCTTTCGCACCATCTTCCAACTTATTAATAACAAAAGCTTCATAATCTCTTTCTAAATCTGTTATATCTGTAAGAGCGCTAAAAACTTTTTCATACACATCACCCTCCGGCACCACTGGTTGATCCGGATTATCTGGTTGGTCTGGTTGGTCTGGTGTTTCATTTACTTCAACATTGACAAGGAACTGCGCAGATGGCAACCACTTATCTTCTACAATATCTCTACCACGAACTAATACTTTATCTTTGTACACTTCTACAAAGTATGCTTGTGCACCTTCTTTTTCCATAGAGCCCTTTGTATAATGCGTACTCATTAAAAACGTAAGCGCTGCTGTGTTAAACACATTACACATTTCCTCATTTGCTGGAACCATTGAATTTGGCAAATTCAAATCTAAATGTGAATGTGATGTAAACATAAATGCTTGAGGGTAATCTTTCAACACTTCTTTCACAGCTTTAAAGTCTGTAACTGCTCCCGCATTATTGTCATTAGAACTCTTCGTTCCTGTAACCGTATTTCCTAATGGTTGATGCAAGAAAATAAATACCGGCTTTCCGTCTTTTGCTTTCGATTCAAGAGTCGATTTTAACCACGCAATCTGTTCATCGCCCAAAGTTGCTTTTGTATGACTCTTATAACTTGCTGTTAATTCGGAAGTCGCAAGGAAGATGAATAAATTTCCATTGATTTCTTTATAGAAATATGCATTATCATTTCCTGCAAACTCATTAAAACGAGCCATCGTATCTTCATACTCTTTTTCGGTCCAGAACTCATGATTACCAATGGTCATATATCGTGCTGGCAAGCCATCTACTTCATTCCAAATTTCATCGAATGCTTGATATTCTTCTGCTTTACCATTATTAACAACGTCTCCGCCAATCATAATTCCCTTGGAATCTGGGTCATTGGCTTTTACTTGATTCAAAAATGCTCTCAAATGCTCTGCACTTGCATTGTTTTTGTTGGTAGTAATATGTGTATCACTCATAACCTGGAAGCTCATAACTTCCTGCCCGCCATCAAAATATCCTGCTTCGCTATCGATAGTAGCAATCGCAAATTCTTCCGATACACCCTTGTAATTTTCCGTATAAACACGAATTTCCGTTGCACCTTCTGGGATAATCATATTGTCTTCCAATACGACATCCACCGTATTACTTCCTTCTGGAACAAGTACTTTACCAAAACCAGTATAACCTTCTAATTTGCCAGTTCCATTTCCCCAGTAGCATGCCACTTCTTTTGCCATATGGTTTTCAGGAAGCGTAACACTCACAGTTCCTGCTGCCATACCGACTTCTGTACTTGTGCGAGTATATGTCGCTGATGTAGGTCCTTTTGGCGCTGTAACATCTGGACAGAATAACACTTTTACATAGTCAATCGTTGCTTCTATTGCGCCAGTCTTGAAGATAATTCCTACATAACCCGTACTATATTCTCGTTCATTCACATCATACACAACTGTCGTTCCATTCAGTTTGTACTCAATCAAATCATCTTGTACTAACATATCGTGTGTATGATATGTTTTATTTTTCAAGTAAATACCTTTACCACTTGCGATGGCTGTATAACTTAATTTATTAGGATTTGATGCACTCGCATCCCAAGCATTATGTTGTGCTAATTTGATACCATCCGAATCATAATACTTACCCTTTTGAATCACTGAATAATTTGGTACAAAATCAGCTACACCTTCTGTGCTTTGTGCTCTCGCAAAAATCCCCATAAAGTACTCTTTATCATCCGGTGTTTTTTCAGGAATACTTTCTCTCTGTTCCTTCATTTGAATACGATAGTTTCCAAACTCACCAAGCCATGCTGGCAATCGGTAAAACATTTGCGCATTCGGAGTGAATTTTAAAGTTCCATCTTCTATCACATGTTCTGTCCCAGATTTCAACGAACCGTAGATACGTCTGAACGCATTTGGATCTGCGGAAGGGTCTGTTTTTAAATCAACTGGTTTGTCTTCCTCAGAATCAAAATTGTTTTCCCACAACACATATTCCGTTTCATTTGCCGCCTTCGCCACAACATAGATTGACTTTTTGTTTCCATCTTTATCTTCTACAGTCAATTCTGTTGGTCCAACATTCGTTGCTGTAAAGGATTGAATTTCGACTTTACCAGACTCATTTTCCATAACAGGAAAACTATTCAAAGTCACTTTCACATAATCGAAGGTTGCTTTCGCACTGAACGCATAAAGACCAATACGACCCGTTCTTTTCATTCCGCTCACAGTGGTAGGGTCCAATGTGTAATTCACACTTTTTGTAGCGTCACTATTTTCCTGTTTCACTTGCAAACCAACTTTATTCCCTTTTACTTGTGCAGAAAGCACGAACATATTACTTACTGTTAAATTGTCATGCTTTACTTCGTCAGTCTTATATTCTCTTTCAGTCTTCTCTTTTGTATATATAATTGCACTTTTTTTATTTTCGCCAACTTTCACAGAAAAGTTCTTATTTAGATACGCCAAAGATTCCTCTAAGTCTGGATTGTCATCTTTATGCGAACCAGGTGCATTATAGTCATACTGCACACGGAAATCGATACCAAGAAATGCGTTTGTTTTGTCGCCATATGCCTCTCGTTTCATTTTGGCTTCTACATCATAATCCCCAAAGTCGCCTAACCAATTCGGTAATAGCAAATGATAATGAGCTGATTGAATATTGTTGCTACCATTCTTTTCTCTCGTCATTGTCAACTCGCCTTTTGCTGAATTGATTCTGTATTTCGATTCGCCGCTAGTACCTCCACTGGTTCTGATTTTTGTCATATAGTTAGTTGCCGGAGTTTCGCCATCTGCATAGACAAAATCGTTATAACTGATAATCGTACCATTATCCACATTTTCCGCATATCCGTCTGCTTCGCCAAAACCATTGTAGTACAATACATATTCTGATTCGCCCTGTTCCTTGGCAACCACATAGATTTTCTTTTCTTTATTATTTCCAGATTTTGCGGTCAACTGATATACACCAGTTTCGCTTACATTCAACGTTTGAATGGTTTTTCCATTTCTCTCCCACGTATTAACTACACTCGCTGTTCCTTCTTCAAATTCCACCTTGTAATCTGACAAAACAAGGATATCGCCTTTGTTTGCTGGAATTGCTGGAGATGCAAACGGAACGACATATGTTTTTTTAGTTGCGTACCATTTCAAATCCTTCGCTTCTGTAGTTTTCCCATCTTCAAATTGAACGTCATACTTGGTAAGGTCAATTGTTTCTCCAACATCTGCCCCAATACCAGGATTGTTAAATTTGATTACAGGGTGGCTGTCTGCGTCTGGATCACTTGCTTTTGATGTCATTACATCTTTTACTAAGCATCCACTAACAGCCATTACCGTTGCACATACAAATGCAACTGCGCGCTTCATTCTCTGCTTCATACTTTTCTCTCCTATCTTTTTTCTATTCTAACTGATTTTTATTTCCTATTTTGCTGGTAATACTTGGATCTCTTTCCATCCATCTTTGAGTCGTACTACGGTTTGATTCTTTGTTTCGTCGTAGCAAATGTCCATCACCTCTACATCTGCTTTCACATCTTCCACGTTTATGCCTAACAAAATAATCTTTTTCCGTTCACACGCCTGATTGACTGAAAGAATATAGCTACCATTCTCTTGCTTATAGTTGAAAATCCATTCTCTCTCGGCCGAGTAAATTTTGATTTCTCGTTCCTCCGTTGGTTTTGTGATAAGGAGCGCTTCCTCGTACCGCTCTTTTTCCATCGTCGGTATCACATCTTCTGGATAATCATTGTATGCAATCACAGCTCCCGGTCTTACAAACAACGGAATCTGATTGATTGGTGCTTCCACTTCCTGTGTGCCCTTGCCGTAATAGGTTCCGTTATAGAAATCACAATAGCCATCTTCCGGGAAGATTACTTCTGCGCTTCTCTCACCGAGTTCCACAATCGGTCTTACTAAGAACTCATCACAGAACAAATATTGCATATCAACAGCTGGCGACAAGTTATATGCCATTGCCATTGAATTCACCATGGTTCCTCCCTCTTTACTACTCTTGATTGCTGCGCTGTAAATGTGGTCTAACAATCTCATACGCAATGCGTAGTAGTATTGGAAGTTTTGAAGTCCTCTTTCACCATTTGCCCACGGATGATGTTTTCCGTGCCAAGAATGGTCTCTCATAAGCGGTGAAAATGTTCCAAATTGCACCCATCTCATATAGAGTTCTTCAAAATCAGGTCCTTCCCCCTTCATCCAAGATTTCAGAGCGAATCCACCAATATCACTCCCCCATACAGAGATTCCGGATGCTGCTGCGGAAAGTAATTGCCATACACTTCTTTTCAGTCCTAAGAAACTCGAAAAACTGTCTCCTCCAAAGGAAGCGGTATAGTGATGACTTCCTGCACAACCGGAACGTTGGAACAATACAAACTCATCTCCCAATCGCTCTGAAAATGCTTCGTTCATTCTTCTTCCATACCAGTACGCATATTCGTTGTGCATCTGCGTACCCGTCTTTCCATTGGAGCAAAGGGAATCTTCTGGCATAGAGTCCGCAAAGTCTACCATCTCTCCACAGACACCTAAGTTCCAAGGTCCTTTGAATTTATCTCGTATCACTTCTTTGGATTTTTCATCCGTAAAGTCAATGTAGTTGTATCTCATAACCTCATTTGGATTGCTCGCTTTTTTCACTCGATATTCATCGTAATTCAATTTGCTTTTTCCAAATGCCGGCAAACAAGAATTGGTCCACATAAAAGTACGAACACCGCGGTCCCTCAGTCCACCCAATATTTCTTCTGTCGGGTCAACCTCCAAATATGCTTGATTAATCTTGATGCCGTAGGATTCATATTTATCCAACGCCTTCGTGAGATTTTCAAAAGCATGGTTCTTATCTGGTGTATTCCAAATCGGATGTCCTCCACCCATCCAGTAGTCAAACGCCCACTTTGGTGGTATGAATGGGGTTCCTGTTAGTTTGTGGTACAAAAGCAAGTTCTCCGCAGGAGAATCTGTCCAGATATATAAATCAAATTGGGTTCCATAAATCTCTGTCTTCATTCGATTTGGATAATTCTTTCCAATATCAAAACTGATTGGTAAATATGAATTGAAGAACATCGAATAATTGTTTGTTGAATGAATCAGTGGAATGTTCTTATATGCCTGTGTCTTTTCACAATTGTCAAACGCAATATCGGAATAAGTACCTCCAAGCACCAATACATCTGTATTCCACATCAACAGTTCTCTTTTATCCTGTTTTAAGCAGTCAAAACGTTCACCAAATCCGAAGAATTCTTCTCCCTCATGTATCGGAAAGAACACACGGTAAAGGGACTGCTTCTCATCAATGTTCACACCAATCTTGAAATTCGATTGTCGATACATTCCCACCCCGGAAGTAATGACAGTCTTTTGTTCGCCACGTCTATCATAGACTGTAATCTCCCACTTATCAGAAGCAGTATACAGTGTGACTGACGTTCCGTTTCCTGTAAGTTTTAATGTGTTTTCATCAATTTCCTGATAGTGTATTTTGCATAACTCCTCTGGTGAGAACATCCCTGTTTTGTCATTATGGATTCTCACTCCACCATCTTTCGGAAATGAAATATGAATATTTACAACATCCACTGCTTGGAATGTCATTCGTAATTGACTTGTTCCTCTATGTACCTGCAAAATCGATGACGGATTCATCAATTGTACGTTCGGTCTATATGGCATTTCGTTGATTAATATATGCATTTTCCTTGCCTCTTTTCAGTTTTTAGTCAAACTTCACCACTTAAATTATAATTATACTTTATGATATCGGTTTTACCTTCTCAAAACAATTCCAAAAAAGTAGCAAAACTTCGTTTTTTCTATAAAATTGCACAAAAAAAGACCGCTACATTTACTATTTTTACGTAAATGTAACAGTCTATTTTGTATACAATCTATCTTTCGATTTTCGAAAGTATTTCATACCAATTGTTTGTTATCTCCGCAATTCCTTCCAGAGACGGATGCACCATATCCTGTGATATGTATGCAGGATTGTTTAACAGCTTTAATCCATCCACAAACAGCAGGCGCTCTTTGGCATACTTCTCTACAATTTGACGGAATTTTTTACCATCTTCTTGACCATTTGGATTATTAAATCCATAAATACTGGTAGCATAAATTGGTCTTGTTTCCCGTTCTAATAGTTTCGTGAAAACATCCACTCTCTCCTCGAAGAGGTTGATATCCATCTCTAACATATTAATTCCCATTTCCACCGTTGCAAAATCCCAATCTTTGCGTGCGAGAATGTGCTCTGCAATGACTTTTTCCATCTGTGCAGACCCTGGCATTCCAAGGTTAATATAATCGCAGCCAAGCTTCTGCGAAAGGCGGAATGGATATGTGTAAGTAGTCCCAAGGGCTAAGCTTCCATGAGTAATGGACGAACCATAAGCCAAATAAGTTTTGCCCGGTAAATCCTCTTTGGTCGGTGGCTCTACATCTCCTTCGACTCCTATATAGTAAGTCCTTCCGTAATGTAAAACAATTCTCACAACTTCCGGATTAAAAGGAAGATTCCTTTCCTTGGCCAATTTCTTTAAGAACTCTATATTTTCTGGTTTCTTAATCTCAATTCGATTTTCTCCCTGTACTAAAGCCCTAGAAGAACATTCCCATCCACCTTGAAAAGAACCATAATAGATATAAATGACCGGTGCTTCCATAGTGGAAATCTTCGCTGCATTCAGTATGATGGTTGCACAATCACCTTTCAGTTTAAAACGAAGTTCCACTCCTGTGCCGCCGTAACTAGCACTGTTTTTTGCCGTATCGTTTAATTGTTCTCGCACCGACTCTGGAACTCTACACATTAAGTATCCCTTCTCCGTGTGCTCTATATGTTCCACATTATGAAACAGAATATTGTCAAAAATCATGACACTTCCTCCTAGTTTTTCATCAAAAGCACAACTGAATTTCTCTGCAACGTCAATTCAAAATTTGTACCCACATCTTTGATGTATTCATTGGTGTGTTCTTCATCTAACAAATATAGTTCAAAACTTCCTTGTACATTTTGCAATTGCATCTGTAACGTCATTTCACCCGCTGTATCATCATCCGTATAATATGCTAGCATACACGCTGCATTTCCATCTTCACCTTTTGCTGCAACTGCATAGACATTTTTATCCTCCACTGTGCATTTCGATACAGTTCCCATTTTATGCAGGTTGCTAAACATTTTAAACGGATAATATCCTTTGAGTGGTCTGCAGGTATAAAAATCAAACATTCCATTAAATCCCGTTCCGGTACGAGCATCATAATACATCAACATATCAATCGGCTCATCTTGAGATGCCAACATACACGCTGCAGTAAATGCAGCTCCTTTCATTCCGTGGATTACAAGCAAAGATTCGACAAAATCCGCACCCCAATCAGCCACATAATTCCACTCATTCAAAATGCTTTCTGTCTTTTCATATCCGTTATCATCCAACATTTTACGGAAACGTCTTGCTCTTCCTAAGATCGCCTCCGGCTCTACACAATAACAATGCCAAGAAAAGAAATCCATTGGCACATTTCTTTGACTCATCTCACCTAAAAACTCTGCCGTCCACTCTTCATTAAAAGCAACCGCTGGTCCACCAATTTTCAATCCCAGGAATCGACCTTTTAAGTGTTTTGCAACAATTTCATAAAAATCAAAAAACTGTGCTTTTGTCCCTCCCCAAGTGCGCTTATTTGGGGAATCGTCCGGGTCTTGATCTGGCTCATTCCAAATCTCCCAATACTCCATATCATACTGGAAGCCCTCTGCCCATCCTTCTGTATAGTGCGCAATAATGTGTTCGCAGATTTCTGCCCACTTTTTAAAATCCTTTGGTGGCAAAGTATTATATTTTTTTATTCCATGCTCAATCTTTGTTCCCAATCGATAGAACACCTTTGTTCCTGCTGCATAAATATCAGCGGTGTATTTATCTGTACAGACAAAATCATAGGAAGCTGGGTCATTCACATCCGCATCGAAGTTTGGAAAAATCGCATGCACATCCACCGTGTGCTCTCCACCATACCCTGCATTAAACGACGCATCGTGGTTTCGCGCATACGGAATATTTGCCGCCTCATAATAGACAAAATTGCCTTTCTGCGGATTCACCCTTGTACCTTTTGGCCCATTATTAACCGCGTGTAACGGCTTAACTTTTCCTAATTCCTGACTGAAATCTACTGTGATTCTTCCCATGATTTCTCATCCTTTCTTGTTTGCTTCAATCGTAATAATTGACCACGGTCTTATCTGTGGAATTGTAATTATCACATCTTGTTCTTCTTTCTCACACATCACTTCCACGCCCACATTTTCCTGTGAATGAAGGAAAAATGTTTCACACTGCGGACGTCGAATTCGTACTTTTACATTCTCTTGCTCTTCTATCGTACAATTGACAACTGATACCGATATCGTTTTATTGTTTTCTTTGGACACACGTGGTATCACGACTGCCTGCACTGGATTTATAATTCTTGCCGGCAAAGCAGATGTTTTTAAATCATCCACAATGTCTTGGATTCGATTCCTCTGCACGCTGGAAATATTGGATTTCCACAATCCATATCCCACAACTGCCCATCTTCCACCTTGCGGAGTCGTAAAAATAACATCTGACACTTCGCATAGAGTGCCATCCTTCGAATATCTGCCGATAACTTCTCCATCAGAAGGATATGTTTCAATCAGCTCATATCCACCATACCCATTTGTAAAAAAGCCCGTTTTGAAACTACGACCAGGATATCGATTTATCGGATGGTCGGTATAAACTTCTCGATAATAAATACTTTCTCCCGCTTCCATCGGTCTGGTCACAAATCCCAAATCAATGCCTTGACTTTGAATATACGCTACTGTATTCGCATCTGTCAGTACACATTGTTCTAATAATTCTAGCAATTCCTTCTTTTGCATTTGTCTTGCAACGTCTGGATGGAGCAAAATCACATCACATCCACGCTTGTCATGAGATATGGGCAATCCACATCTTAACAACTCATTGGCTTTTGCATAGCACTCTTTGTCAGCATTTTTAGACAAATGTGGTTCTTTCGCGTGGGCAAACCAAACGCCCCCTGGGTAAGATTTCTTGGAAATTTCGACAAGTTTTCTCCAATAAGGAGTCAATTTTTCAAACTGTCTGAACCCATTTTCATAAAACTCTGGTTCTTCTGGAACAACCCCCAGCATCGCGAAACTACAATCGGTTGCTCCCAGCGCCAAATCCAACGACGCCTCAAACGAAGTTCCATACATGGTCTTTCCCATCGCTGTATTTGGCGTATTTTCTATCTCCGCATAATAAGAGGTTACATACTCTGGCAAAATGGCATATTGATAAGCCAAGCAATATGCTTTTTCAACAAGTGCATTTGGATCGTAATCTTGATATGCTCCTGCCCCCGCTCGATACATCGGCGGTTTCCCTGTCACTCCATAAATCGGCTTTAACAGATAATCATAACCAAATCCCGCATAGCATCCATTTGGTCCATTTTGCAAACCAATGCAAATCTCCGATTTTACACTTACAATCTTTTTGCAGATTCGCTCTACAAATTTGGACAATCCCTCCTGCACAAACAACGTCCATCCTTGCCGCACAGATAAGTCCCCATCTTCCAATGCTTTCTGTAACATTTCTCGGTCGTAATCATAACCATAAAGTCCATTGAATTTCTCAATACATTTCTCACAAAAACATCCATACTGAACTGGCGAATGATTGTTTGCACGCAAATCATCATCCAGCCAAACTTCTTTGGGATTTACGTTTTTTACATACCAGTACAGCTGTTCTTCCACATAAGCAAGAAATGTTTCATCACGCCAGCAAAACGCATACTCCGCAACGGTTCCGTCATGGCCTACCAAGCGTGTTGCTTCCTTTAATTCTTCTTCCAGCGCACTACAATCCTTCGCCGCCATATACTGTCCGTGACCAATGGTATTACTCAGTTGCAATGATACGTCAATCCCTTGCGCCCGAAAAAGCATTGCTCTTTTTGCAAGTTCTTCAGATAGCACGCGATGTTTCTCAATGGTTGGATACCCATAGGCAGTAGAAATCCACACATCACTAAAAGCATTTGGAAAACGACGATGGGCATCAACGAGCCATTCTGTATGTTCACCATTTATACGTTGCACACATTTCATGCGCGTTCCCTCCATGCTCCTTCTGTAAAATCCGGAAATTCTACCGGTGTATTTCCGTTCTTAATTGACTGTTCACTCAATGCCGTAACTGCCATCCAAGTCACTGCGTCGTACACGTCAATCGGTGGATAATCATTGTTTTTTACCGCCTGAAAGAACGCACGGAACAACAACCAATCCATCCCACCGTGACCGCCTCTTGGAATATAACCTCGCCACAATTCATGCTCGTAGTCCTTTTCATACTCTTTGGCGTTTCCCCAAATTTTAGACGGTTCCCATTCATATTCATTGTGTTTGCCATCTTCAAACACACTGTCTGTATCTTCAAAATACCCGCCTTTTGTACCTCGCACCGAAAAACGACGCGAATAAGTTCTTGGCAAAGTAGTATCTAATGTCAATGTAATTGTCTGACCACCTGCACATTGAATCACTGTGGTCACTACATCCCCCTGCTTAAACTTTGAATCCATCTGCGGATGGTTCTCAAAATGTTCTTGGATGTATGTATGTAAACTTTTTGCGCCAGAAGCAACCGACACTAAAGAAACGAAGCGATTTCCGTGATTGATGTCTAGGATTTTTGCAATAGGACCTAGCGCGTGGGTTGGATAATTATCGCAATTGCGACTCAAATAGTTGCGTAGACGGTAATGACCATTCTTCTCTCCATTTGCCACTTCACTTCGCAAATCATGGCAGTAACCACCCTCACAATATACAATCTCGCCAAAGACACCTGCCTTCACCATATTTTGCACCATCAATTCTCGTTTTCCATAGCAACAATTTTCTAAAAACATCAAGTGGCTTTTGGTTTCTTTATAGGCGTCAATGATGCGCCAACAATCTTCTATGGAATAGGCACCTCCTACTTCCATACCTACATATTTTCCCGCCTTCATCGCTGCGATTGCAATATCAATATGATACTCCCAGGCGGTTGCAATCACGACTGCATCAATCTCCTTGCGTGCAATCAAATCTTCATAATTTTTGAAAAGAAACGGGCGAATGCCCGTCTCTTCCTCTACTTTATCAGCTGCGGCTATCATTCGTTCCTCATAAGAATCGCAAACTGCAACCACATTCACCCCATCACACTGCATCGGCAATATGGTATCTCTAATTAAATCCATCCCTCGACACCCACATCCGATGACACCGATGTTAATCTGTTCTTTCATCCGTAGATCCTTTCTATTCGAGAATCAACTTCTTTGTATGAATCAAGTGATCTGCATAACCTGTGGAGATTTCAAATAAACCAGGTTCTGAAACAAATTCGTTCTTAGCATTCCAGAAGCGAAGCATTGGTTCTTCAATTGTAAATTCAATTACTTTTGTTTCATGAGCTTCAAAAGAAACCTTCTCAAATGCAATCAACTGTTGCACAGGTCTTATCATCGATGCA
>JAEIGA010011656.1_pt1 | contig 13344 bp, 12 predicted proteins | sample 9270691 | NCBI WGS metagenome assembly JAEIGA01 (sample SAMN17057246, study PRJNA624740) | gut metagenome | biome: biome; isolation source: fecal sample | host: Bos grunniens | place: China: Xizang | collected 2019
AGCAGGCGACTGATCCATTCAATCAACAAGATACGAAAGGGCATTCGTTCAATGCCCTTTCTCCCTTTATATACCAGGAGGAGTTATGACAGAATTCAGAAAAGAACAGATCACGGAACACATATACAGAATATACGGAGCAGGGGATGCATGCATGTATTTCATTCAGGGATCAGAGGATGCTCTCCTGATCGATACGGCATACGGACTCGGTGATCTGAAATCCTATATTGACGGAATCGCAAAGACTCCTTACCGGGTGGTCATTACGCACGGACATGCCGATCACGCAAACGGGATCGGACAGTTTTCAGAAGTTTATATGAATCACCGTGATATAGAACTGTATTATTCCAGGTCTGATATTCAAATCAGGAGGCGTCTTCTGAAAAAGACCATACCTGATATTGATCAGTATCCAGACAGTGCATTTGTTCCTCAGTTTCAAGGAACGTTCCTCGACCTTGAAGAGGGGATGCGGTTTGATCTTGGTGACTGCTCTGTTGAAGTATATGCAGCACCGGGTCATACAGAAGGCATGATGGTCCTGCTTGTGCCGGAGGACCGGGTATGTCTGTTCGGTGATGCATGCGGAGAAAATACATTTCTGTTCCGTCCCGAAGCATCTACTGTATATGCGTTCCGGGAAACACTGCACAAATTACTGGCAATGCAGGACAGATATGACAGGATCCTGCGCCAGCATGGTACATGTGAGTCTCCGAAGAGCCTGGTTGAGGAAAACCTCCGTACAGCAGATCTGATCCTTGCCGGCAAAGATGATCATATTCCGTTCGATTATGACGGATTTCATGCTTTCTTTGCTCACAAAACAGACCCGACCACCGGCAGGCGCGCTGATGGTGTTTCCGGAAACATCGTTTACGCAGAAGATAAGATCCGCTGAACGGTTTCCTTTTCCAAACATATGACCTGAAAACAGAGAACTGACTGCAGCTCTCTGTTTTATTTTCAAAAAAGACCATGACATCACAGTCACAGTCTTTCTTACGATATCGATTATTCTGCTGCAGCGTTTGTGCCTGCTGTTCTTCCGCTGTAAAGCACGACAGTCAGGCAGTATCCGGACTGGTGCAGATCGCCCTCGAAGTTGCCTACAGCATCACCGGCAGCGTACAGTCCCGGAATGATATTTCCGTCTGTATCAAGTACGTGTGTATCACCGTCTACCGTCAAGCCGCCGAATGTCAGATGATATGCACTCTGCAGCTTTGCGATATAGAAGGGGCCTTCTTCAACTTTTCCGTTGAATTCAGTACGGCCGAAGTCAGCATCGCTTCCGGCATCTACATAGCTGTTGAATTTTTCAACTTCTGCTTTGATCTGTTCCGGATCAAGTCCAGCAGCCTCAGCAGCTTCTTCCAGTGTGTCTGCCTTCCAGGCAATTCCGCGTTCGATCAGTTTGTCTGCCAGACCTTCTGACTTTTCATTCATGCCGCTGATCATCTTCTGATCACCGATCGCAAACATGATTGCTTCGGGCTGATCGTTCAGTGCATAGCGGACAGCCGCTGCCGGTCCGCTTGCCGGTTTGTCATCAATGAAGCGCTCTCCGTTGATATTGACAGCCAGCTGAGCTGCTCCGTATGTCGTAGCTTCTTCCCCGCTGGACGCCTGATTCTGATATCCTTTCAGCATCGTTGTGATGAACTGCATATCCGTTGTTCCGGCTCCGATCTTTTCTGCCATCAGGATACCATCACCCTGGATCGTCGCAGGCTGATTGGAAGGGTTGTTTTCATTCATACCGGTATACATATTCTGTGTTTCAGCAACCATCTTTGTATTGGATGTATATCCGCCTGTCGCAATGATCACTGCTTTATTTGCATGATATTCTGCTTCGCTTCCATCTTCCGTTTCAGCTTTGACGCCTGTCACTTTGCCGTCTGTGACGACCAGTTCTGTTGCCCTTGTATTGTACTGGATGTCAGCCTTGTCCGCAGCTTTTACAAGTGCGTTGACCATTGCCTGACCTCCGCCATCCGGCGTACTGAAATGCTTTCCTGCTGTGGAGCCCGGTTTGATGGGCATGCCGTTGGATACCAGCCAGTCGCGGATCTCAGTGTTCTTTTCAAATGCAGGCGCGATCAGATCATAATCCAGCGTTACACGGTTTCCATCCAGATCTTCACCATCTCCTGCCAGGAAATGATCGATCAGTACTCTGTTGACGGAATCAAAGGAACCCTTTGCTTCACCATTGTTCTTGTAATCTTCGATTTCCTGCAGCAGTGCTGTGAAATGCGGCTTCCATTCTTCCGGGAAATCTTCTGCAGTATATTTGCTGTATTTTTCCAGATCGGCATCATTCCGTTCATCTGCCAGATTGTCTTCAGGAGAAATATTCAGGAAGTTTCCTCCGGATGTTCCTGTTGCACCACCGGCAAATGCATTTGCTTCGAGCACAATGACAGATGCACCGGCTTCCGCTGCTGCAGCAGCTGCTGCCAGTCCGGCACCGCCTGCACCAAGGACGATCACATCTGCTTCAGTATTGCGTGCTTCTTCAGCTGCTGTTTCTTCACCCTTTGCCTGGGCAAGAGTCTTTGCAAGTGCTTCTTTCACAGCATTTGTTGTGATCGTACATCCGCTGACGCCGTCGATTTCTCCGCCGTCTGCTTTTGAGATCTGTTCCTCAAAATCTGCCTGATGATCTGCTCCGTATCCTTTGGTTTCACCGGATACATCTACTGATGTTTCAGTAATGTGATTATCATCAACAGTAATGGATACGGTAACATCTCCGCCCATACCTTTTGCGGAAGCCTCATAGGTTCCCGGTGTGTAGATACCTGATTCTGCAGGTGCGGTTTCTCTGCCGCCCTGATTCTGTGACTGATCGGAAGAGCATCCTGCCATGGAGGCAAGCAGAGCTCCGGTCAGTACGAACTGCAACGCTTTTTTCATTTCGTTTCCACCTCTTACAACCGGATTATATCGTTGTAAGAAGCGATCCTGCGTTACGCAATCTTGAATGTATTATCAGTATTCCTTATAATTCTGTTTATGAATACCGAACAGTTATACGCATTCCGATCTGTATATATCAACCAGTCTTTTTCACGTGCTTCTTCAGAGCTCGGAAAATCCCAGTCTGCAGTCACTCAGCTTATTCAAAGTCTGGAAAAAGAATTCGGAACGCCCTTATTCATTCGTCACAAACGACCTGTTACGCCGACTGACGCAGGAAAGATACTGCTGCCGCATGCAGAGGCGATCCTTCATGAATATGAAAATGCACTTGCTTTGATGCATGAACTGCATAAAACATCCTACCGTCTGATCTACCGCGTCAACAGAACTGAATGCATGGACAATTATATTGCTTCAAATTACCGCCCGGATTTTCCGGAGATCAAGGAACTGCCTTTGGACAGCTTCCATTCAACCGATGCCTGGGAAGACAACGCACTGTATCTGGTCCGCGGAAATATCATACAGAATAAAACGATCGCTTACCGCAAGGCATTTGACAGTCCGCTGTATGCTGCTGTACCTGCAGGATCCGCACTGGCAAAAAAAGAATCCATTTTCTTTCATGATCTGCGCGGAAAAACAGTAGTTCTCCCGCCCAAAGTCAAACGATCTCCGTTTGCCCGTGAGATCTACGCAAAAACAGCTGAAGAACCGATGATCAATATTATTGAATCAGATGCCGGGTTTGCGGCAGATATTGCATTTATCAGAATCAGGAATGTGATCGTATTCTGCACGGATGAACTGATCACACCGACAAAAAACGTGAAATATGTCGTCGTCGAAGACGGACCGAAAACAGAATACGGTTTCGCATCCCTGTCACCATTTACTTCAGACATGCTGTCGCTCATTCATGATTTTGAAAAATGGTATAAACGCGAATACCCTGATGCTGAATGATTCTTTTGCCATAATAAAACCCGCGCAGTATTGATATACCGCACAGGCTATGTTGTGTGATCCGGTTTACTCGGGATCTCCCCAGTTCCAATCGACTGATTCTGCGATACTGTAGCAGATGTTTTCCCTCGGTGCGCTGACCGCCAGGAACTGCGCATTGAAGTCGACCAGGATCTTTACATTGCTGTCCATATATGTTCCGTCAAAACGGCATGTGACAGGTTTTTCGTATTTTTTGATATCTTCCATCGAATCGACATGGTAAAGCTCCTGAACATCATTTTCTTCTACAGCGAGATCACATACGGATGTTTTCAGGTTTTCCAGTTCAAAAACCTTTTTGCAGACTTTATCAGGCCACAAGGTCTCAAACTCACAGACGACCTCGCCCTCTTTCATTTTTTTGTATCTGACCAGTTCCATATATGCGCCTCCTTTACAATTCATTATGATACACCAAACTGAAAACAATTATTAATAAATCACTTCTTTTCAGTTTTGCAGAGCATTCCGGGCTCTATGCTGCATCTTTGCCGTTTCCATCATAACAGGATATACCGTACGTTATGGTGCCCGCAGAATGCGTCCGCTCAAACTCCGCAGAAAAAGAGACATTAAGGTTTCACAGACACCTTAATGCCTCATTTGTATCAGCCGTTAACCCTTGTAATCTTCAGGCAAACTTTCCCATCTCTTTTTGAACACGTACGCAGCACTCTTGGGCTGACGGTCACGTGTGAAGATACCTTTCTTATTTCCATTCATACGAATGATACCTTCAGTGGTCTGGAAATCAGCGAAATTCCATACAAGTTCACCTTTGATCCAGGGATAGCTGTCAAAGACTCTGTGCGTCATTTCAAGATATTCGTCCTGATATTCCTGGCTCCACATCACGCTTGGAAGCTTATGAAGTTCACCATTTGTATCAGCACCGTATTCTGTGAAGATAAACGGTTTGTCTCCGCGGATCTTTGCCCATTCATCCATTTCCGTGCGGAATAGTTTTTCAGCATTCACAAGTTTCGGACCGCCCATGACATACCAGCCATAGTATCTGTTGAGAGAAACGAAATCACTCAGATCCCAGCACTTGCACAGACCGGGTCTGGAATTCATGATCAGAGCGAATGTGCGGGGACGCTTCTGGGGATCGAATTCATGTGCTGCTTCGAACACCTTCTCGAAGTAAGGTCTTGCGCTTTCATGGATCGTTTCCGGTTCATTGAGCAGTGACCATGCAATAACGCTCGGGTGGTTCTTGTCGCGGGCGATCATGTCATGGACACAATCAATGTGGTGTGCGAGCAGTTCCGGTGTTGTTTCCTTTTCAAACCAGGTGACCTTCTGCTGCTGTCCTTTGGACGCGTCTACCGCGTTCATCAGGCTTTCAAACATGCCGACTGCCGGTACTTCATCGATGATGAGGAATCCTTCCTCGTCAGCCATATAATACCATTCTTCCGCATACGGATAGTGGCTCGTTCTGTAGCAGTTGGCTCCAATCCACTTCATGCATTCATAGTCGCGCTGGGCAATGGCATAGTCCATGCCTCTGCCGCGGATATCTGCGTCTTCATGCTTGCCAAAACCCTTCAGATAAACAGGCTTGCCATTCAGAAGCAGTTCTCCTCCTTTGACTTCGAATGTACGGATACCGATGCGGTCTTTGTATTCGTCGATCAGTTTTCCGTCTTTGCACAGACTGATCACGATCGTATATAGATTCGGCTTTCTGATTGCCCAGAGTTTCGGTTCTGCAACTTCCAGCGTTCCTGTTCTGCCTTCTGCATGAGCAGCACAGTTTCCTTCATCATCATACAGTGAAACGCTGATCGTACCTGTACCTTCCGCTTCAACACAATAATCAACGAATGCTTTTCCATCTTCCAGTCTGTATGCAGTGGAATAGTCGGCAACCGACTCCTTCGGGAGGGCCATCAGTTTGACCGGGCGATGAATACCTGCGTAATTGTAGAAGTCGAAGTACGGTGCAGCGATCTTTTTGCCATTGGATAAGACTTCTGTCGTTCCGCAGGGCATCATGACATGGGAAAGTTCATTGTTTGCGAGAACAGACAGTCTGTTGTTCTCATTGAACTTTACATATCCGGTAATATCAGCATCGAACGGCAGGAAGCCTCCGGTATGCTGTGCAATTTCTGTTCCGTTGATAAATACTCTTGCTTTATGAGTAACGCTTCCGAAACGTACAGCGATCTTGAGATCTTTCCATTCTTCAGGGACAAGGAATTCTGTCTCATACCAGAAATCTCCGCAGTATTCACGGCTGTCTTTATCGGTGAAAATATCACAGAAGCTTGAAGGTACCGGCATGTTGACGGTATTCTTCAGTCCGTTCATCCAGTTTTCTGCAGTACCTTTTGATTCAGGATCAAATTTGAATTTCCACAGGCCATCAAGAGAAACAGCGCGTCTGGTCGCTGTTGCACGGGGATAAAGCAATGATGCAGTCATAGTCTCTCTCCTTTATATCAGTATATTACCGTTTTCGTCTGCCTGCTTTACACCAGCTGATCCGGTGTGATCAGACAGACATGATTGTTTTTCAGCCATTCAATGGTAACTGCAGATGTGAGCATTTCTGTTTCTGCCGGTCTCTGCATGACCAGCAGGGATGTCTTCCGCAGATGTTCATCAACATATCCCGGATGACAGATCATAAGCGAAATACTGTCATCGCTGCTTTCAGACACTGCTGTCTTCAGACTTTCAAAAGGATCATATCCCGGAAAGATACTGTCCATATGAATCGTGAGCTTTTGCCCGCGGAAGCAAACAGGTTCATTGAATCTCAATGGAAGATAATCCGTTCCTTCTTTTGCGGCAATTTTCTTCACCGCAGCTTCAAGATTATCACTTGAGACAGAATGAATATCAATATAGGATGGCCGTCTGCCAGTCAGTTCAACGTACCGTTTATACTGAGCGGTGACTTCAATCAGTGCCTCTTCATAGTCAACGATATCCTCTGATGCACCGCGGTACTGACCGGCAGTTTTAAACTCACCGTTTTCCTGCAGAAGACTGCGTACGTTCTGCCTGTTTGACAGCGGATATCCATCACATATATTAACATGCAGTCCCATGCATATATCATAGTCCTTCAGCAGGTGAACTCCGTGCTCTGCTGATTCTGTATTTGTCATCAGACCGACGGTTCTGACAAGACCGCAGCGTATGGTTTTCTCAATTCCGTAATTGACTGCTTCACAGTATCCGAGATCATCTGCTCTGATAATCAGTTCTTTCATTTGTTTCACATCTCAAGAAACGAAATGATTTCCGGAAGAAATTCATTCATTTTCATAAGCGGTGTATGTCCGCATCCCTGCAGGGTGATCAGTTTATTGGCAATACCGTTTTCCGTCAGTGTTCTGACAGCATATCCGGTTCTTGAATACGGCACAAGCTCATCTGCTGTTCCATGGATCATCAGAACAGGCGGCATTCTGCTGACATCCGGCAGCTGATCAGGCACGCCCCATAAGCAGACAAATGCATGATAATGATCCGGATATCGTCCTGCGGCATGGAACGCTGCCATGCCTCCGGCACTTCCTCCCATCAGATCAACACGGTTCCTGTCAATTCCGAGTTTTTCCGCATTGTTCTGCATCCACTCATATGCATAATGCACTGCTTCCGCCGCAATTGTATATCCGGCAGATTCTCCGCCGGCATTTATATACTGCTCCTGACTGTCGAACTGCGGATAATCAGGTGATATCACCGCATATCCTTTTTCTGTCAGTACTTTTGCAAACCTTGAAATATAAGCCTGTCTTTTATCGTTCGGCTTGAGAAATCCTCCGCCATGCACAAATATAACGGCAGGTCTGTCTTTGCGGAGATCGTTTTCTTTCATGATTACATCCAGACTGAAGCTTTCCTCTTTACCGCTGCAGTCCTTCATTCTGCAGAATTCATACTCATTGACCTGCATGCCGGTATAGTCTGGTTTATATCGTCTGAACTCTTCTTCTGCCATACTTTTACTCCTCATGTTTATGATTGAAAAACAGTTTTTCCGCATTGCCTGTGAAGATCTTTTCACATGCCTCACGGCTCAGCACACCATCCTTCATTTTCGTTTCCATATACTCTGCCAGGGGAAAACGCGTCCGCCGGTTGAATGTATCCGTCCCGAACATCAGCCTGTCCTGATACTTATTCAGAAAGTACAGACCATATCGTTCATCGCGCATAATTGCACACGATCCGCTGTATGCGGAGAGATCCGCATACAGATTCGGATAGCTGTCGAACAGGCGCTCGATTGTTCCTCCCGCCTGCACAGGACCCCTTCCAAATCCGCTGCGTTCACGATTTCCTTCTTTCGGGCAGTCACCGGATATTTCCATCCAGAAGACCTGGCTGTGTCCGATAAATATCAGCTCAGGATACTTCCTCAAGGTTTTTTCCAGAAGCGGCAGACCTGCACGATCAGCTGCCCCATAAGAGTAACCTTCTTCAGGACTCATATGACACAGTACAGGCATATGCAGTTTTTCTGCCGCAGCAAACACCGCACTCATATACGGACTGTCCAGCCATTGATTCACCATTACTTCGCCGACTCCGACAGCACCCTGATCCCGGTACATTCTCATCCTGTCTTCAACAGTATCCGGATCATCCGGATCAATGCCGCACATCCAGCTGAACCAGCCGCCGCTTTCCTCTGCGATCTGCCGACAGTCACTGTTATAGGCACCGAGACTGTGAACTCCTTCAACAGGTCCTTCGCCGCTGCTCATCAGGATCGCTTTTGTGATCTGCTGTTCTTTCAGAGTTTCCATCATTTCTTCCGGATCACATATATAGTGACTTTCCGGATCCATCGGATTGCCTCCGCTGAAAGGTATGCGCCGCACAGCTGCATGCACATGAATATCTGTTTTGTTCATATCGTGATCATTCCATTCTCATCCGGTTCATACTTCAGCCATACAAGAACAAGATCCACGATGGTCATTGCCGCAGCAATACCTGTCCATGCTGTGAGCAGATAAATAACTGCCCACACCTTACTGCCGGAATACCAGCGGTGAGCACCGCACAGCCATCCCAGTGTCAGAGCCAGAACAATATATTGTCTGCGGCTGACCTTTTTCGGTTCATGAATCAAACTGATCAGAAAGTCAATGATCCTGACCGGCAAAGATGTTTTTTCAACGATTCCGTTTTCTTTTTTCAGCTGCGCAAGCTCATTTTCCAGCTCGATCAGTCTTCCTATATCAGTTCTTTGATCTGTCATGATCCTTTCCTTTCCGTCTTATACAAATATGAACCTTTGATTTCTCAATATCAGTCTGCTGAAACAGCCTTTTCTGCTTTGATGCGGGCAACTTCCTGTTCGACTTCTTCCATCTTTTCCTTCGTGAGCGGATAGAACTTCATGGCGACCAGATTGCAGATCAGACCGATCATGACAATACCGAACATGCAGAACAGACCCATAAACCGCAGTGACGGTGTCAGAGCATCCTCCACTGTCGGAAGCTTTTCACGGAATCCGATCAGGGCACACAGAAGACCGACGAGTGTAGCTCCGAAAGAAGATACGAATTTGTCGACAAAGCTGAATACTGTTCCGATCAGACCGGGGACAAAATTGCCGGTTCTGGCTGTTTCATAGTCCGTAACATCTGCAATCATCGGTGTAATAACGCCTGTGGAAATGGCCGCAAATCCTTTCATCAGAATATACAGTCCGAGGAATGCAACGGAGAAGAATGTCCATCCATTGAATCCTTCGTATCCGGGGAAGGCCATGGTCGTAGGATCACCAACAAGGAACAGAACAACCAACAGTATGCATGTGATCAGTCCGCCCCAGGAGGAGACGACCATAGCTTTGTTCTGACCGAGTTTTGCGGCAATGACACCGACACCAAACAGAACGAACAGCATATTCGGAATACTTGTATATGCAGCAAGCGCACCGCTGAGGGCAAGATTGCCGCAGATGATGCCGTAGAGCATAACAGATACCGTCGCATTGCTCTGTACCTGTGTAGCCAGCTTATCTGTACTTGCAGAAACGACAAGCATCTGCATAGCACGGTTGTTTTTCAGTACGTCCCAGTATTTTTTCAGGCTGAACTTTTCTACACTTGCATCATTCTTGATGAAGTTCTTCTCATTGTCAGCCGGCCAGATACCGATGCATGCAATGATCGTAGCAAGCAGACTGATTGGTGCAACGATCTTCCATCCTGTCATAAAGAAATCCATAGTGAATCCGCGGCTCTGCCCGACAAGCGTTCCGTAGAAATAGCTTGGCATGACAGAGTACAGCAGTGTAATGAAGATTGCTTCCATAACACCATAAGTCGCACGCTGACCGGAATCATTTGTCAAAGCTGCAAGACCGGCGCGGCCGACTGTATTCTGTGCTGTCATAAACAGGACGTAGATCATGTAAATGACAATGAAGAACGGGAAGCGGATATTCTCCGGAATATTAACCGAATATTTGAGCATGATATAGCTGGTCAATGCCATACCGACATTGCCAACAAGCATAAACGGACGGAACTTTCCGAATTTTGTGTTCAGTTTGTCCAGAAGATGGCCGCCGACAGGGTCAGTGAAGGCGTCCCAGATACGCATGATCGTTACGAATGAAGTCGCAAGTACGACCACTACGCCTACCATGCCGTTCAGGTAGTAAGAAATGAAGCCCATAAAGAAGACATACATGTTGATGCCGATCTGATTACATGCAAACATAGGAAGCTGCCATAATTTTGCTTTCCTGATCTGTTGTTTTTCCACGTTTTATCCCTCCAGAATGATTCTTATCCGTGCACTAAGACAAGCAATTACAGTCTAGTCTTTTGTGCAAGGGCTTTCATTGATTTTTTTAATTGTTTTCTGCACTTTTTTAATATTTTTGGTGCAAATATAATAAAATAATACTGTGGAGGCCGTTATGTATCCTGTTGATCAGCTTGATCTGTGCACTGAGATCTTCAAACTTTATCACATCCGGCTGCAGCTTTTTTCACGTCCATACAAGAACCCGGAGATGATCGATTTCGGGCTGCGCAGTATCCTTTTCGAGGAATACGACTACAATGCAATACTGGACCGGATCCATTCTGTTCTGCGGCCTGGAGCGATCGTTTATTTTCAGGATTCTGCAGGTATTTCCTATAATGCCTTTTCACTTCAAGAAGGACCTGCGGCATCCGAATATGAATTCGGGGTCCTCGGGCCCTGGAAACGCGGAAGCACTGCTGAAGAAATACTGGAAAAACTGAATGACAGTTATTCCATACCGGAAGAAAAAAATAAACAGCTTCTGCCTGTTATTCAGCGGATACCGGAAAACATGAATCGGGAAAAATGGATCAATCTCTGCTCCAGAATTATCGGCAGACTGATCAGTCCTGACGGAAATGTCAGCTTCTATGTTCCTGAAGAAGCATTTATGGTCAATGACTCGCCTGCAAGACAGGCAGCACTGAAAAAAAGAACACAATACGCACAGCTGAAAAATGAACACCTGAGAAACGGATTCACGAATCAAAGCATGCTGATGAAAGCTGTACGAAGCGGCAATTACGCACAGGCAACTGATTATATTTACCGTTATCTGAATTTTCAGATCAAATACAGACAGAATAACGGACTGTCCGCCGATGCGGTTTTTTATGAACTGAATTCACTTCTGCGATATGCTGCTGTGCAGGCAGGGGTTAATGCGCTCCGCCTGGATGAAATCTATTTGAAATACGACAGATTGGCAGATCAGCATCCGTCTGCAGAAGAGATTCCGTGCACGATGATGGTCCGCGACTATTGCGATGTGATATCAAAATACGCTAAACAGTATTCTCCCGTCGTATCGTCGTGTGTTGATTATATTGATTTTTTCTACAGCGATCCTATCACGCTTCAGGAACTTGCAGAACGCAATTCCGTCAGTGTCCCATATCTTTCATCACTGTTCAGTTCTGAAATCGGAATGACATTTACGGATTATCTGAATCAGACACGCATCAGTCATGCAAAAGCAATGCTGATGCACAGTCCGTATTCCATCCAGGAGATCTCGGCACGCTGCGGTTATAATGACTCCAGTTATTTTACCCGGGTATTCAAGAAACTGACCGGTACATCACCCTTGAAATACCGTGCCGTTATACATATGAAAAGCGAGGCTGCTGAATATCCCGTACACTATAACGAATAACGCAAAAGACGGAGTTTTCCATGTGATTTTCACATGCCTCTCTCCGTCTTTTTCCTTGATGATTTCCGACTTCCTGTTTTTCATGAAATAGTCCCGTTTCATAGAGCGGGACTATATTCATTTCAATGTGTTTTTATGATGCGATGAACAGTACCGAAGATACCGCATGGAGATATGCGGCTGATTCATCTCCGGAAGTTCCTGTCATTTATTTTGTATGGTTTTCGAACCAGTCTGTGATCTCCTGCAGTCTTCTCATCCTGTGCAGAGGCTTGCCGCTTCTGCTCAGTTCATGGTTCTCACCATGGAAGATCACGAGTCTTGTTTCTACATTCCTGCATGCAAGTGCCTGCATCATCTGCATTCCTTCAGGCAGCGGGCATCTGTAGTCTTCATCACTGTGGATGAAGAGGGTAGGTGTCTTGACGTTGTCTGCGTATTTCAGAGGGGAATGATTCCACAGCTTCTCAACATTCTTGTCACCGAAGCCTGATTCAGCACCGCACTGGTCCGGACCGAAGCACTCACCGATATCCGCAATGAAGGAGAAGGAGATCCAGTTGGAGATAGATCTCTGGCTGGCAGCACAGCAGAACCTGTCTGTATGACCGATGATCCAGTTCGTCATGAATCCGCCGTAGCTTCCGCCTGTTTCACAAAGCTTTGTACGGTCGATGTTCGGATACTTCTCCAGTACGGCATCCGTGAAGTCCATCAGGTTGCGGAAATCAGTTCCGCCATAGTCGTCCCTGATATCAGCGAAATCATCGCCTCTTCCATCGGAACCCTTGATGTTCGTAAAGAATACAACGAATCCTCTGGATACCCACAGCTGCATTTCATGGAAGAATGTTTCGCCATATGCGCATCTGGGACCGCCATGTACATCCAGTACAGCGGGATATGTCTGATCCAGATCAAAGTTCTGGGGCAGGAGGACCCATCCCCTGAGGTCATATCCTTCAGATTTATAATCCAGTTTGTGCGGCTTGGCAATATATTTGCCGTCCAGAGCGGTATCGTTCAGTGTCGTCAGACGTCTGAAGCCGCTGCCGTCAATATTCATTTCATATACTTCGGAAACATGGTTCCAGTCCTGATAGACAACAGCGATCTTGTCTTCGCATGCTGTCATGCTGCACATCATGCCTTCATCTTCCCAGACGACCTTCTTTTTGAAGCTCTCATCGAATGAATAGATCGCATTGTGTGAT
>JAEIGA010011657.1_pt1 | contig 13344 bp, 9 predicted proteins | sample 9270691 | NCBI WGS metagenome assembly JAEIGA01 (sample SAMN17057246, study PRJNA624740) | gut metagenome | biome: biome; isolation source: fecal sample | host: Bos grunniens | place: China: Xizang | collected 2019
CAAGGTGGAAAAATTACTTTTGCATCACGATTATAATATCTTTTAATTCTTGCCTGAACATAATGAGAATTTGCAACAAAACAATCAACCAAATTGCTAGACATTACATCCCACAGGCGCAACGACGGAATCATGCTTTTCATAAAAAACTTTACAATAGGGTTTGATTTTCTAAAATATTCATGATACATGTCCCAAAGGTAGCGCATAGGAGTGTGACAATAACAAAGATGAAAAGCATTAGGTGAGGGAACTACGCCTTTTGCGGGCCCTGATTCACTGGAAATTACTAAATCGTAGCCAGTTAAATCTAAATCCATAAGAGCTTTTGGCATAAAAGGCATATATTTTTGATACATTTTTTTTGCCATGGGCCATTTGTTTATTTTTGTGGTAAATATATTATGAGATTTAATTGTATCAGAAATTTTTGATTCATCATAAACATTTGTAAAAATATCAGCTTGAGGAAAAAGTTTACAAAGTTCTTCTAAAACTTTTTCACCGCCACGCATTGTAACTAACCAATAATGTACTATTGCAACCTTCATAAGTTCTCCATAATAGTTTGCAAGATTAATTTTGCAGTTTTATCATAAGTATATTTATCTTTTTGTTCTGTAGAAAGATGAATTTTAGGTAAATTGTCTACATTTTTATACATATTTATAAGTTTTAGAGATAAATCGTCAGTATTTCCAGCTTTAAAATATGTAACAGGGAACGATTCATAAATTTCTTTAAAAACTGGAATGTCAGAAATTAAAACAGGAGTCCCTAAAGACATTGCTTCTAGTGGAGGAATTCCAAAACCTTCGTATAATGATGGTTGAACTAACAAATCGGCATTTTTTAAATAAGATAAAAGTTGTTCATCAGACAAAAAACCTGTAAAAATAATTGAATCTTTTGGTGCATTTTCAATAAGATTTTCAATTTCTGTGTCTTTTGTTCTAAAATTTTCTGCATTACCAACAATAAAAAGTTTTTTGTTAAAACCATTTTGTTTTGCTTTTGTAAATGCAGTAATTAAAGTTTTTAGACCTTTGTGTTTTTTTATATTTCCTACGAATAAAATATAATCATCTTTTTTTTCTGCGAAAGAATGATTTTTTAGAGAATTGATTATATATTCAGAAAGTCCGTTGTAAATAACTTTGGTGTTCTTTGTTTTTGGAAGAAAATGCATAATTCGTTCTTCTGAAAACTTTGAAACCGTAAAAATTAAATCAGATTTTTTTGAAGCACGTCTATAAAAAAACATTCTTGCCATTAAACCAATTTTAGAAGTTAATTCTGGCATATCTGGAAAAATCATATCGTGTATTGTAGAAAAAACTGGAATTTTAATTCCAGATGGAATATTAAAATATGGTGTAAAATAAGCATCACATTTATTTACTTCTTTAAGTAAATGTTTTGGAAAACAGAATAATTCTTTAAGTGAAAATGTTTTTATGTTGCATTCGAGAATTGTAGAATTTTTTAAAGATAATTTTTTTATTTTTTCAGAGCATCCAATTAATAATAAAGAAATATTTTGAGAATTAAATCTTATTAGACATTCTCGTAAAAAAACGCCAATTCCACTGGAATCTAAAACACGACAATCAACAGCTAAAAACATATATTTTTATTATAGCACAAATATAATATTTGTAGAATAATTCTATTATTTTTGATAAATTATTTTTATGAAAAGAAAAGGCCTGTTGTTATTTATATTATTATTTTGTTTATCAAGAGTCACATCTGAAACTTATAGCTCTTTTGAATTAATTCCTGCTGGTCATTGGCTTTATGATGCATATTTTGTTTTAATGGCACAAGAAAAAACGACATCATTAATGGATGATTCTCCTGTTACAGTTGGCGAATTTGAACAAAACTTTTACAAAATTAATTATGATGAATTATCAGATTCAGGAAAAAATATTTACAGTAAAATTAAAGATTTTTTAAATGAAAAAAAATTTTGTTTTAATTTTGGTCCAATAAAAACATATTTGAATTTAAAATTAAATCCAATAGTAATGTTTAAAAGTAATAATCAAATTGACTGGACTTTTGCAACCGATTATACAGGTCCAAATAATAGTCCAGAAGCTGGTTATGGAACAAGTTCAAATTATATGAACAGTCCATTTACAAAACCAATTATTTCTGCACCTATTCGAATAACTGTTCCCAAATATTTTATTATTGATTTAGAACCTTTTATTGGTAAAAACTTTTGGTCAATGACAGATAATTATAATTTTTCTAATTTGCCACTTTCTGGTTCAGATTTTGATTTTTTGTGGCCAAGAAAAGCTTATGCAAGTACAGGATATTTATTTGATAATTGGGGATTTAATTTGCATATTGCAAAAGAGGGATTACAAATTGGAAAAACTCAAACTGGAAGTATAATTTATAATTCAACATTTGAAACTGATGCTTATGTTCAATTAAACATATTTTCAGAAAAGTTTAAATATATTCTTAATGCTATTCAAGTTGGGCAAAATCGATATATGTATTTGCATCAAATTGCTTTTTCGTTATTTAATAAATTTAAATTGGAAGTTGTGGAAGGAACTTTTGTAAACGCACCTTTTGAATTAAGATTTTTAAATCCATTAATGATTATGCATTCATTTGGGGCTTGGGAACAATATATGTCTCCTTTTGAAAAAAAATATTTTGGTGAAGCACATATTTGTCAATATTTAGCAATTAATTTTAGTTTGAATGCAATAAAAAATATGAGAATTTATGGATTATTTGCAATGAACGAAATTCAGATTCCGTATGAATTAGGTTCAGACAGTGCTAATGCATTACCAAATAGTTTAGGTGGGCAATTGGGAATTGAATATACATTACCATTTAAAGAAGGTTGGTTTTTTGGAGCTCTTGAAGGTGTATATACGTCACCATATTTTTATCTGAAGCAAGGTGCTGATTGGTCTTTATATTCAAAAAGATATAATATGCAAAGTTATGGTTCTGTACCAATTTATTCTTGGATTGGTTCTCCATTTGGTCCAGATTCTATTGCAGGACAATTTAAATTTGGATATAAAAAATTAGGGAAGTGGAGTGCAGAAGTTGATTATTTATTTGTGGCACACGGAATTAATTCATTTGGGTTGTTTAACAAAAAAATAACAGTAAAAGATGAATATGGGAATGATATTGAAATAGACGCTTATTATCCATCAGTATTACTAAAATCTGGGAAGAATACGGCAGAAGAGGCTAAGGAAATGGCTAGATCTATGTATCTAAAAGGTAATGTTCAATATACAAATGAAATTACATTAAAAGGTTCATATATATTAAACAATCACTTTAGTTTTGACGCTAGTTTTACTTATACATTTATATTTAATAATCACAATGTTCTGGGCGATTTTGAACAAGGCATTCAAATGTGTTTTGGAGCAAAATATATGTTGTTTTAACAAAAAAAAGGGATGTCTAAAAAGTTTAATATGTCATTGTCGTACTTGATACGACAATCTCTAAATCCTTGCTATATATAGATTTAGATTTTCGGGTAGATCCTCTGGTCTAGCCAGAAGTCGAAAATGACATAAAAATTACTTATTAGAAATCCCCTTTTTTATCTAGATAATATTTATTAATACATCCACTTTCCAAGCAATCTTGCTTTTTCTTCTGTTGTATTGTTTGACATATCTCCGTAAGGAATATTTGTAGGGTAGTTTGGTAATGTAAACACTTTATCCACAAAAACTTGTTCTGGGAAGAATTTTGCATCGCAAGCTGGAGTTACAACTTTTACAAGGTAATCAAAAACTTCTTTTACTTTGTCATAGTCGGCTCTTGATTCGGCTTTTTTGGTAATTGCGTGTCCGTAAAGAGAACATGGTGCACCTTCTTCAAAAAAGACAATCTTAAATGGAGCGCCTTCATTAAGCATTGTAACAGCCTGACCTGTCATTCCCAAAGCAACTGCGGCTTCTTTTTGAACAAGTGCGTTCATTGGACCAGAACCAGATGATGTAAATTGAACAATATTTTCTGCAAATTTGTCAAAATATGCAAATGCCTTATCTTCACCCCAAGCATTTGTTAAATTTCTTAAGAACATATATCCTGTTCCAGAACTTTTTGGATTTGGCATAGAAAGTAAACCTTTAAATTCTGGTTTGATTAAATCTTGATATGAAGTTGGTTCTGAAAGTCCTTTTTCTTTTAATAATTCTGTATTGATTACAACAGCACCAGAGTTTCTGTATTCACCAACATATTTTTTTGAAGGAACTAACATATCATCAAGATAAATTGAATAATCAAAATAAGACATATCAGCTAAATAATCTGTAAGCATGTCAAAATATGTGTAATCCCAAGATAAAAGAATATCGCCTTCTGTGTTTAATCCTTCTGCTTTTAATTTGGCAGCTGCAGGACCACTTCCTTGGTAATCTAAAACAAAATTAATTTCTGGGAATTGTTTTTGTAATTCTGCCAAATAATATTCGTTGCGGTAATCTTCCCCACAGGAATAAATTACAATAGTGTTATTATTTTTACTACAACCTAAAATTGCCAACGAAAAAATAATACCAAATACTAAAAATGCTTTTTTTAAATTTTTCATAACTTTTACTATCTCCTTAAATTTTAAAAATTATACATCATAAATTTTATCAATAGCCTTTAACTCATTAAAGGTATCAATTTCAATAAAATCATCAAAAGAACATTCTCTAATTGCAATGTCAAAGTCTTCAACAAAATATCCTAATGCAACTTGATCCCAATAACGTTCTTTTCCACCTGGCATTTCATAAACTTTTTTAATACAATCTCCAAGTTTTTTGCCATCTTCTTCTGTCCAATAAGAAATTCCCATCATTTGATGACAATTTTCTCCACCAACAGCATAGCCTGTAATTCGACCTTTATTTTCAAACAAACACCAGTCATCTGTTCTATCGCATTTTATTCCACAATAGTTTGATTTATATTGATATTTTTGAATAATTTTTGGGTTATGAAGCAAAATGTCGCCTTCGCAAACATAAGCGTTGTTCAACAAATATCGCACGCACATTGCAGAAGAAATATTATTTGCTTCATTGTATGCAGGGTTTTCAATAAACTTAATATTTGGATACTTGTACAAAAGCTGGTCAAATTGTTCAGACAAATATCCACGAACAAGATAAATTTCTTCAATTCCAGCAGCAACTACAGCGTCTAAAATTGAATCAATAATTCGCTCTCCGTGAACACGAACTAAAGGTTTTGGTGTGTTTAATGTAATTGGAACCATTCTTGAACCAAATCCTGCGGCAATAAAAATTGCACGTTTTACTCTGTATGGTTCAAGGGCTTCAATTCCTTCTTTTGTAATTAATCCGTCTTTAATAAAACCTTTTTCTTCCAAAGTTGTAAGTGTTGTGTTTACAGTTCCTACAGAAAGTCCAGTTTCTTTTGCAAATTCTCTTTGAGAAAGTTTTTCTTTTGAATCTTCTGCAATTCGTAAAATTTCAAACTCTTTGAATAATAACATTGTATTCTCCAATTATTTTGATATAGATTCTCGCATCAAGTGCGAGAATGACACTCATTTTTTTATTTTTGTAATTTTTTGTTTAATAAATAAATTATAAATTTCATCAAAATATTTACTGTCAAAATTGTTAATGAAACAAATGCAGCTCCTTCAACAATCATTTGTGCTTGGAACAAATTAATCATTAATGACAATGGTTTATTTTGTGCTGTTGCCAAGAATGAAACTGCCGAAATTGTCATCATTGAGTTTACAAAAAAGTATGAAAACATTTCTAAAATTGTTGATTTCATTTGTGGAATTAATACGTCTTTTGTTAATAATGTTTTGCTAATTCCTAAAGTTTGAGCAACAGATTCCAAATTCATATTTATTTTAGAAAATGAATTGTACGCCATTAAATATGGAGAAGAGAAAAAGTGCATTATATTTACTAAAATCAAAATTGCAAATGTTCCATAAATAAATGTTCCCTTAAAGAAAAGCATATAAGATAAACCTAAAACAAGACCTGGAATTGCAATTGTTGTAATTGACATTAAGTGTAAGAATTTTGATGTTTTTCCACCAGAACGTGAAGAAAAATATCCAGTACCAAAAGAACAAATTGTTCCAATTACAGAAGTTAGCAATGCAATAATCAAAGAGTTTCCAAGATAATTTAATCCACCTGTTTTTAATGTTTTTAAAATATGGCTAAAAGTAAAACTCATATTGATTGGATATTTTTTTACTACACTTAAAATGATAAATGACAAAATTGGAAGTAAAACAAAAATGATTGTAATTAAACAAAAGCAGTAAGAAAATCCTAAAACTGGTTTTGAAACAACAGAAGGAAATGATTTTTTTGTAAAAGATGCACCCGCTTTATCTTTATTTACAAGATCAAGGACAAAGGCAATTACAGCAGGAATTAAAAAGATTGTTCCAATTGTTGCACCTTTTGCAAAATCCAACATTCCAATTACTTCTTGATACATCAAAACTGGCAAAGTCATATATTTTCCGCCAATCATCAATGGAACACCATAATCTGTTACAATCATTGTAAAAGTGGCAAAAAAAACTGAAATTAAAGGCTTTCGTAAATAAGGAAAAGTTACTGCTTTAAATTTAGAAAATCCTTTTATGTTCAAAACTGTACACGCTTCGTAAGGTGTGTAATCTTGATATTTTAAAATATCAGAAATCATTAAATAAGCAACTGGGAATGAATACATTACAGAACCCAAAACCACACCTGAAAATCCATAAATTGATGATTTTAGATTAAAAATATTTGTAATAATTCCGTTTGAACCAAACAATAAAATTAATCCCATGCCGTGAGAAACAGAAGGAATTAACATTGGAAGTGTAATCAAAACTGTGATGATTGTTTTATGTTTTACTTGGGTTCTTACAACACAAAGAGCCAAAACATAAGCCAAAACCACAGAAATGATTGTAGAAATTAATGTAGAAACAATTGAATTTTTTAGGGCTGTAGCAAATTGTGGACCACTTAAAACCATTTTTACATCAGTTTTAAATAAATAACTAAGCATTGTAAAAAGAGGAAACAACACCACAACAATAAAAAATATTGATAAGAGAATTTTTACTATATAAGTTCTGTTGCTATCGTAATTATTTTTATTTAACATATTTAATCAATGAATCCAATTTAAGTTGAAGATTATCCAAAACAAATTTTTTAACAAAATCATCTGCAGGATTTTTTACAATATTTTCAGGAGTATCAAGTTGATGAATTATACCTTCGTTCATAATCATAATTCTGTCTGACATTGCAAAAGCTTCTTCCTGATCATGAGTAATATAAATCATTGTGTTTCCATATTTTTTTTGAATATGTTTTAGTTCTGCTCTTAAAGAAAGACGTGTATCAACATCCAAAGCGCTCATTGGTTCATCAAACAAAATAATTTCTGGATTCATAGCCAAAGTTCTTGCAATTGCAACACGTTGTTGTTGTCCGCCAGAAAGTGAAGTTGGGCGTTTGTTAATATGTTCAGAAAGTCCCACATCGTTAATTGTTTTTAAAACTTTTTCTCTAATTTGTTCTTTGGAATATTTTTCTTTTATATCTTTGTTATGAAGAAGGGCATATTCAACATTTTGCAAAACTGTCATATTTTCAAACAACGCATAATTTTGAAAAACAATTCCCATTCCTCTTTTTGAAGGATGAAGATTTGAAATATCTTGATTTTCTTTTATAATTGTTCCATCGTTGGCTTTTTCCAAACCAATTAAAATGCGAAGCAAAGTTGTTTTTCCACAACCAGATGGCCCCAAAATTGAAAGAAACTCTCCACTATTAACGCAAAAGTTTAACCCCTTAAGAATCTGTTTTGAACCAAAAGATTTGTTCAAATTGTTGATTTGTAGTTTGATATTTGACATAAAAATAACCTTAAAAAAAGAATTACTTGTTCAATAGTATATCATAAAGTGTTAATATTGAACAAGTAAAAAGGTTAAAAAATATGAAAAAAATTGTTTAATTAATGAATTATTTATTTAAAATTTCAAGTTTTTTAATCATAAAATCTGCAATTAATTTACCAGATTCGTTAATGTTCATCCATGCTTCTTCTTTTGCAGTTTTTCGTGCAGTTGCAAGTTCTGTACAGTCCGAAGCAGATTTAATAATGTTTTCAATATTTTGAAATTCTTCTTCTTTTAATTCAATTCCAATTTTTTCTAGTGTAGTAAAAGTCCAAGTTTCTTTTCCTTCATTAATGTCGTATGCATCATAAGGTCTAAAATCCATTGAAGCTTTAACATACATAACAGGTTTGTCGCATAAGAACGTATAATCAAAAATGATTCCAGAAAAATCAGAAATCATAATATCCGATTTTTTCATTGAATAAATGTTATCACGTTCAAAATCCCAAGTAATATTTTTATTATCTTTATAACGTTCTTGAAGTCTAGTAAGCATTTCTGCTTCAGATTTTTTTGATTGTGGGTGAGGTCTAATAATAATGTTCCAATTTGTTTTTGATAAAGGATCAAGCAGTTTTTCTCCGTACAAAGAAAGTAGTGCACTTGCCCCCCATGATGGTGAAATTAAGACTGTAAAATTTTGATTATCTTCTTTTGGTATTTGTGCAATTTTTTGAGCTAATACGTCAAGATATGGACACCCCACGGTAACCAATTCTTTTTGAGGTAAATTTCTTTGTTTTTCTAACGTAATAATATCTTTTTTTTGATAATCTCCGCTAAGTAAAATAGAATCAAAATAATCAATTCCAAATAAACGATACAAAGTTGCATCATTAGGCATATGCAAAACATGTGCATAATGTTTAACATGTTTACTGCGTTTTAATTGATAAACTTGAAGACCTGGTGTTGTCATTAGAACTACACCAGCACTAAGCATATTCAAACGAACAAATGCCATATTGCCTTCGCCAATGAATTCAGGTTTTACATATTTATAATTTTGTTCAAAACAAGGATCTTTTTCTGCGGAAGTATAGTATGTTAATTCAATTTGGCGTTTTTCAAATTCGTCACACACAGGTTTGAATACATTCCAATATTGCATGCCTTCATTGTAAACAACATATTTTTTGTAGTTAGTATCTGTTGTTGCAACACCATTCTTTTTTGCAGAAAATAATAATTTTAATTTTAGAATTGCAGCTTTTCCTAAAAAGAATAAAGTTGCTGCTGCTCCAATAAGAATTGAAAACAGCATACTTCCAGTACCTGGGTCGATGTAAAGTGGTAAAAAACTGTTCATTATTGTGGTACCTCCTGTGTCCAGTTACTGTCAACAAAGATATTATCTTTAACATTGAACCATTCATTATCTTTTATATTGAAGTAATATTCATTGTTGTTGTGATGAGGCATGAATATATCACTAGAAGTAATGTATACACCATCTTTTTTTGCCTCATTAGTAACGATTTTTCCCGTAAATGGATTTGCTGGATTATTTACAATATCTTTAAATGCCAATGTTGGAACATCTGCATTAGACATAAATGTCATATCTGTTTGAACAGGTCCTTTTGAATTAAAATCTTTAACCAAAAGGATAGGGTGAAGTTCATCTTTGTGTCTTCCGTTTGCATATTTTGTATTGTCATATCCTTTGTCTGAATTTGCACCATATCCCATAGCATGGTCAGCAACAATGATAATTTTTGTATTGTCCCAAACATCATTTTGTCGCAAATAATTAAACCAATCTGCAAGATATTTTAGACAAATCGTATTAATGTCATAAGCATCTGATTTAGGATATGAAAGTGTTTCTGTTGAAATTACATCCAAAGAGGAAATGTTTATATTTGCATGGGTTGCATCATTGCTCAAACAAATAAATGAAGACTTTTCAGAATTAAAATCTGTTATTGCTTGTAAATAGTATAATTCAGATAAATATTCTATTATTGAGTTTAAATCATCCGTTATTTCAGATGATAGCCAAGAACCTTTGTAATAAATAACAGGTCTTAGAATACAAGGTACTTCTCTAAACATTGAAACAAAGAATAGATTTCTTGTAATGCAATTGCCTAATGAAGTTGTTATTTTATCACCTATTACTTCTTTACTGAATTTTCCAGAGTACTTACCACGCAAGTGTTTATAATCAATTTTTGGATATTCACTCATAAATGATAAATCAGAAACAAAACTATAGTTTCCCCATGATAAATCAGAAACAGTTGCATTAAAATCAGCCTGCTCTGAAAAAATTCGTGGCATAATTAACAAAGCTTCATTGTGTTTATCTTTTAACTTTACATCTTTGCGTTTATTTATTTCCGAAGGTAAATATTCATATCCACCGTAAAGCCCAGGTGAACCAATCAAAGTATGACTGTTAGCTGATATTGTATTTGGATAATACGTAAATCCTTCAAAACTTTCTTTTATATATGGTTGGTCATTTAATATCGATTCAAAATAATTACTTTTTGCTCTATCAAGCATGAATACTACAACATTTTTCTCTGTTTTTGACAAACTAAATTGTGCAGAAAGGTCATTAATAACAGTAGAATCCTTATGTTTATTAAAAGCATTGTATTCTTTATTTATAGTTCTAATATTTACAAAACTTAAAACAACAAATGCCACAGAAAGAATAAGTGATATGTTTGATGCGATTTTATTCTTGAATTTGAATAAAACAAAAATTCCTACGGTTATGACAAGTAAAACAATCAAGTTTAAAAACATATAAATCATAGAAGGATTAGAAAAACCGTCTATAAATTTAAGCGTTACGTCCATTGAACCATAATTGCCTGTGAATACAAACGCATTTACAATGCTTAAAATTATTCCACACGAAAAAATACAAGAAATTATAGTTTGAATTCTTTTTCCAAATAAGAAATAAATACAAATAGGCCAGAAAATAAATAGCCCAACACTCTGGAAGAATGAAAAAAGCAAGAATGTATTAGGATTTCCGTAATTTTCTATGTTAGAAAATTCTTGTACCGAAGAAGAAATTAATTGTGATGGCAAAACTAATCCAGTAAGAACAGTTATTGCAATTGCTGAAAAGAAAAATAATAAAAATCTGTCTTTTTTATTATTAATAATAACTTGTAAATGATTATCTAAAAGATAATTAATTCCTTTGATTGCCACAGGAACTGCAATTAAACAAGTTAAAGGAACTATGGCACAAAGTCGTTTTGTTAAACTTGCCCCTCCGTCATAAACGAATAATATATAAATATCTACTGCAATAATTCCTATACACATTAAATAATATAAAACTTTGATTGGATTTTTTAGTTTGTAAAAAATGTTTTTTACCAAAGAGAACACATTGTTCATTGTCCAATAAAGAACTAATCCAGATGGGCTAGTATAAAGAATTACAAGGAATAATAATGCCATTCCATAGATTTGTGCTTTATCTTTAAATGCAAAACCTTTTGTATAAATTGCACCTGCAATAATATTAATTAAAGTCATTGCAATTGGAAGAATATTTACATCAAAAGAACCAATTGAAAATAATGCATCTGGTTTTGCCATATCTTTTATAAATAAAAATGATTGACCTTGAAGTGCTGGTAAAGAAGAAAGACAGTTATAAGCTGCCATAAAAAAAGGTACTTGAATTAATAAACCAAAACTTGAACGCAAAGCCATCATTGGATGATAATGATTTTGTTTATAAAAAGTATTCAAAATCATGTATTGTTCATCACCTTTAAAAACAGCTTTGATTCTGTCAATCCCAGGTTTTAATTTATTTTCTGTATCGCGTTGAACTTGTTGCCAATGCTCTGCAACTATGTACAATGGTAAACATAAAAGTGTTACTGTAAAACTAACGCCAATTATAGCTATTCCTGTATTGTCAAATAATTTATCAAAAATCATAAATGCAATTTCAATTATTTGAACTAAAGGATAAAGGATTATTGTATAAAGAATTGTAGAAAGTGACATTATTTTAACCTCTAGTAATTATATATTTAATACCTTTTATAGTAAATAGTTACAGAAATAGTTTCTTAAGTAAATTATGCAATGTTGCTGCAGAATTTTTATATTGATATTTTTCTAAAATATTATTTGGGCTTCCAATTTTCTTTGAAATTAGTTCATCTAAATTTACATTTGTATCATCTGGTTCAATATAATAGGCCGTGTCGGCATAAATTTCAGGTAAACAAGATGCATTTGATACAATGATTTTTGTTCCGCAAGAAAGAGCTTCTAGAGGTGGAATTCCAAATCCTTCATAATAACTTGGAAAAATGAATGCTTTACATTTTTGCATCAATGCTTTTACTTGTTCATCAGAAACATATCCAAGTAAAATTACATTATCTAGTGATTTTAATATTTCAAGTTCTTGAGGAACTAAACCGGAAATCATTTTTCCAGAAATTGCAAATTTTTCATTTGGATTATTTTGAGCATATTCTGCAACCCATTTTAAATTTTTCCTTTGAGAAAGACTTCCTAATGTGAAATAAAAATCATTTTGTAATTTTGGATTATTTTTTATGATTGAATCATCTGGTTGAATTTCCTTAAAGTGATCCCAACCATTTTGTATTACATAAATCTTTTCTTTTGGAATTTTATATGTGTTAGCAATTTGTGTGCGGCTAAATTCTGATACGGTTAGCAATAATTTTGCATGTTTTGTTGCGTATCTGTACATTAAGCACATATATTTATTAATTAATTTATCTCTAAATTGTGAAAAATCCTGGGGATAAAGTTTGGCATATATATCATGAATAAAAACAATTCCTTTTGTTCCTAAAGGAGTAACATTTGAAAAATCTAGAGGAGTATATTTGCTCTTTTTTACAAATTTTCCAAATTCAAAATGTTCCCATAGTGGAAATACTTTACATTCTTTTTTTGAAATGATTACTTTAATATTATTATAATTAGGAATTGTTTTGGCATTTTTAGGAATATAAATACCAATTTGATTTTTTTCTATTAAATTGTCGAGATGTTTACATGTTTCAAATGCGAATCTTTCTATTCCTGTTAGATTTCTGCATAAAAAATCACCGTTAATTATTATCATTGTTGTATTTCCTGTATTAATTCAATAAATTGTTTAGTAATACATGACCATTCTCGATTTTTTAAATCAAATTCATATTGAACAGATTGTCTATTGGTAGCGTTTTTTATTTCTTTTATAAAATCCTCATACTTGTAAGTAACAGAAATGCCTACATCCGATAATTTTGGGGTATCACAATATGCAACAATAGGTTTTCCTGCTGCCATTGCTTGATAATATTTTGCTGTAATCCCTAAAGGTC
>JAEIGA010011658.1_pt1 | contig 13343 bp, 14 predicted proteins | sample 9270691 | NCBI WGS metagenome assembly JAEIGA01 (sample SAMN17057246, study PRJNA624740) | gut metagenome | biome: biome; isolation source: fecal sample | host: Bos grunniens | place: China: Xizang | collected 2019
AGTTACGCCGTTAACGTCGTCGTCACTATGCTCCTCCATAAGAGCCTCAAGCTCCTTGCAAAGCTCGGGAGTGAGTCTCTCGTCGGCATCAAGACGGAAGGACCACTTTGTATCAATATTCGTATTATCTATGCCCCAGTTAAACTGTCTGGCGTAATTTTCAAAGGGATGAACATAAAAATCTGCGCCGTAGGATTTTGCTATTTCCTCTGTTTTATCCGTACTTCCGCTGTCGACCACGACGACTCTTTTTGCAAAGCCCTTAACGGACTCCAGGCAGTCAGGCAGATTTATTTCTTCGTTTTTGGTTAATACGATAACGGTAACGTCGCTCATCTATGCTCCTCCGTTTTCTCTATTGATTGGGCAAAGGTGAATTTCCTATACTCGGTTTTATACCTACTCATTTCCATGTCATAGGTCAAACTGCCAAAAGCCTTGTTAACCAATCCCGTAAAAAGGGAAAGCATTTTAAGTGCCCAGCCAAAGCCTTTTACAGCAACAACCTTTTTACCGTGAACAGCGGCTATTGCCTGCACGAGGTTGCAGGTATTGACGTATTCGATATTCTGAGGCCAGAATATACCCTCTTCTCTATTGTCAATCATAAGACGGACAAATTCGCAAAAATTCTCTATATATATCATGGACCGCTGATTGTTTACATAGGGAAACAGCGGTATCTTTCTTGCAATCCTCGAAAGGAAGGGATAGTTTCCTTTACTTCCCTTTCCGTATATCATGGGAGGGCGGAGAATGACCACCTTAAAGGACTCGTCGTTCAACGGCATAATCCCCTTTTCGGCCTGAACCTTACTGTCGCCGTAGCTGTTTGCGGGGTCTAACGGAGTTTCGGGAGTGATATGCTTTGTCTTACCTATGGGAGCACTGTCGCCGTAAACAATGGCGCTGCTCATAAAAACAAACTGCTTCACACCGTCAGTCTTAGCCTTTTTTGCGGTTTCAACTGTCAAGTCTGTATTGACAGAATAATACAGAGCCTTCTTCTCTTCGGTTAGTTTTCCGTTGTCCGAATGGGCAATACCCGCAACGTGAAACACCGTGTCATACCCACCGAAGTCTTTCTCTCTCCAAGAGGGCAACGTCATATCAATCGTATCCACTGCGTATTCGTCGCCGTAAACAGACAAGTAGCTTTCAAAAGAGGTTCCGATATAGCTGTTTGCGCCCGTTATCAGTATCCTTTTCATTCTTCGGAGGCCTCTTTTTCTTCCCTTTTAAGCTCGCCCGTTCCGCCTTCAACCACACCTTCGGAGCGAAGAACACTCAAAAATGTACCCAAAAAGCATTTACAGTCAAAAGCAAAACTCATTTTTTCAACGTATTCGCCGTCAAACTTGGCCTTGACGTCAATTTCAAGCTCGTCTCTTCCGTTTATCTGAGCCCAGCCCGTAAGTCCGGGGCGCACACCGTTTGCTCCGTACTTGTCTCTCTCAGCTATAAGGTCAAACTGGTTCCATAAAGCAGGACGGGGGCCAACCACACTCATTTGCCCTAAAAAGATATTGAAGAGCTGAGGAAGTTCGTCAAGACTTGTCTTTCGCAAAAAGCCGCCTACCTTTGTTATCCACTTTTTAGGATCGCTTAACTCGTGGGTGGGGGCGTCGTGGGGAGTATCTGTACGCATGGTACGGAACTTAAGAATGTTAAAGTGCTCCTTATTAAGGCCTACTCTTTTCTGCTTAAACAATACGGGCCCCTTGCTGTCGGCTTTTATAGCTAAAGCAATAACGAGCATAGGAACAGCCAAAAATAAAATCCCAAAGCCCGAAAGAATGATATCAATTACTCTTTTAAAAAAACGATTGTACATTTACATTCTCCACTTGCAGTTCGAAATCACATAAATATCTTTATATATTATATATAATAACATAAAACAGGGCATTTGTCAATATATTCGGCAATTTTGCCCATATATTTGGAAATAAAAGTAAAAAAATAAGGACCGCAAATGCGGTCCTTTAAAATCAAAAAAATTAAAGACTATTGATAACAAGCGCGATACCCGAAATCATAAGGGTAACAACAACGATCATCTTGATTTTCTTTTCGGGAAGGTACTTGCAGCATCTCATACCAATGAAAAGTCCCAAAAGAAGAACAGGAAGCAATATGGCAACCTGAAGGAACATAACGGGGGTAAAAAGTCGCAGGTATATGTAGGAAATTATACGGAATATATGTTCGATAAGGAATACCACGCAGATATTTGCCTTAAAAGCGTGAGAGTTATCGGTAACTCTGCTGAAATAAGCACTGAGAAGAGCACCTATGCCGTATATACCGCAAACCACACCCGAAAGCAAGCCTATAACGAAAAGAACGATCTTATTACTCTTCATCTTGGTGGGGCGAAGTTCTCTGATAAGCATTTCCACGCCAATCAAAACAATAATAAAGCCGAATATTGCTTTTACTAACCCTGCTTCTGCATTCTTAAGGAATATCATTCCGGGAATACTTCCGATAAGGACCAACGCAGCAACGGGCAGACAAGTCTTCCAGCTTATATGTTTACGTTCCTTGATAACGTATATTGCGTTTGAACAGGTACCCATCATAGTTTCTACGGGAGTTATGTGGGCATTACTTGTGGAGAAGGCAAGAATAGTGTCAAACACCAGCGTATTTGCAAAACCGCAAAGTCCCTTGACGATACCGGCAGCAAAAGCTGCTATGAGCCATATCCACCATGTGCCGTCAAATAATTCTATCAATGTTTCTATCAAGATTTCATCCTCATCTCTCTTGGCAACTGTTTAAACAGTATACCATTTTTTGTGTGAAGTTTCAACTATTCCTTTCCGAAAGAAGTATGAACAATGTGTAAATGGAGCAAAATTTACGAATAATCACATTAACTCGCAGATACAAAAACTTTCCCCACCCAAGAAGTTTTAATTGATTTTTTACTGGGTATACTGAACTCATACCTTATCGCAAACAGGTATAAGGGAAAAGCGGTCATGGATAGGCGCAATAAGTGCCGCCTGCAAATGCTCCGAATTTATACTGGACGCCCATGACCGCTTTATTTCGCCTATAATATACGGGATACAGTCTATTTTCACAGTTAACAAAATAAGCACATACAAGTAAAAAAATAAGCATGTGTAATGCAAAACACCTTGACACAGTTACGCACCTTTGAGTGAAGATTATCTATATAAAAGATATCAGTAGTGCGGTTTCGAAAAGCGTACACACCGCATTTGTATTCATGGCTATAAATAATTAAGATTTTTCCGTAAATAATCGCATTTTTCCTTTACTTAAATTGAATTTTAGATCAAAGAAAAGCGCCTATATCTTTACATGATAAACGCACATATTTATCCAAATTGCTTTATGTTCGAAAGAGATAATCAGCAACTGTCAAGCTAATGACTTTGACAGTTGCTTTTCTTAATGTTGGATTTATACAAGTATTACTGAAACACAAAAAAATGGAGCTACTTGCAATATAAACGGTATCTTCCTACACAAAAGTGGTAAATATTATTTAAAATTGAATTTTTCAAAAAAGATGTTGACAAATCAACAACGATATGATACAATAACAAAAAAATGACAGACATATTTATGAAAGGAGCGCATATGCTTCACAGGTTCGAACAGTTTTCGTCAGACATATTCACCATCTATAGGGATATACAAAAGCTTGAACGAGAAGAAATGGAAAAATACGGTCTAAAGGGAGCATTCTCCACATATTTGCTCATACTTCTCAAGCACCCCGACGGAATAACATCCTCTCGACTAAGCGAAATATGCGACAAGGACAAGGCCGCTATTTCGAGAGTTGTATCGGAAATGGCCGCAAAGGGGCTGGTTAAGAGAGAAGGAACAAAGGACAATCTTTACAGAGCAAACATATCCCTCACAGAAGAAGGTCTGCGTGTAGCCGAATTTGTAAGAAAAAGAGCTATGGCAGCAGTTGCTGCCGCCAGTAAGGGTCTTACAGAGGAGAACAGAAAGATATTTTACGCCGCCCTCGACCTTATAGCCGCAAACCTTAAAGAAATAAACAAAACGGGAATTCCCGACAACACAAACGGAGAAACATTATGAGCATAAAATTAGTTCTGGACTCTACAGCAGACGTAGTTCAAAGCGTTAAGAATAGAGTAACAGTAGTGCCGCTAACCATCCTTTTCGGAGATAGCGAGTATGTTGACGGCATAGATATGGACCGTAAAACATTTTACGAAAGACTTATTGAAAGCGATATTTTACCAACTACGAGTCAAGCAACACCTGCAGCTTTTCTACCCGTTTTTGAGGATGCGAAAAAGACAGGAGATACCCTTATAGTTCTCACTTTGTCCTCAAATCTTTCAGGCACATATCAAAGCGCAACGATAGCGGCAGAGGAATATGATAACGTTTATGTTATTGATAGCAAGACGGTAGCTATAGGCATGGGCATCTTGGCCGAGCTTGCATTGAAATTGATAAGCGAGGGACTTTCAGCTGAAGATATAGTAAAAAAATTAGAAAAAGAGCGAGAAAATATACAGGTTATTGCCCTACTGAACACACTTGAATACCTGAAAAAGGGCGGAAGAATATCAGCTGCGGCAGCGGTTGCAGGAAGCTTACTGGCAATAAAGCCGGTATTGAGCCTGAGGAACGGAGCTATTGAAATGCTTGGAAAAGCCAGAGGCTCAAAGCAAGGCAACAATCTTCTGGTTCAGGAGATAGAAAAGGCGGGAGGAATTGACTTTGAAAAGCCTATTTTATTAGGATATACCGGCATTTCCAATGACCTGCTGTTAAAATACATGGATGACAGCGCCTTTCTATGGAAAGGAAAAACAGAAGAACTCAGGTATACTCAAATCGGTAGTGTGGTAGGAACTCATGCAGGTCCGGGAGCCATCGCAGTAGCATTTTTTAAAAATTAAGGAGAAAAGATATGAAATCAAAATCAAAAAAAGGGCTTAAAATCACAGCCCTCATCCTCGGAATATTGATAGTTGCATACGTAATAATCGCCCTTCTCCCCCGCCCCCAGAACTATAAGCTTGATAACAACATGATGAAGGAAAGCGAAATGCCCCTTCTTATTGCCCACGGCGGAGGAAACAAGGAGTTTCCCGATAACACCCTTGAGGCATTTTATAACGCTTACAGTGTTGACCAAAGGGTTATGATGGAAACCGACGTAAGCATTACCAAGGACGGAGTTGTTATACTCTCCCATGATACCACCCTTGACAGAAAGACTAACGTTACGGGAAACATCTCTGACTGGAACTATACCGACCTTATTGAACAAAGAGTTGACTTCGGATATACAAATCCCACAGAAAACAAAAAGCTGTCGGGAGAAAGAGAGCATTTCAAAGGTCCGGACGGGAAGGAAAAATACCCCACCGACGTTACATATCCCGAAGGAGTTGAGCCAAGAGACGAAGAAATTTTTTTCGCAACAACTCTTGAAGAACTTATAGTAGCATTCCCCGAAAACAGAATAAACGTTGAGATAAAACAGTCGGGAGAATGGGGATTTAAGGCTCTTAAAGAAATCATACGCATACTTGAAAAACATGATGCCTTTGACCGTGTTGTTCTGGCAAGCTTCCATTCCGAGCTTTACGACGAATATAAGCGCATGCAGGCAGCAGGCGAAGTACCCGAGAATTTTATGTACTCCCCCGGAACTGCGGGAGTTGCTACCTTCTTCGTGCTTCACCTTTTAAAGCTTGATATTTTCTTCACCGACGGAATGTGCGTTTTCCAGCTCCCCACCGAAGAATACGGCTTAAACCTTGCAACCGAAAGCCTTATAAAAACGGCTCACAAGCATAATCTTGCCGTACATTACTGGACAATAAACGACGTTGAAGAAATGAAGATGCTCATATCTATCGGAGCCGACGGTATAATGACCGACTACCCCCATAGATTAAAAGAGGTATACGAGAACTACTCTGAGAAATAAAACGATAAAAGGCAGGGCTGATGCCCTGCCTTTCGTTATGGTCGGAGTGAGGCGATTTGAACGCCCGACCTCTTGCTCCCGAAGCAAGCGCGCTACCAACTGCGCTACACCCCGATGTGTTATTAACTTATATATTATACCATAGTTTTTTTTGTTTGTCAACATCTAACGGCTGAAGGAAATATGAAACAAATATGAGTTCCGACAAATACTTTCACTACGTCAACCTGTCTTTTGTTATGGTAAATCAAGATTAAACGGTGTGACACTTTTATGGTTTCTATTATTGACTTTCCCGACAATATATGCTATAATACGCACATAGACAATTTTACACTTTATCTTGAGGAGGTAATGGCAATGAACGAAGAAAAAACTATTGAAAGAAAGCAGCCGCAAGAAGAAAATGTTTTGTTCGGCATCGTCGGTGCGTTCTTGTTCTCTCTTGTTGGCGGAGGTCTTTATTACCTACTGTATCAAATCGGATACATAGCCGCAATCAGCGGTCTTATAGGTGTTATTTGCGCTATTAAAGGATATTCTTTTTTCTCTAAGAAAGAGAGCATGCGAGGTGCAATAATATCCATTGTTATAGCCGTGCTGGTTTTGGTAATCGCTTGGTATTTTTGTTTGAGTAATGACATTTACGTTGCCTATCAAGAGTGGTTTGCTAACGGCGAAGTAGATTATATGCCCACATTCTTTGAAACGGTAAGATCCGCATACTTGTTCCTTGAGGTCGTTCCCGCGTACTACGGAGATTTGGCCATCAGCTTACTTTTGGCTGTAGTAGGTTCAGCAAGTCATGTAATCAAACTTTTCAAAAGGCTCAAAGCAGAGAAGATAGAACCTTCCGTAAGCGAACTTGAATAACAGATATATTTTATAAAAATAGAGGCAGGGCTGATGCCCTGCCTTTTTCATATTCATACAATTTTATTGACACTACTGTTTTTACAGAAGCACTTCAATCGCTTCGGCATATACTTCGCCTATAAACCTTGCTCCGTTTTCGTTGGGATGAACTCCGTCATTGGAATAATAGCACGGTTCTGAAACAGACTTCACAGCTTCGTCGAAACGCTTATTTAAAGGAACGAACACATCAGCATATTCAGCGGCAAGCTTTTCCACTATAGGAAGAACGCTTTTAAGGTCTTCTCGAACGTTTTCCTTACCTTCACAAGGTAGAATATAGGGAGAAATCATCATTATTTTTGCATTTGTTTTTGCTCTGAGCTCTTGCAGAATCGTTCGGTAATTGAGTTCAATCTGCTCGTCAGTAGTAGCTATCTTATTTCCACCATGGCGATGCCAAACGTCATTTATTCCTATAAGAATAGAAATAATATCGGGCTGAAACTCAATAGCATCTTTATAAAGTCTATCAAAAAGCTGACCTGTACGGTTTCCGCTTATACCAAGATTTATAAACTCTATGTCCATATCAGGATGAGCCTTTTTTATCAGCTCCGCAGCATATTTGGGATATCCGTTGCCGAGATCATAGTAATTTCGTCTATCTCTACCGGCATCGGTAATGCTATCGCCTTGAAACAATATTCTCATTTTAATCGTCCTCATATATTTAAACTTCTTCAATCTTTATCAGATTGGTATTTCCCGAAAATCCGGTAGTATCTCCGCCGGTAATAACTATTCTATCCTTTTCGGTAAGTCCCAGCTCCTTAACGGCAATCTTCTTTGCGGTATAAAAAAGAACGTCGGTAGAAGTGAATTTTTCGCACATAGCAGGGATAACGCCCCAAGAAAGAGCAAGCTTACGCCAAGTGTTTTCGTTGGTGGTAAGACCGATAATATCCACGGGAGAACGGAATCTTGAAACCATTCTTGCCGTCATTCCCGAAAGGGAGCAGGCAACTATAGCCTTGGCCTTAATATCAATAGCCATACCGCAGGTGGAGTGAGAAATAGCGTCAACCATATTCTTTATTTTAAATTCGGCATTATGGAAACGCTCCTTGTAGTCAATGCTCTCCTCGGTGGTTTCGGCTATTTTTGCCATGGTTTTAACTGCCTGGATAGGATATTTACCCGCCGCAGTTTCGCCCGAAAGCATTATAGCACTGGTACCGTCGTATACAGCGTTTGCGATATCGGATATTTCGGCTCTGGTAGGTCTTGCATTGGTTATCATAGACTCAAGCATTTCGGTAGCGGTGATAACTCTCTTGCCCAACAGACGGCACTTTGTTATAAGCTTTTTCTGAATTGAAGGAAGATGCTCAAAGGGAATCTCAACACCCATATCTCCGCGGGCGACCATAATGCCGTCGCAGACCTGACATATCTCCTCAATATTGTCAACACCCGACTGATTCTCAATCTTTGCTATAAGCTCAATGTTATCGGCATCAAGCTCCTTGAGATAATTGTGAACGTCTATAAGGTCCTGCTTACAGGAAACAAAAGAGCAGGCTATATAATCTATCCCGTTTTCAACACCGAAACGTATATCCGCCTTATCCTGCTCCGAAAGATAAGGCTGATTCATAACCTTACCGGGGAAGCTCATACTCTTACGGTCGGAAAGCTCGCCCCCGCAAATAACTCTGCAGATAATATTAGAACCTTCAATATTTTCAACCTTAAAGGTCAAAAGGCCGTTATTTAAAAGGATAGTATCACCAACAGAAAGCTCACGGGGAAGGTTTGAATAGTTAACGGATACTATCTCTTCATTACCCACCACGTCGTTGGCAGTAAAAATAAAGGTCGCTCCGTCAGCAAGGACTATCTTACCATTTTCAAAGGTTTTGATACGGTATTCGGGTCCCTTGGTATCAAGCATTATGGCAATGGGAAGGTTAAGCTCTTTTCTTACTTCTTTAACCAGATCTATGCGTTTCTGATGATCCTCATGGGTATTGTGGGAGAAGTTCATTCTGGCCACGTTCATGCCTGCCTTACAAAGGCCTATAATTACATCCTTTGTCTGGCTTGCAGGACCGAGTGTACATACTATTTTAGTCTTACGCATTATATGTCCTTTCCGTTTTCGTTTTAGAAAACAGACTGTGTTGTTTATCTATACAGTTAATTATAATACACAAGTCCCTCATTGTCAAGGGGCGGATTTATCCATCGGTCTATTCCACAACTTCAATATAAAAAGATACGGGACGAAACCCGTCGTTGCAGGATATCATGGCCGATTTGGGATTTTTCATCCATCCGTCATAAAAGTTTCCTCCCCCGTTGGCAAGCTCCTTAACAAAACGTTCCATAGACTCCCACGCAGCGTTGCAAAGCTCTGCGGGTCTCTCTCCGTTTTCGGATATAAATACTCTTCCTATCTCCGTATCACAGGGGTGCTCTATGGGATTTTCGTATTTTTCCATAAGGTCGGGGTATTCGGTTCTTCTCATGGCGGTTATTTTTACCTTTTTCATACTGCCTTTATTCCTCGTATTCTATCCATTCTTCTATTTTCATATCTTCACCGTCATTTATGACGTAATAGAGCTCGTCAAAGCCTTCACCTTTACAGGGTCTTTCCAATCGGGCAAGGGTGCCGTATATCCCTCTTTCCGGAACACGAGCCTTTCCCGTTCTCTGATTATTTCTTTCTATACAGGCCGCCAGATCGCACCCCATATAATAGCCGATTATCCGATAACCATGGGCTTTTGCGGCAGGTATGTACCTCTGTCTGTCGGCCTTTGATGGATTGGTATTGTCAATTACCATACTGCTCCCGTCCGAGAGACATTTTTCAAAAAGAAGCTTTTCTTTATTGCGGGTTGTCAAGGTATCAAGATTGACACGCACATACTCTGAAGACAGAAATTTTTCGCAAAATGTACTTTTGCCGCTCCCCTGTACTCCTATCATTATGGCCAATATTTTTTCCATTTTTCGTCACCCACATAAAGTATACCACAAAGCCCCCTACCTTTCAAGCCCCAAAAACCAAAATATACCTGCGTTTTTTATTTTTTTTGCCCTCTTTGCTGTTGACATACCGAGTTTTATGTGTTAGAATATATGTATATTGGGGTATTATCCCCTTACCTAACACACAAACACAACAATTAAATTACGAAAAGAGGAAACACAATGCACAGAAACAGCAGTTTGAATTTCCGCAATCTCTACATAGTGTTCATCTGCGTTATCTGTCTACTTTCGGGCATACTTTTCTCATCCTTTTTCCTCATAGGAAATCCCGATACTGTTCTTGGCGGACTTTTTGCAAGAACAGACAGAACGGATAAAACGCCCGACGACGTTACGCCTGTCACAGATACTGTTCAGCTGGAACAGTTGCAGGCAGAGGTAGACAAATATACCCAAATCATGTCTTCTCCCTATCTCATGGTAGTAAACTCCGAACAGCCTTTACCCGAGGATTATGAAAAGCCTAATCTCAACGAACTTTCGGCTAATCCCTCTATGGAACTTGATGAAGTGGCTGCCACCCAGATTGAAAGGTTCTTTGCAGATGCACAGGCTGCGGGATATAAATACGTAATCACCGGAGCATACCGTACGGCTGCCGCCCAGACGGAAGCCTACAATACCGCCCTGCAGGCAAATCTCAGAGCAGGTTACACCACCGCTGAAGCGGAGGCTCTTGCATCAAAATCCGTAGCAAAGGCCGGAGAAAGCGAATACCAGACTGGACTTATAATATCCTTTACCGAAAACCGTTCCATGACGGCAGAGGAATTCATGCAGACCGACTTTTACAAATACGTATCCGAAAACATCCATAAGTACGGATTTGTTCAGAGATATCCCACAAACAAAGAAGCTATCACGGGATACAGTCCTTCCCCCTTTGTCTATAGATACGTAGGCGACGTGGAAAGTGCTACCTATATACATCAGAACGGCCTTTCACTTGAGGAATACAACGACTACATATCCCAGCAAAAGGCTTTTGCGGAGCAAAGACTCAGCTCATTAAAATCAGGCAACTCATAACCTACCGAAAAATCTCTCCAAAAGGGGAGATTTTTTTATTGGAGGAGTCATTTTTTTCGAACATTTAATGAAGTTTGTTAAATTAAACATAACCCACTTGAATTTTCCGCGCAATACGTATATAATTATAGATGTATAAAATTGGAATCGGTATCCCCGTTTCCGCACATCCGCTGACGGCAAAGCGACGGTGTGTAAAATAAAATCTGCCGAGAATGGTAAGGAATAATATGAATTACAACAAGAAAAGCATTGAAAATATTGAAGTAAACGGCAAGAAAGTTCTTGTAAGATGCGACTTCAATGTACCCCTCAACGCAGAGCTCAAGATTACTGACGAAAACAGAATCAACGGTGCTCTCCCCACTATCAAGTATCTTATTGACAACGGCGCAAAGGTTATCCTCTGCTCCCATCTCGGCAGACCTAAGAACGGCTTTGAAGACAAGTTCTCCCTCAAACCCGTTGCTGCAAGCCTTTCCGAAAAGCTTGGCCAGGAAGTAATCATGGCTAAGGACGTTATCGGCGAGGATGCTTTTGCAAAGGCAGCTGCCCTTCAGAACGGCCAGGTTCTCCTTCTTGAAAACGTACGTTTCCACAAGGAAGAAGAAAAGAACGATCCCGAATTTGCTCAGAAGCTCGCTTCTCTTGCTGAAGTATACGTAAACGATGCATTCGGTACCGCTCACAGAGCTCACGCTTCCACCGAAGGCGTTTCTCACTACCTCAGCCCCTCCGTTTGCGGCTACCTCATTGAAAAAGAAATCTCCATCATGGGTACTGCTCTTGAAGATCCCAAGCGTCCCTTCGTTGCTATCCTCGGCGGCGCAAAGGTTTCCGACAAGATCGGCGTTATCAACAACCTTATTGAAAAGGTTGACACCCTTATCATCGGCGGCGGTATGGCTTACACCTTCTTCCGCGCTATGGGTCACTCCACCGGTACTTCCATCTGCGAAGAAGACAAGCTCGACCTCGCAAGAGACCTCCTTGCTAAGGCAAAGGCTAAGGGCGTTAACTTCATTCTCCCCGTTGACAACGTTATCGGTAGAGAATACAAGGCTGATACCCAGAACATGACCATTTACTCCGATTCCATTCCCGACGGCTGGATGGGTCTTGACATTGGCGAAAAGTCTCAGGAACTCTTCTCCAAGTCTATCGAAGGCTCCGGCACCGTTATCTGGAACGGTCCTATGGGCGTTTCCGAATGGGAAAACTTTGCTGCAGGTACCCGTGCAGTAGCTAAGGCAGTTGCTGAATCCGGCGCTATCTCCATCATCGGCGGTGGCGACTCTGCAGCAGCAGTTGAACAGCTCGGCTATGCAGAAAAGATGACCCACATCTCCACCGGTGGTGGCGCATCCCTCGAATTCCTCGAAGGTCTTGCACTTCCCGGTATCGCTTGTCTTGACGACAAATAAGAAATCATTCCCATACTTTCAGCGTGGAGAAATTTCTCCACGCTGATTGATAATTTTAGATAATATACGAAAGGTAGTTTCACCATGGATAAAGCAAAAAGACAGACCGTTATTGCCGGCAACTGGAAGATGAACAAGACTCCTTCCGAGGCAAAAGCGTTTATCAACGAACTTCTCCCCCTTATAAAGGACGCTGACTGCGAAGTTGTAGCTTGCGTTCCCTTCACTTCTCTCCCCTGCGCAGATGAAGCAGCTGCAGGCTCTAACCTTAAGATTGGCGCTCAGAACCTTCACTTTGAACAGTCCGGCGCTTTCACCGGCGAAATCTCCGCTTCTATGCTTAAGGACCTTGGCGTTGAATACGTTATCATCGGTCACAGCGAAAGAAGACAGTATTTCAACGAAACCGACGTTACCGTTAACAAGAAGATGCATACCGCTCTCGAAGCAGGTCTCAAGCCCATCCTTTGCGTAGGCGAATATCTCGAACAGCGTGAACAGGGCATAACCGCAGAAGTTGTTGCTATGCAGACCAAGATTGCTCTTCAGGGTCTTTGCCCCAAGTGCATGAAGAACGTTATCATCGCTTACGAACCCGTTTGGGCAATCGGCACCGGCAAAACCGCTACCGCAGCACAGGCTGATGAAGTTTGCGGTATTATCAGAAACGTTATAAAGGAACTCTTCGGCGAAGAGTGCGCTCTTGCAACCACCATTCAGTACGGCGGTTCCATGAACGACGCAAACGCAGCAGAACTCCTCTCCAAGGTTAACGTAGACGGCGGCCTCATCGGCGGTGCGTCCCTCGTTCCCGAAAAGTTCGCAAAGATCGTAGACGCTGCTCAGTAAGTTAATAGAATTTTCTTTCGGGGAAAACTTTTTTTGAAAAAAAGTTTTCCCCGAACCCTTTCAAAAAACTTTAAACTATTGTATAATAGGGTATAGCCTGGATTGGAGGTTACATTATGAAAATCAAGAACGTTCTGATCGGCTGTCTG
>JAEIGA010011659.1_pt1 | contig 13343 bp, 7 predicted proteins | sample 9270691 | NCBI WGS metagenome assembly JAEIGA01 (sample SAMN17057246, study PRJNA624740) | gut metagenome | biome: biome; isolation source: fecal sample | host: Bos grunniens | place: China: Xizang | collected 2019
CCTGCGGGATACTAAAGTCGAGATAGGGTGCAATACGTGCTGCCTCCTCCGCTGAAAATATGTCATCTTCAATCATCTCTTCTAAGTTACTCCAACCTCCTTTCAATTCTCTGTTGTTAATAATATGCCTGAGCATTCGGTTCGAAATATAGGGATGAACCTCCAACTCTTTTGGGCGTGCAAAGTTAATATTAATTTTTTTAATTTTAGCACTATCGCAGTAAATTTGTGGTAAAATTCTTTGAAAATTCTCCTCCGTAACCACTTTTAGCTCCAAAATCTGGCTAACTGAGTGGTATCCACCCAACAATTCGCGATAAAAGAGTATGTGCGATGCGCTCTTTGCACCTATGCCCGCGACCCTGCAAAGCATCACCGAGTCAGCACTATTTAATTCTATGGGGAACTCTACGCGCTCTTTATCGTATCGTTTGAGGGTGTCGCGCGGAGGGAAGATTAGGTAGGGGCGCAGGCGTGCTGCCATCGCAGAATCTACAGCATAGCACTCCTCAAACTCCTCTATCGAGCGGTAGCCACCAATCATGTCGCGATACTTAATCACCAACTCCGCCTGGCGTCGCGTGAAGCCTATGCCCTGCAGGTAGCTTATGCCCACGGTGTCGAGCGAGAAGGGTCTTACCTCGATTGTAGCTCTTGCCGCCTCGTTTGTCTCGCTCTCGAACTCCTTGGGTTGGAACTGATACTCCTTACCTATTATAATATATGGCTCGAGGAGGAAGTATAGCGAGTCGGTCATGTTGTAGCAGAGGGCGAGATCCTCCTTCACGCGATATACCTTGCCCGCCTCTCGCCAGCGGATGATACCTACGGCGATGTCGCGGGGTACGCCCGCAGCCACGAGTGTGCGGTAGTCTGCGGTGTTGGGGTCAAACTCCTGAAATGCAACGGTGTCGCACCTCTCTATTTGCTCTGTGTTTGGCCTTGTTTCGGGGTCGGAATATCTATCCTTGGGGCGTGCCACCATCATCACTACGATGATAGCCACCACAAGCGGAAGGAGTAGCAGCACTCCGCGAATATGTTGTTTTGCGCGCTCCTGCATACCTACCACTCTGCCGTGTCGCTAAGCCATAGCTTGCGGTAGCGACGCGATGGAGACTCTATAAACTCGCCAAGGCCATACTCCGCCCAGCGCTCCGTTACGAGGGCGATGGTCTCGGGAGAGGATGTCACAACATTGGGAAAACGCTTGGGGTTGTTGCCATAGCCTGGGCGCTTGGAGCGCGCATCTATGATCATCGTGCCCTTGTCGAAGCGTATGTCGCGCTTGGGATCGCAGTTTGCCGCTGCAATCCATAGTAGGTCGCTCGGTGTCATATATCCCGCTGCGCCATAGTCAAACAGGGCTACATACTTCGCCTCGTGCCAGCTGTTGGCATTGAGGAACTCCTCCACATCTATATGCTCACGCCACTCGCGCTCGGCATATAGGACAATAAGCCCCAACTCCTCCACGAACTCGGTATTGAAGAGCGCCACACCTCCCGCGGGCTTCATCGTTGCGGGCACGGAAAGCTTTGTGGGGCTCTCCGACGCATCTACATTCGTAAGGTCTATGGCGAGCTTTGAGCCGTAGCCCATGGTGGGTGTCGTGTGGTCGAGAACATCGAGTATGCCCTCCGAGAATATAAGGTCGCGCTCGAAGTCTATGTTGCGTAAGCGCTTGAATACCTCATGCTTAGAGCGTATGTTGCACTCCTCGGGTGCTATGACCATATACTTGTTGAACATCATCTGACCTGCTCCCCATAGTCCCTGCGCCACCTTCGAGGGCTGACCCTCGTAGCGCTTAGCCATGGATACCAGTGCGAGGTTGTGTGCCGTGCCCTCCATCGGCATATAGAGGTCGCGCACCTCGGGCTGCATAACAAGGCGAATGGGGGCAAGGAATATCGTCTCCGTAGCCTTTGCGATGTAGGCATCCTCCATGGGGGGAATGCCCACGATAGTAGCGGGGTAGACTGCATCGCGGCGCGATGTTATAGCCTCAATATGGAAGCGGGGGTATAGGTCTGTGAGCGAGTAGAAGCCTGTGTGGTCGCCAAAGGGACCCTCCACGGTTAGTGGCTCTGCGGTGTCGACATAACCCTCGAGCACAAAGTCGCAGTCGGCAGGCACCCAGATGTCGTTCGTGAGGCACTTAACCATCTTAACGGGCTTCTGGCGTAGCATACCCGCAAGCAGCATCTCGTCCATGTTGTCGGGCATGGGGGCGGTCGCCGAGTAGGTATATACGGGGTCGCCACCTATGGCCACACTCACGGGCATACGCTTACCGAGGCGCTTGTAGCCGTCGTAATGGCGTGCGCCCGTCTTGTGACGGTGCCAGTGCATACCCGTCGTGCGCTTGTCGAATATCTGCATGCGGTACATACCCATGTTGGGCGTGCCCGTCTCGGGGTCCTTGGTGCATACCATGGGGAAGGTGACAAATGCTCCTCCATCTGCGGGCCATGATGTGAGGATGGGTAGCTTCGCAAGGTCTACCTCCTCGCCACGCCATACCACCTCCTGACACTCGCCACGCGAGGTGCTCTTGCGTGGAAACCACTTAGCCACATCGTTGAGTAGTGGCAGCATGCGCAACTTATCCATGAGCGTGTTCTTGGGTGTCATAACACCCTTCAACAACTCATCTATGCGCTTCGATATATCACTCAAGTCGTTGACGCCGAGAGCCATCGCCATGCGCTTGTCCGAGCCCATCATATTCATGAGCACGGGGTACTCCGTGCCCGTATTCTCGAAGAGAAGTGCCTTGCCGCCACCCTCACTCTTCGATATGCGGTCGGTGATTTCGGTAATCTCGAAGCGCGTGTCAACCTTCGTGGTGATGCGCTGTAGCTCCCCCGCCGCCTCGAGTTTTGCGATATACTCTCGTAGTCTCATAGAGTGTAGTTTAAGTGTGGGGTGCGTTATTTAAGTGCGAGGCGCAACACCTCGTCGTTGGTATTTACGAAGTGGAAGGTGAGACCCTCGAGGTACTCAGCCTTAATCTCCTCAATATCCTTGCGGTTCTCCTCCGAGAGGATGAGCTCCTTTATTCCTGCGCGCTTTGCTGCAAGAATCTTCTCGCGGATGCCACCTACGGCTGTAACACGGCCACGGAGCGTAGTCTCGCCAGTCATCGCTATGCGCTCCTTGACCTCGCGGCCAGTATATGTCGAGGCGATAGATGTCACCATGGTGATACCCGCCGAGGGGCCATCCTTGGGTACTGCGCCCTCGGGAACATGGATGTTGAGGTCCCACTCCTCGAACATCTTCTTGTCGATGCCGAGCTCTGCGTGGTGCGCCATTACCCACTCGTAGGCGATTGCCGCCGACTCCTTCATCACATCGCCAAGGTTACCCGTAAGGTTAATCTTGCCCTTACCAGGCGTGAGGATAGACTCGATGTAGAGGATGTCGCCACCCACCTCGGTCCATGCAAGGCCTGTCACCACGCCACGCATGCCTGCGATGTCGTAGCGGTCGTTGCGGAACTTGGGCTTGCCGAGCATCGCCTCAATCTGCTCCTTACCTATGTTTGCAGTGTACTCCTCCTCGAATGCCACGGCCTTAGCGCGGTTACGCGCCATCTTTGCCACCATCTTGTCGAGCGTACGCACACCCGACTCGCGAGTGTAGTCCTCGATAACCTGCACGATAGCCTCGTCGGTGATGTTGAACTGCTCCTCGGTGATGCCGTGTGCCTCGCGCTGCTTACGAATGAGGTGCTCGCGTGCAATCTGCACCTTGTCCTCGAGGATGTAGCCCGGGATGTTAATCATCTCCATGCGGTCGCGGAGTGCCGATGATATGTTGTTTATGTTGTTTGCCGTAGCGATAAAGAGCACCTTCGAGAGGTCATACTCCGTATCGAGGTAGTTGTCGTGGAATGTTGTGTTCTGCTCGGGGTCGAGTACCTCCAAGAGGGCACTCGAGGGGTCGCCATGGTTCGAGCGCGACACCTTGTCCACCTCGTCGAGGATGATGACAGGGTTCGATGCGCCACAACGCTTTATGGTCTCGATGATACGACCAGGCATAGCACCGATATATGTGCGGCGGTGGCCACGAATCTCCGACTCGTCGTGCAAGCCACCGAGCGAGATGCGACCAAACTTACGACCAAGAGCATCGGCCACAGACTTACCGAGCGATGTCTTACCAACTCCTGGAGGGCCATAGAGGCAGAGGATGGGGGACTTGAGGTCGCCCTTGAGCTTGATTACTGCGAGGTGCTCCAACAGGCGCTCCTTAACCTCGTCGAGGCCGAAGTGGTCCTTGTCCAACTGCTCGCGCACAGCCTTAAGGTCGAGGCGGTCTTCGGTCATCTCGTTCCATGGAAGGTCGAGCATCAGCTGCAGGTAGTTGAGCTGCACGGAGTACTCGGCGATAGAGGGGTTCAAGCGCTCGAGCTTTGCCACCTCCTTGTTAAAGAGCGTAGCAGTAGCCTCCGACCACTTTTTCTTCTTCGCCTCCTCGCGCAAGCGCTCGATGTCGGCATCTACGCTGTCGCCCAACTCCTCCTGAATGACACGCACCTGCTGCTGGAGGTAGTAGTCGCGCTGCTGCTTGTCGATGTCCTGCTTCACGCGGTTCTGAATGTCGTTCTTTATCTCTGCCAGCTGCTGCTCACGCACCAAAATCTCGAGCAGACGGCGTGCACGCGCCAAGAGGCCTGGGGCCTCGAGCAGGTGCTGGCGGTCGTCATCCGTGAGATCCATGTTCGTGCAGATGAAGTTGATAATCGCGCGGCTCGAGTCGAGGTTCTTGATAGCGAATGCCGCCTCCTTGGGCATTGCCGATGAGATGTCTATAATGTTGAGCGTAACCTCCTTGATAGACTCCACAAGGGCTGTGAACTCCACATTCTTGGGGTCGGGAGTAGAGTCCTGAATAGGTGTTACGTTAGCCTTGAAGTAGGGCTGCGTCATGGTGTACTCGCCCACCTCAATCTTATCGAGACCCGCGAGGATTACCGTGAGGTTGCCATTGGGCATATCGAGGATTTTGAGGATGCGTGCCGATGTGCCAATCTTGTGCATGTCGTCGGGCTGGGGGTCCTCAATATCGCTATCTTGCTGCAACACAGCACCGAGTATGCCACCCTCGGCATCTACGGCACGAACAAGCGCTATAGACTTTGGGCGACCCACGGTGATGGGTGTTACCGAGCCAGGGAAGATTACCGAGCTGCGGAGTGTGAGGATGGGCAATACCTCGGGAATCTTGACATCCTCAATCGTATCGTCACCACCCGAGATGATGGGAATGACCTGATGTTTGCCATCGAAGAGCTCGGGCGTTAAGCCCAACTCATCAAATTCGTTCTTCTTGTTCTTCATATTTCGTTCTAATTTTCAAATCTTTATGTTGCTATCACCGTGCCAATGGGGCGTTGTCGGGTGTAGTCGTGCAATATAACGCAGCAAATTTAGAATTTATTTCATAGAAATAATGGCCTTTATGGCGAATGTTTGTAACAATTTATTGACAATGTGGCATAAAACGAAACGAGGCCACATCTCTGCGACCTCGTTTAACTCCGATTTTGTCTCTCGCTAAATGTGCTTATCGCCCGTTGCGAAGCGCACCTCCTCGATGTAGCTCTTGATGTTCTGCTCATCGCTCATGGGGCATATAAGTAGCGCATCTTCGGTATCGACGACAATGTAGTCCTTGAGGCCGTTTACCACCGCCACCTTCTCTTTAGGTAACGAAATCAGCGTGTTACGAGTGTTGTAAACATAGACCTGCTGTTGGTTGTAGGCGTTGGCATAGCGGTCCTTGCGTAGGTTCTGATATACCGAGCCCCATGTGCCCACATCGCTCCAGCCGAAGTCACCACTTATGACGTAGACGTTGTCGGCCATCTCCATCACGCCGTAGTCGATGCTTATGGGGCGACACTCCGAGAAGATGTGCTTTATCGCCTCGCTCTCCTCGGCGGTGCCAAACTTGTCGGCTGCGGCAGCAAAGAGCGCATTGTGCTCGGGGAGGTGCTTGTCGAAGGCGTCGAGTATGTCGCGGAGCTTCCAAATGAAGATTCCGGAGTTCCACAAAAATTCGCCACACTCCAAAAATGCCTCGGCCATTTCACGGTTGGGCTTCTCGGTAAAACACTTCACCTTGCAGATGTTGCTGTCGTTGGTGCGCTGGATGTAGCCGTAGCCTGTTTCGGGGCGTGTGGGGGTGATGCCTATGGTCATTAGAGCGCTCTTGTCGGTGATGAAGTCGAGCGCCTTGCCTACGATAGATAAAAACTCGTTCTCGTTGAGTATCAGGTGGTCAGCGGGCGTTACAATCATCTCGGCATCGGGGTTTATTTTTCGCAGTGTGTAGGCTGCATAGGCGATGCAGGGTGCGGTGTTGCGACCTATAGGTTCGCAGAGAATCTGCTCCTCCTTGAGCTCGGGGATATGCTCCAAGACCAACTCCTTGTAGCGGCTATTTGTCACTACGATGAAGTTCTCTTTTGGGATAATATTGTTAAATCTTTCGTATGTGTGTCGTATGAATGATTTGCCCGTTCCGAGGATGTCCAAAAACTGCTTTGGACAGCTCTGTCGGCTCATCGGCCAGAAGCGTGTGCCTATGCCACCAGCCATAATCACGCAGTAACGATTGCTGTTCATCACTAAAAAAGAGTTAATTTAGGGCGTTAAATTTTATAAATTTACACAAAGATAAAATTTTTTTGTATCTTTGCAAAATATTTGGGCTTGTTTTCTTCGGGTGCAAGCCACATAAAAACAACAATGCAGATGGGTAACAACATGAAAATAAGGCTATTCACCGTGCCAAATATGCTTACATTAGCAAATCTTTTGGCTGGTTGCGCCGCTATTGTCTTTACATTGCAGTACCACGCCTACGAGACTGCCTTCTGGCTTATCATCGCTGCGGCGGTCTTCGACTTCCTCGATGGCTTCGCTGCGCGCCTTCTGAAGCAGACCTCGCCCCTCGGTGTGCAGCTCGACTCGTTGGCCGACGATGTTACCTTTGGTCTCGCTCCCGCCGTGGTAATGTACGACCTCTACATCCACTCAACTTCCTACTACGGCCTCGACCCCGAGGTTATGGGTTGGTTGAAGTGGGGTGTGCTCATCATCGCGGCATTCTCGGTTTTGCGCCTCGCGAAGTTTAATATTGATACCACGCAGAGTGCAGAGTTTGAGGGTCTGCCCACGCCTGCCAATGCTCTTATGCTTATGTCGTTGGCCGTGCTTGCCGAGACAGGTAAGGTGATGTTGCACCAGGAGGCGATATTGCTTATCTCACTTGCCGCATCGCTCTTGCTCATAAGCCCCATTCGCATGTTTGCTCTCAAGTTCAAGAGCTTCGGCATTAAGGGTAACGAGCTACGCTACGGCTTTATTGTCGCGGCTATTGCACTCATTATTTTTGTGCCCGCATACTCGTTGCTTGCAATTATCGTTCTATATATTGCCCTCTCGACATTGAGATGGGCCTTTATGCGTAAGAGTCAGAAATAGGGTTTCGGTATGATGAAGAATTTGCGGTGGATACTCTCGGCTGTGGCGGTTGTGGTGGCAATGATGCTGCCCGATGTGTCGTATGCACAGCTCGATGCTGCCGCAATGGCCCGTGCACAGCGCAATGGCGAGAATACCAACATGTATGGCGCAGGCATCCCAGGTATGGAGGGTATGACAGGCATGGAGGGCGAAGAGGGCATGGAGCAGGCCGACTCCACCGACACACGCAAGAAGCGTGAGCGCAGACCCCTCGAGTCCTACTACTTCAACGACACGACCCGTGCTCTCTACAACTGGAAGTGGAATGTCGACCGCTACTACAATCGCGTGAATATCATGCCTTTGGACACTACGCTTGCCGACTGGCGCACCGACTACGTCTTCTACCGTAAGGGTGTGGGTGACATGGCACTTGGTGGCCTTGGTCAGTCGTCGCAGCCTGTAAACTGGTTTGACCGCAACCAGGACCGCGACTTCACCTTTGCCCGCAGCTACGATGCCTACACTGCGCGACTGGAGAATGTGCCATTCTACAACGGCAAGAGTGCGCTTACGAATATGACCTACTTGGAGTCGGGCCAGAAGCGCTACCGCGAGGAGCACTTCGAGCTTGTACACTCGCAGAATATAAACCCCTCGACCTCGGCAAATGTCAGCTACAAGGCGCGTAGCACCATGGGTCGCTACGACTGGCAGCGCACCAAGAACCATGCCCTCTCGGTGGGTGTGGCACACACAGGTAAGCGCTACTCAATTCATGCCGCCTACATGAACAATATGGTCGACACGCGCGAGAATGGTGGTGTTGTGGGCGAGTGGGCCATTGCCGATACGGTATTCGAGATGCCCTCGGGTGTGCCCATGCGTCTTGCATCGTCTGAGGCACATAATAAATATCGTAACAACGCGGTATTCGTAAAGCAGGCCATAGCAATACCCTTGGAGCGCGTTACGGAGTATGACTTCTCCGTTGCCGACCTCTCGGCAATATATGTGGGCCACCAGTTTGAGTACAACTCATGGTCGAAGGTATATACCGATAAGAGGGGCACCTACTCCAACGAGCGTGGTAACTACAACAAGGAGACAGGCGAGTGGGAGAGCGAGGATAACCTAAGCTACTATGACGACTGGTTCATTAGCCCCGAGACTACGCGCGACTCTATCTCGGAGCGCCTTATCTCAAACAAGCTCTTCGTGCAGGTGCAGCCTTGGGATCGTTATGGTGCAATTTCGACTATTGATGGCGGTGTCGGCTACGACATCCATACATACTCATATCTCCGCTTGCAGGACTATGTTCGTGGCGATATGACCCGTGATAAACGCTCGTCGTGGTATATATATGGTGCGGCGAGTGGTATGATAAAGCGATATGCCGATTGGAGGGCCGATGCTAAGTATCACCCCTCGGGCTATCGTGGTGGAGACCTCTCTGCGGGTGGCGAAATCACCCTTAGGGCCTTCATCCGTGAACATCCCCTGATTCTCACCGGACGCTTCCGTTATGAGCTCCGTTCGCCAGGCTACTGGCACGAGAATCTATTCTCAAACCACTATGTGTGGTTTAACTCCTTCGATAAGGAGTCTGAAACTCGTTTCGAGGTTAACTTCTCTGTTCCCGATATCGCACTCGAGGTCGGGGCATGGCAGGGTGTCATGACAAACATGATATACTACGGCAACGACAGCCGCGTAGCACAAAACCCTGGCACAGTTAGTCTCACGAGTTTGTATGCTCGTAAGGACTTCCGCTTTGCGGGATTCCATCTCGATCACAGGGCATTGGTGCAAATCACGTCCGATGAACATGTGCTCCCCGTACCCACATTCAGTGCCTACCTCTCGTACTACTACGAGTTCTGGGTTGTGCGCGATGTGTTGCGTGTGCAGGTTGGCTTGGATGGTCGCTTCAACACGGCCTACTATGCTCCGGGCTACAACCCCGCACTCTCCGCCTTCTACAACCAGCGCGAGGTAAAGATAGGCAACTATCCCTATCTCGACGCCTTTGTATCGGCGAAGTGGAAGCGTATGCGTATCTTGCTGAAACTTCAGCACTTGAACCAGAACTTGTTTGGCAATGGTGAGTACTTCCAGGTTGCTCGCTATCCGCTGAACCCACGAATGTTCAAGTTTGGTATCTCTTGGTCGTTCTACGACTAACGGCGCGTTTTACACCCGTATAAGCAGCCCACAAACTAATAACCAATGCTAAAAAAGTTTATGTTTGTGGTTCTTATGGCCAACATGCTTGTGGCCTATGAATCAACAGTGGGACAGCCCCACAATAACACCGATGTCGTATATTGCGATGTTGAGAGTGTGGAGGCTGAGAACACTTCGGAGGCTCTCGCCGAGACGGTTGAGGAGCCATGTATTATCTCTCGTTTCGACTCTATCATGCGTAAGGTCGGCGAGGAGGAGGGCTTCGATTGGCGATTTATGAGCGCTATAGCCTATAGCGAGTCACGCTTCATCGAGGACCTAAAGTCGAGCCAGGGTGCTATGGGTATCATGCAGATACGCCCCGTTGTGGCGCGACACTTTAATGTTCCAGTTGAGAGTATCAACGACACCGAGACAAATGTTCGTCTCGCGGGTATGTTGCTTTCGGAGTTGGATACCATGCTTCGTATCCCGAGCTCTACACCCGCCGAGGACCGCTTGAGCATCATCCTTGCAAGCTATAATGCTGGTATTGGCCATGTCTTGGATGCTCGTCGTCTTGCGCGTAGCGAGGGTGCCAACCCCAACTCATGGGAGACCATCCGTCACTACCTGAACCTCAAGGCCGATCCCGCCTACTACGAACTCGATATTGTTCAGAGTGGTCGTTTCACGGGTAGCCGTCAAACTGAGGGTTATGTAAAGGAGGTTATGCGTAAGTATAATCAGTATTGTGCTCTCGCCTCATAAATTTTTGTATTAGCGATGCTTCGGCAACGCTCAAACTAAAGCCTGAATGGATTCCATTCAGGCCTTTTGTGTTATTATAGGTTTAGCATCCAAGGCCCACAGTAGTGTGCCAACAAACTCTGTTACTCACTACTAATTGCAAATTGCTAATTACTAATTAATTATATCATTCCGTCGCTCTCAAGCAGTTGCCTAACTTTAGACCAATTAACCACGGGCCTGCGCACACCCTCTAAAAAGATTAGGGGGCAGCCCAGTGCCGAGTCGTCGATATAGATGTCGGCATATACCTTGGGTGACGATGTCCAACACTCCTGCTCGGGGTTGCGATTTACGGCCCATAGTTCAATCTTGCGGTCGCGAAACCACCTAACCGCGGCCTCGAGCCTTAAGCCCGAGCGCATGGTGTTAAGTATTATGCGGTGTCCGTGTTTGTTGAGTGTGCGTAATACCTCCGCTGCACCCTCTACATCCATGCCGATGGCGGGGTAGTTGTGCTCCACGCAAGTGCCGTCAAAGTCTACGGCGATAACATATCCCTTATCCTTTGCCATACTCGTTTACCTCTTTTTGAAGAGCGCAAAAAATCTCTTCATTCGCGCCTTTGCGGGCGACAACTCCTCATCCTCGTAGTAGCCGTAGCCATATCCATAGCCATGCTTCGACTCTCTTACGCCATTGAATACCACGCCTAAGTTGTGTATGCGTTTTTCGGTGTGCATGCGTTCAATGTCTGCGAGCTGGTCGCGATAAAGTCGGCCTTGTCGAATGACATACAGGGTGAGGTCCACGAGAGGGTCGATAACCACAGCGTCGGCCACAGCGAGGATGGGAACACTATCCAAGATGACATAGTCGTAGTGCTGGCGCAGCTCATTGATAAACTCCTCCATGCGCGTCGAGATGACTATCTCTGCGGGGTTGGGAGGCTGCGGGCCCGAGAATATGATGTCTACGCCCTCAAGCGCATCCTTTATTATTATGTCATTCAGCGAGGTTATCTTGTTCGTAAGATAGCTCGTTACACCTCGGCGGTCGTTGCGGTGTCCCATCTGCTTTGTGAGCGTGCGACGACGCAGGTCGAGGTCTACGATAACGACGCGCTTGTCTGTTGCTGCAAGTGTCGCTGCGAGGTTTATCGATACGAATGTCTTACCGCTATGGGGCACCGAGGATGTCACCATGATGACATTTATGCTCTTGGATATAGCCATAAAGCTAAGGTTGGCACGCAGCATGCGGAATGCCTCGCTCACCGTATCGCGGCTATGCTCCCCAACCACTATGCCCCGCTCGTGTCTGCCGCTGTGGTAGGGTATGTCGCCAAGGAATGGGGCAGATATAACCTCCTCGATGTCGTGGCGTGTGCGCACCTTGGTGTTGAGGACCTCACATAGGTAGAGTATAGCAAAGGGTATGACCATCGCAGCTATTAGTGCAATGATATAGACAAATACTGGTTGGGGGCTCATGGGTTTGTCGCTGCCATGCGCCACATCTATGATGCGAGCGTTACTCTCGGCCGTAGCACCTGCGAGGGCGTTCTCCTCGAGCTTCGTCAGCAGATATATGTATAGCTCCTCCTTTACCCTCTGTTGGCGTATCATAGCCTGCAACTCGCGCTCCTTGTGTGGCGTAGCCTCCATTCGGTTATCAGCCTTTGTCTGCTCGCGCGTAATCTGCTCAATCTGAAGCATTAGCGTAGCGATGTGCGAGTCGAGCGAGGATATTATCGTAGAGCGCAAAGCTATTAGTTGTGCCCTAAGTTCTATGAGCATGGGGTTGTTGCCGTGCTCCTTGCTCGCAAGACGCTGATACTCTAAGAGCTTGTTGTTGTATGCCTCGATTTGCGATGTGAGAGCCTGCGAAGCACCTGTTGCAAGAACCGTAGAGGCGGGTACGAGGCGTAGCTCCTCTGTCGCTGTTACATAGCCTAAAATATACCTTGCCATCTCGAGGTTGGCTTCGAGTGTGAGCGAACTATTTCTCATCTCCTTAGCCTCCTTGATGCCCAGTGTAGCCTCATCCGCGGGGCTGTATAGGTGGTTACTTGTTTTGTAGTTGGCCACCTCCTCATCTGCCATGTTTAGCTCCGTGCCCAGCGTAATTAGTCTCTCGTTTATAAACTGCTTGGTAAGGCGCGACACCTCGCGTTTGTCGGTGATAGCATCGAGGTTATAGGCCTCGACAATACCATTTATAATATCCTCGGCGCGGCGTGGCACCTCATCCGTTATCGTGATGTTTATTACCGAGGCCTGCTTGTTTGCAATATCACACTTCAGCCTACTGCGATACTCCTCCACCATATCGTTCAGCGACCTCTTTGTTACCGTTAACTCCCTGTGGTCATTGGCGTAGGGCGTGGCCTTAAGCACAATATTGCCCAGCGGGGTAGCGATGGTGTCGCCTGGCGCTGCTATGGCTGAGAATGTGGCGTCATTGTCGAAGTCATATACCTCTACGCCACCGTCGTTCCTCACGCGACACTTAAATCTGCCCGTAGCCTTGTTAGCGGGCTCTATAAACTCCACGAGCATGGGGCTTTGACCATAGAGGTCTATCGTGCGTAGCCCTTGCTTGGTGGTGTACTCGGTTGTGAGGTCGTAGCGCTCTACTACACTCTCCATCAGGCGGCGCGATTTGATGATATGAAGCTCATTATCCACCGAGTGGTGGCCTGTGCTACCTACGATGTCGCTGAAGGCCGTAACCTCCCATCCCGAACCCTTGCGCGAGTCCTTAACCAGAAGTGTGGCCGTGCGCATATACTCCGGTGGGGTAATCTTAAGGTAGAGTAGTGCGCCACCCACAAATAATATGAGCGAGACGAGATACCAATACCAGTTTGGCAGTATCAGTCGTACAATATCTTGCGTTGAGAATTTTCGTCTATCCGCCTTTGGGTGTGACATA
>JAEIGA010011660.1_pt1 | contig 13343 bp, 14 predicted proteins | sample 9270691 | NCBI WGS metagenome assembly JAEIGA01 (sample SAMN17057246, study PRJNA624740) | gut metagenome | biome: biome; isolation source: fecal sample | host: Bos grunniens | place: China: Xizang | collected 2019
CCCTTAGCAGTCATCGTCCTCAAGTGCCAAGTTCCCATTAGTTCTTTTAATTATATGGCGACAAAATGAGCAGCAACGAAAATGAGCAGTAAACAAAAAAATAATCAAGCTTGCTTGTGAGATAAGATAAGTTAAGATTGGTTTGGGGGAAGAGTTTGAGAGCCCGGTTCGGGGGCTCTCATAAGTGTTGGAAATGCTTTAGCATTTTCAATACTTCCCTTGTGTTATCTATCAGGCTTTAAATTTGCCGCCAGGATTAAACGTCACGGCCGCTCTCGCTGCTTTCTAGTATAATTGCCCTATAAAAAAGAGAGCCCCTTAAAAGGGCTCTCTCGTCGCTGTTAGAGCTAATCAGTTATCGTGGGTAAAATTATACCCTCTTCGATCGCTGCACGGATCATGTCGAGCTCTTCGATCGTCGCCGGATTATGCAAAGTGTTCGTTGTCATAAGATCAAGCCGTGGAGCTGTTCCGACAACTAAACCGGATCCCATTTCTCCGATCGCTTTTTCTATGCAACAAGCAAATCCCGTTGTTCGGCCGTATCTTGCAAGCTGCAAGTTATTCCATTTCGGCGGGTTTCCGTCAAGGATAACGTCTCCCGTCGGATAATATATGAGCAAGCGACAATTAAGATCTATCGCCCAACCTCCGGCCGGGCTCGCGCTACCTATGATATGAACGGGCGCGCTTTGATGTGTGAGATCGTAATCGGCTTTTTCTCTGTTCGTGGCTGCTATTTCACGCTGCAACGTTTTTTTACCTTTTATTCCGAATGTATCGCTTGCTCCCATTGCGTCGCCCCAAAACATTTCCAGGGCTCCACCAAAGCTTACGCGGTTCCAACCTGTTATATCTTCTTGCTTGTACGCGTTGGATCTCTGCGCGATCGCATTATACAGATTGCTTGCGACGGTTGTTTGCTGTATTCCTGTTACGGGAATATCAATAGCTACATTGCCGTTAACCGTCTCGATAACAAGATTATCGGACATAACAAATCCCGTTGCAGTTCCCGTTGTAAAATCAACAACAAGCTGTACATTGAGTTTTCGATTGAGAATATCAGCCGGATTTATTTGGATCGTTCCACAAAACGGAACATAAAGTTCCATTTTGGTAAATGGCTGATAGTCAAGAAAGCTGTCTCCGAATTTTGGTTGTATAGTGTTGCCATAGAACAGATAGAAAAATGCAGTTTTTTCCATTGGTTTAGCGTGTAATGATGTATCATATTTGCCGAGGACGATCGTCGTATCTCCTACGGCCGGGATCTCCATTGGATAACGCTGCAAGCTTACTATACAATCAATCGGATTAGATGTTAGGAATTGATCGAGCAGCTTATTGCTAAGCTCGGAGAAATCTATATTTCCGCCGACGCTTATCATGTTTTCCGTGATCGTCCATAGCTGCTGCGCTAGGAGCTTCACCGTCGCACCGGTTAGAACGTATCTTTTTGTCATTGTTGCAACGTCGCCGATTGAGTTGAACGTGGTTTCTGTGCTATACTGATTTTCCGGGCTCGGCGGCGGCCTGTCCGGGTTGTATTTACTTTCTGAAACAGTTTTCCATAGAAAATTATTTGCTGCCGTGTTTCCGCTGCCCCTTGTATATGTACCGTTGGTATATCCGTTTTCGTCGATAACACCTAAACACATATTTTCATCTGTCCAGCGATCATCGTCGCGTCCCTCGTTTGCAAGGTTATATACATCATCGGCGAAAAATAGGCCATATCCCGCCATTGATTTACGTATTAATTCAAGGTTTGCCGCCGTACCGTCCATTTCGAGCCAAAAAGTTCGACGTCCAACGGAATTACTTGCAATACCGCTATTTTCATTAACTCCCCGGCACCCATAACCGAGAATAATATCAGCTTGATTGCATAAGCCGCCGGTTGATAGTTGCGAGACAAATTGAGCGACGGCATTCGCTCCCGACGTTGACGCCATACCGCAACGATAACCGCCAAAAATTGGGAAACAATTTTCGGGCGTCGTTCCCGATGAACCTATACACGGCTGCCATACTAAAGGATTTTCGGGCGCATAATCTATTTGCATACGGCTAAAATCGGGGATTATAATATGATTATTGCGGCGTTCATTAGTGTATAAACCGTTCGTATTTTTACGGATATACGGACGCCCGAAAGCGGCCAATAACGGGTGTGTTGCTTTCCACTCTTCAGTCTGTGTTTCGTACCAATGCAACGTCTTATGATCTGAAACATTAATAGGCTGTCCGGTTGTTGAGTTGTATGTCCCGTCAAAATACACAACATAAATTACACAAAACAATGAACGTACGCCAAAATCACGCCAATAACTGAAAAACAAATTATTATTGCTTGCATTTCTGTTAGTCGATGTGTCATAACTGCCATTGTTGACGCCGTTCGGCACGTATTCAAAAAATGATTTAGGTATCTGCGACGTTTGGTTATAGTACGGTGTATGTACAGTTCCTATAAGACTATTATTGCCAGTATGACTACTCTTTCCAACGCAGTAATCATAGTTATCGAGCAAGGCAATTGAAAAAGCTCCACTACGATTAACCATGTGCTTAAAAGGCATTGTAACCGCGCCAGTGTTTTCATCAGTGATAGCGGGCATTGGCGCGGCATAGTTGCATATAAACAGATCGGGATTGACACACGCACAATAACAGATCGTTTTGTCAAAATCGGCTTCCATATTAAAATATTCAGGCCTGTTAATCATTCCCATGTAAAGACAGCCATTTGACAGCGCGCCGCCTGACGGATTAGATCCGCCATCACATAGATTATTTTTTGTAAATGGCGGAAAGAATACATAATCAGGATCCGTGAAGTCCATAGCACCAGTACGCGCATTTACCGTGTCAAACTCTCTATATTCGTTGCCCCATATAGCTTCATTAACGTTCATTAAGTTTCACCCCCTACGCCAGGAGAGCCGCCGACAACTGTCAATAGATAACTATAATCGGCGTCGGTATCAAATGTACGTGAAGTTTCCGGCAATACTATACTTGTTACGATCTTGCTCGCCGGGTTTATTGGTAACTTTGTATCTTGAATTTTGGTCGGCTGCGCTATACTCTCAGCGCGGATAATAGTGCACTCAGTTGCGGCAATTGCCGCGCTGAATGATTGACGGACGTCAATAATGCAAGGGATCTCGAGCCGTTTACCAGTATTCAAATGCGGCGGCAATACATAGTAATATCGATCAAATTCATCACAATAGCAATAATTAGCCGTCATATATGCTGCATTATAATCTATTTCAAACGTCGGCCGGGCAAGGTTGACGAGCTCCGTCGGCTTTATAACTATTGGATCGGGATTTATCAAAACTGCGTTCGATATCTTGTTTATCTCTCGCGGATCCGCATTAGTTCTATATAGATTTATAGTCATTTTATCACCCTTTCTTTAAGGAAATAGCCGCCATATGGCGGCTATTGTGGGGAGATCGAATTATTCTTTTGCTAAATTTGCGCCCTTTTTGGCCGCCGCTTCAACTGTTACGGCACAATTTGCGGAGTAAGTCGCGCCGTCAACAGTTATCGAAGCTGTTACCGTACAAGTTCCGGCCTTTACCGGAGTAATAACTCCGGCTGCAACTGTTGCTATTGTCTCGTCGGAGCTCGTCCATTTGACGGCGGATCCGGCCGGCGTTACTGTTGCCGTTACTGTTGCCGTTGTGCTCGGCAAAGTTGCCGTTGCCGTGTCGTCGGAGAGTGTGATCGTCGGAATTGTTCCGTTTCCGAGAACGTAAACAATTGCATTTTCTGCAAGATCGTTAAAATAGCTTGTATCGATCTTATAGAAGTTGTTCCAGTATTCGCCGTTTGCATTATATGAAGTTGTTACGCGGCGATTATCATTCAGAACGCCGAGAGCATCACGATCAAATAGAATACCAATAATATAATTGCGGTTGACCTCGGTCGTTCCGTCGCTTGCGAGTGTTACGTCAATTCGGGAAGTTGTCGCGAGCTCGTAGCTCTCGCCCTGAGACTGCCAGAACGGAACAGTTTCATAATTGCCGAGTGTTACGAGATTTTCGTGGAAAGTATCAGACTGTAGATATACTTTCATTCCGCTTGCAAAATCTGCATGAAGTACAAAGTGTGCATACTCGCGGGGAGTAAATGTTACATTTGCGTCGTCGTCAATATTAAAGTTTGCGCTCGGAGCTCTGAAACGCTCGATATCTCTATCTGTCTGAAAAGCAAGATATCTATAAAATTCTTTATTCGATACGGCGTCCGCTGCTTCGATCGGCGAAGCCTGAGTTGCATTAAATCCGGAAAGAACATCAATAACGCCATTTCCCGCGTTTATCTTTTCAGCTATGAAATTATTGATCGTTCTCATTATAAGCGCGTCAGTGTATATCGTGATTGATGTTTGGATCCTGTTCTCGATCATAGAGATAAAGCGGTTCATTGCTGCTGCACTCGTAAAGCTTTCTTTAAGCTGTTCCTCAGTAAATGAACAATCTATCTGCCAGGCCGTCTTATTGTTGTAAAATTTCTGTGTAACGTCGGGCGGATTAAATTCAAACTGGTTTACGGTTTGACCTTTTTCGAGCGTCCAGGACGGATTTAATTTAGCGTCAAATACCTTTGCGCGCGTCTTACTCATTATTGAGCCATATTCCCAGGCGTCACGGAGTACGCGGGGAGCGTAGCCCTCATAAGTACGATTTACGTATACCTCGCGGCCGATCCTGTTTATCATTGCTCTAACATAGTTATCACGCCAGTTATTATTAAATACCAAAGTACCCATATCAACGACGTTGGAGAGATCTTCATTGAGAATAAATGCGGGAGCTTCGCCCTCGCCGGCTGTGTCCTGACCTGTTACCTCGAGCATGATATCATTTAAAAGGCTGTAAATCTGATTAACTTGCATAAATCATCTTCCTTTCTAATTTAAAAGATCCAGGCTTGCAGAAATATTTGATCCGCAATATCATTAATGATAATATCGAGTATATCATGTAATGCTGCTGCGAGCAAGCCGTCTTGAATAACTTGCGACGTTGGTTCTTTTCCGTCGCGTCCATGTGTGATTTTTTCGTATTGATTGCGGTCGGTTCCGCTTGTTGATACTGTTGCCGTAGCTTGCGAGCTCGTCGCGGTATGGTCGGGGCTGCCCGAATAAGCTTCCGTTGTCGTATCGCTGCCGCTCTGAGACGTTGCGTCCTGACTTTCTGACCTTAAACCGCTATTGTCATAAGGGTTAACACTATGAGCCGTTGTTGTTGTAATTCCCGGGCTGCTTGTGGTCGTTCTCGTTTGGTTCCTGGTTGTATCAGCCGTTCCGCTGCCGGTGCTCTGACTTGTGGATAGCAGTTGCGGCGTTCGTCTATGGTCGTAACTCTCATTTTTATAGATATCAGAGAACGGATAAAATTTTTCCTCGTAGAAATCAACGAGATCCTCATATTTTTTTGTGTTAGCAATTAAATTTAAATGAAAAATACTTGCTATACTTTCGGCGGTATAGTTTGTCACACCGTCCTCGAATAGCGTCCACATTCGCTCCGTTGCTTCCTGAGTTGTTGCTCCGATCGCGGTCAAGATCTCTCCGTATTCTAAAAAAGGATCCTCAAGCGTCGTCTCCGTTTTCATTATCGTGTCCCACGTCCGAAAGTTCGTCCTCGTCGGTGCTGCCAACGTCATCACCCCCCTGTATTATGATAACATTATTATCGCCCTCGATCGAGATATCTCCGATCTTTGCGAGATCCTCGGCCGCGTCGTCGTCGGGATCGGTCGGAGCTGCTTCCTCTTCCTGGTCGTCGCTCTGATCCTCGTCCTCGTTTTCGTCCTGGTCGTCGGGAGCTGCTTCCTCTTTTTGCTCGGACTCTTGCTCGGGCTCGGCTGCTGCTTCCTCTTCCTGGTCGTCGCTCTGATCCTCGGGCTTTTCCTCTTCCTCGGAAGCTTCCCCGGGAGAGCTCGCCGGCTCGGGCTCTGTATCGTCGGCGGGATCCGGTTCCATTTCAGCCGGCGGATCCTCGTCGGCATTATCGGCCGGCGGATCCTCGGCGGCTGCCATTGCTGCCGCTTCCTCACGCTGCCGCTCGATAATCGGATTTAGTTTGGCGGTTATGTCGGTTCCAAACATTTCATTTACGCGCTTTAAGCCCTCTTGAATTGTAACGAGCATATCGTCTACATTAAGAAAACAAAGATCCAAATTGTCGTTTATTTCCGCTGTAATAAGCCTTTCGCGCTTCATTTGGTCATGTGTCTGTATTCCTATTTGCTCGTAAAAATGAGAAAGTATATATTGCTGTACTTCTATTAGTTCGATTAAGTTATGACTATTAGCGGTATTATTAAGGATCGGGACGCCTTGCAATTTGTCAATGAGCGAGCTCTTGACGACGATCGTCGGATCGCCCTCATACATTGACATTATCACCGCCCTGATACTGTCTACGGTGTTCTGAGTATCGCCTGAGATTATATTAGTCAATCGAGTGTTTTTCTGCGCGATATTTATAGATATGTCATTATCTGAGAGCATTGTCGCGGTTCGCTCGATCAAGCTGTAAAGGCCGCCGTTTATCTCAGATAGATTATACTTGTCAGCTTCCGAGAGATAAAGGATCTCACAATCTTCCCCCGGCGTGACAGTATAGCTTTTTTGCAATCGCGGATTTGTTATCAAGACTTTACGCGGTATATAATAGACGTCGGGAGTATCAGCCCGCGAGCAGTTAAGAGCGAGAAGATCCTCGCCGCTCTCTCCGATTTTATCACCCTTGAAAAAGCAAACTTTGCCTTGTGTATAGAGTATAAGCTTAAAAAAAGTCTCCGAGACCGTTTCCGGGACGTTATCAAAAATGATAACGCGGTAAAGCAGCCGCAATATAAAGTCAAAATAATAACGGTATAGCCTTGAAAATAGGAGCTTTTTCGGCGTCCGGAATATAAAATCAAGGCTGCTATTCATATTTTCTTGTCTTGCCATTACACTTTTAATCCCCCTTTCGTCGCCCATTTGAGCCAGTTTGCGAATGTCTCCCCGTCCTCGTTGTCTGCAAAATATGTCTTATGCTGCTTTATGAGAGATATGATAACCTCGTGAGCTCGTGTTGTCATGATCGCCGGATTGCTTTGATGTAGCGGATTAGGATCCGGCGGATCGTCAAGATTATCAGAATAAATGATCTGCTGCTCGGGATCCTTGATCTCTTTGTATCTCCGGCTGATCGCCAAGAGCGGCATATCATTCAAAATATATAGGCCGCCCCGCAGCGTCGAGCCGTCGAAGATAATATAAAAGGAGAGCTCCGGCCTGAGCGAGCCGACGCCTTTCGGAATATGTCTATAAAGAGCTATTTCCCAGGTTCCCGTTGTTATCATTTCGAGCTCGGGATTATCAAAGCAAAAATATTGTGATACATTGTCCCCGCCGCCGGGGGCGTCCGAATATTCGACGGCAATTTTCGTCCCGTTGACGCCCATTTTATAAAGATCTATTGTCCCCTGTTTCTGATCCTTGATCCTGGTTAGCCCCATTTCCCGGAAGTACGGACAAAACTTGCTAACAGTATTCGCGATCATATAGATCTTTACATTAGCACGGTGACGTAACAGGGACGAAAGCAAGTTCTGCCAAAGTATAAACTCATTGGCAAGATAGAATTGCCGAGTAATAAACTCGTCGAAAAAGATATATTTTATTTTTCCGATATCCTGTCCCTTTGTCGTTTCGGCTGTATTGATAGCATAACAGCGACAAAAAGGCTTTGGATCTTGCTCAACCTTTATCCCGTCTTTATAGCAGCAGAGATAAAACGCATTAGCCCGATAGTATATCGAATTATATCGACCGTCCGTCTTCTCTTCAATATACTGTAAATGCGCGTCAAACAGATTTTCGAGATTTTTCGGCTTTAGCATTTCGTCAAGCCGTCGGATATATACCGACGGGAGAGGATCCTCGGGATCTAAATAGGCGTCAAGGATCTTCTTGCATACGCTATACGTTTTACCGTTTGAACGTTTACCGTATATAATGTTATACACGGCGTCGAGCGCGTCGATTGCGGATATATCATACCAGAGATTTTGATTTGACGACAATAGACGCACCCCCCGCGTATAAAAATAAAGGTGAGTAATTCCGTTTACTCACCTTTATTATACGGCTAAATATACATAAAGTCAATAAATATTCACGGTTTTATGTATAATTTAACAGTTTATTCATTTTTTGAATTCCGGAAAAATCAAATCGTGCAAGAATTTATCAATGAATTGAATACGATTACACAACGAAAAAATTCCTCTTATTTCTTTCTCATTCCCTGAACTTATTTCACGGGTTAAATCTTTAATTTTATCAGCAATAAAATGTATATCAGCAATAGCTTTATGCATTGCATTTTTTTGCATTTTTTCAATAAAATCATCAACTGCTTCTTGATCTCTTAAATCTAAATCACGCATTTTTTTTCACCTCAACTTTAATAACATAAAGCTTTCCGTCTTTATTTGTTTCGATATTATAAATCATATCATCGCGCAAATCGTATCGCTCTCTTTGAGCTATAAGCAAATTGCAGCACGCTTTGATAACTTCCGGTATTTCCTCAAATAAATTATGTTTTTTCATTCTTTTCCCCTTTCGCAGTATATTCCGATAAACTTATACATATTGGGCAGAAATAAAGCGGCCGCCCCTTGATATGCAGTTTATGATATTTGTCGCCCGTCCTGATCGGAGCCCCGCAGCTCTCGCAGCGGAGCAGCACCGGAGCTGTATACTTACCCATTATTGATCGCCCACTCGACAAGCTCCCCGACGCTATCACCGCGAGCCAGGAGCCGACGATCATCGCACGGCCATTCTATTTCATCAAGATAAAAATAACCGTCGTTGGAATAGATCTCAAATCTCTTTTTAAAGTTGTCCTCGATAACATCAAATAAAATTACCATTTGAGCACCCCCTTTCAAACTATATCCCAAAACAGCGGTTTTGTTTCAAGAAAATAAGCAATACATAATTCATTGAAATTCCACTGTAATTTCCTTAGTTCATCAAATTTCTGCATATCAAATAAAATAATATCCTCTGCACGTTTTTGGTTCATATTATTGTTATTAATACACCATTGCGCTATTTCTTTATTGTTCATTACTTATTTGCCCCCTTTGACTTATTATTTATAAGCTCGAGCGGATTATATACCGGATTAGAGATCCGGCGAGCATATCCTTTGAGCTCGTCGAGCGTGATCTTCTGCTCGAGCGGCCGCGCACTATTTCCGACCGGGCTCGGATCGTATATAGGATATATCGTAAATCTCTTGTGTATCGTTTCCATGTGAGATTTTATTGCCGCCCGGCAATTATTGCCCTCGCGATCTTGCCACTCTTCGAGATAGTCCTTGACGACGCAAGTTTTTATAATTCGGGGAGCGTACTTTGCCGGGATCGTAAGTCCGAGCCCAAAGTGTCGAAATCGGGACAATGGCGTTTTGCAGTTTTCAAGGAAATACTTACATTTCGTATTCATTCCGCCGACCTTATAACCGAACTCGTCGCCTTTATCCGTTTCCTTGATAAAGCAATATTGCTTTAAGCCGGTGATTTTGTATTTCTTATACTTTTTGAGGGTAAGGCAGCCGAGATCCTCGAGCTCTTCCGGATCCACTCCCATTAGCTCGCAGCGTCTTTTGATTTGACGCTTGATATTTTCATTGTATTGTGCTATAATATCCTCAGCGGAGCCCGTGAAATTAACGCAGTCCGTGTCCCCTGACAAAACTTGAATTTGCCGATCTTTTGGCGCATTGAGAAGAGCGCGCCGGAGATCGGCGATTTCTTTTCTCACGAGAGCCGTCGTGAATACTCCCCATTGATAGAGCACCGGGGAATATTTTTGATTTTCGGAAATATAATGAGGATTAATTAGCTTTGCGTCTTTGGTGACGGGATCGTAAATGTATTGCTCCATTATAGGGCGTTTGGTAAAAATTCCATATAGGCGGGCGAGCTCGCTTTTCTTGTTCTCGTATTCCGCTTCGGCGTCCGGCGTAAGCAGTCCCGCAGCGTCGAGAATATCCCTTTGCTTTTTGGCAGCAGCTTTACCGGAATACATTTGGATAATAACGTTCATGATATAGTCCGGCAAATAGCCATATTTTGAGCCGAAAATGTGTTCTATTGATAAACCGCCCTTTATATCATAGTTTTCGAGCAGCATTTTAAAGTCAATATCAGTTAAAACGGCTCGGAACGTTTTAGCTCGTAATAATCGCGTAGAGCTTACGGCCTCGCAGCGATCGGCAAGCTCTTCCTTGCTATTGATATCTATATAAGATTGACGCATATTCGCCGGCAGAAACGCGAAGCCGTCCGGCTTTAGCTCGACGTCGTAAGCTTCCAGCGTGATTAACATAGCATAACGCGAATACGGCGGATTAAATAGATCCTTATAGCTGTTAGGCTGTTCAAGCTCGATAAACTTGCCGCAAGGATAGCGAGATAATACCATTCTTGCGACGTAAGCGGACGTTATATCCGCAGAAAATACGTTTTCATATTCTTTATCAATTGTGTTTTTCTCAGTAAAAGATACGCCGCCAAAGAACGATTTGTAAAGCATTGGAAGTAAAAAATTGCGTCCCCATTCACTCGTAATAGGATTTTGCTTGATAGTCTGAGTTATGATATTACAATTATGCTTGTTGCTTTGCCGACGCTGCTCCGCTGCTATCAGTCTTTCCACTCGAGCCGTTTTTGTAAGTACCAGGGAGCGCGGGGAGCCCTGATATTTAAGATCGAGCTCCTGACGGAAGATCGTTGACATAAATAAGACGCGGTTTTCCGAGTTGTCAATCTCTTCCTGAGACAGCTCGCAAGAGCTCGAGAGCTTGTCCGTTTGGATCTCGGGAATAACTATTCCCATTTTCTGCATATCGTCCGCGAGATCGCTCTCAAAATATGATTTATAGCAATGTACCTGATAACACTCTGAAATAGTCGCGAGCAATATCTCCGTTTTAGTTTTTGCAACAAAAGGCTCGGAAACGTAGTCAAGTTCTTTTTTCGTATTTCCAAAAAAAGATACAAGATCCTCGACGATAATTACTAGAACGTGATCGGCAGAGAGCCGCATTTTCTTTTTCAGGATCCGGAGAAAGTCCTCGAGCTCGTCGAACGTCCGGCCGTAAGCTGTAACGCCGGTGCTGTCAATGCAGAACGTCCATAAATACGGCGTATAATGTGCATACTGAATATCAAGCGCGCCGATATATGGCGAGTAAGCAAGATCGGGACGATCATAAATGATCGAATAATCATAGTCTTTATAGTAAATCATGGCGTCACCTCTTCAATCCGTTTCTGCCATGTTTTCTTTGTTTGGGAATAACGAGCGAGAAGATCCTCGAGAGCTTCCTTTGTGTTTCCCTGGTAGAAATTCTTTAAGTCAATGATATAATCGAGCAGATCGGCCGTCTCCGCGTCCTCGTCGAGATCCTCGGGAAGTCCCTCGCCCGCTTGCATTATATCTGATATCTCGTCTTTAATATCTCTGTATTCAAGCTCGCTCTTTTGCTTTGCGAGCTCGAACATTTCATAGAGCGTCGGCAGCACATACCAGTATTTTTCCATTTGCTTGTTAGTTAAGCCGAATTGACGAGCATAAGACGCAATATTACGATTTTTAGAGCTATAATAAACGTCGATGTATTCTTGCTTTTCGCGTGAAATCATTTCAATGATGTTCTTTAGCTCCGTCTCCGAGAACTTTCTTAAATGGGTTTTATCGGTAAGATATCCGCCCGTTTTATTTGATCCCCAGTAGTCCCGGTGCTCGAGCATTTTTTGTAAAACAGGATCTTTATTGAGAAGATCCTCGCGAGCAGCATTTCGAGCGCGCTTATTTACATCAACGAAAATATCGTGAACCGCGTTCACAAGACGCTGCTTTACTTTAGAAACGGCCTTTTTCTTTTGGCGTCCGAGGATATTTCTCGCGACGTTCTCGCGAGCTCGCTCAACTTGTGCCTGATTTTCGACGCGGGCGAAATGATAGCCCGCAGCCGACGGCCTTTTTCCGATGACAACTTTTCGAGCGTTCGACGGATCCACTCCGACGGCTTTCGCAGCCGCCGAAATACTGTCAAATACCTGGTTTGTTTCCAGGATAATTATTTTCATTGTATACCCCCCTTTAAAATTTTCAAATCAATAAAAACTCGGAACGCTTCGGGAGTTGATACTCGGGAAAATGTGCTTCCCCTCGCTCGTCAATTCCGTATTTCATTTCTGTTTTATATCGATCCTTGCCGTTTGTTGATACTGTCAAGCCGGTGCACTTAAAGTAAACCGTTAGATCCGTCCCGTCCTGGAACTCAGCGGACGTGATATCCACGGACGGAACGCAGCGAGCCCGGAGCTCTTCCAGGCTCGGAACATGATCCCAAATCTGTATACTCTTCTTGATCTTCATGTTTTTTCACCTCGTTCATGTATGATCGGACAATCGTCGCAATCAAGAACGATCTTGAACGCACTGTAAAGAAGCCACGCGCGAGCGGCCTTTACTTTCTCAGGGCTCAGATCGTCGAGCTTTGCGAAAACGTAGTTTGCGGCAGTTTGCCGCGATCCTTGCAAGTGTCGATGAATTGTCGAGCGATCTATGTTCAGATCCCGAGCAGCTTCCGCGACGCTTCGATATATTGTGTTATTATTCGCGCAATAAAGACGCATACGAGCACCCCCTTTTCATTCATTATATCATGTTTGTTGCACTATGTCAACAAAAAATTCTGATTTACGCTATATCACGCAATATTTAAATGATTATTTTTATTGCAAAGTGTTGACGTTTGGCAACACATATGATATAATATAATCAAGGAAATAAACCAGGACGCGGCAGCAGCCGCAGAAAGTGAGAAAAGCAATGAAAAATCATTATGAAGTTGAGTACATTAGCAGCCAGGGAAGATTTACGATCGAGTGCTTTGCAACGAAAGCCGCTGCATTTAAATTCACTCGAACTAACTGCAATTGGCAAATCGTGTATAAGGTTTGCAACGGAGCCCGCGAGATCCTCGCCGATAATTTCGCATTTATCAAAATGAAACAAGCACTTGATGAAGCGACAAAAATCCGATAGCTCTAACAGCGACGAGAGAGCCCTTTTAAGGGGCTCTCTTTTTTATAGGGTAATTATACCACAAAGCAGCGAGAGCGGCCGTGACGTTTAATCCTGGCGGCAAATTTAAAGCCTGATAGATAACACAAGGGAAGTATTGAAAATGCTAAAGCATTTCCAACACTTATGAGAGCCCCCGAAC
>JAEIGA010011661.1_pt1 | contig 13342 bp, 9 predicted proteins | sample 9270691 | NCBI WGS metagenome assembly JAEIGA01 (sample SAMN17057246, study PRJNA624740) | gut metagenome | biome: biome; isolation source: fecal sample | host: Bos grunniens | place: China: Xizang | collected 2019
CCACCCGGATTTTTCAGGGTTTCTGCTCCAGCGGCTGAATTTCGCCTCCACGGCGGCGGATGCGCTGGGGTTCAGGACGTTTGAGACGCAGCGGCACCCGCTGTGCCCGCCCTTCCGGTGTGATAGTACGCACTCGCACGGTGCTGAAACGCCCCTTATCCGTCTCATGCCCGGCACCGGCTGGTGAGGCGCTGGGGGCCGCCTGCACATTCCAGAACTTGGCCTTGAGTTTTTCCAGGAAGCCGGGGTCGGCGGCCGCTTCCTTCATGAGGGCTGAATCCGGCGCAAGGTCAGATTCCTGCACCCCGGCGGGGTCAGCCACCGGCTCCGGCGTGGGTGTTTCCACCCGCTCTGCATCACGCTCGCGGATGATGCGTTCCATCTCCGGGTCCTTGCGGAGCAGCTCGGCAGCTTCGTTCTCCGGGTTCACCGTCTTGACGATGTCTTCGCCGGGCTGGCGGGCGCTGTCTGGGTGGTTACGGAGGTATTTTTCAAATTCGGGGTCGGGTTCGGCTCCGTTCTGAATGGCGCGGTCGTAGGCACGGGCAGCTTCCGGAATCTGTTTGGTTTCGGCGTAGAGACGCGCCATGTTGTAATGGGCATCACCCAGGCCGGGCTTGAGTTTCACAGCGGCCGCAAAGTGCTTGATGGCAATGTCGAACTGACCGCTCACACCCTCAATATTGGCCAGGTAGAAGAAGGCCTCTGCATTGCCGGGATCAAGCTCAATGGTGCGCTCAAACATGCGAGCGGCCTCATTCAGGCGGTCGAGCCGGTAGTAGCTGACCCCGGAGAGGAAGTAGGAGATGGCCAGATCTGGCGAAAGGCGGATGGCGCGGGCAAAGAACTCAAGCGATTCATCGCACTTGTTGCGGTACAGCAGAATGGTACCCAGGTTCACCAGGCCCGCCACATGGTTGGGCTGAGCGTCGTGCAGGGTGCGGTAGAGCTGCTCGGCAGCGGTGTAGCGGCCTTTGCTGAATGCCTTGGAAGCGAGGTCGGCCAGGGTTTCCATTTGCAGTCCTTCGCGCACCGCCTGGGTGCTTTCTCCCTGCTCGCCCTTGACAGCCGCTTCCATCACGCGGCGTTCTGCGGCGGTCAGGTCCAGCGAGCTCTGCTCATCCAGACGCTGCAGGGCATGCAGGGTGGCGGGGTCCTGGTTCTTGATCTGCTTGTAGGTTTCAATGAGCAGCTTGCGGCCTTCCTCCTGCATGGCCAGGCTGCGGCGCTGTTTGGCAATCACCTCGCGCAGCAGTTCATTTTCTTCTGCCAGAGCAGGGTCCACCGGCGGCTGATCTGCCGTCTTGTTCAAATCTGCCTCAATGTTGTTGAGGCGCTCCGTCAACTCGCTCACACGGCGGCGGTAGCCCATGTTCTCTTCAAAAATACCGCTCATCTCATCGCGCAGGCGGTTGGCTTCATCCCGGGCGGTATCGAGCTGCTGCTGAAGAATGGTGCGCTCATCATCGGAGCCGGTCTGGCGGTTCTCCAGTTCAGCAATGCGGGCCAGAGCCTGCTTGAGCTGCTGGTCCAGGCTGAGATTCTGGTCGAGCAGAGCCTTGGTCTTTTCCGGGCTGTTGAGCTCTACAATGGCGCGAAGCTGCTCATTTTCCGCTTTCAGGGCATCGCGCTCACGAGTGACGCGGGCCAGTTCCTCCTGGGTTTGCGCCAGAGTGCTTTCCAGTTCTACAATGCGGGCCTCCGCCTGTTCACGGGCGGCTTCGCTGGCGCGGTACTTGGCTTCCAGCTCTGCCAGCTGCTGGGTAAGGGAGTTCACGACCTCGTTACCAGCCACTCGCTCGGTCGTCACCTGCTGCTGCAGCTGTTCATATCGGTCCTTGTACATCTGCTGCTCCATGCGGGCGGAGGTGAGCTGGCGCTGCGAATCCTCATACTTGGCATTCAGTTCGCGGTAGGCCACAGCCATTTTGCGGCATTCCTCCTGCGCGGCGGCCAGGGCGTTGTATAATTTCTTGTCTGTTGTGTCGTAATCCGGCAGTTCCACCGGCCGGTAATCGCTCGTTGCCGGGTCAAAGGACGGACCGGGAGCGGGCATTTCCATCTCCATGGCCAGCGGTCGCCCCGGCTGGCGGCCTGTCGGGATACGTGCCTCAGCCGATTTACGGCGGTAATCAGCCAGATTTTCTGCCAGCAGACGCCGGCGGGTGGAAACCAGGTTACTCTTCCACTGCGGGTAATCCTTCACGATGCTGGCCAGCACTTTTTCTGCCTGCACACCTTTGTTGATGGCGGCGGTGTAGTTCTGGCGGGCAGCCAGTTGCTCCGATTCGCGGCAGAGGCGGTAGGCCGTCAGATAGTATTCCGCAGGGTCAGCAGCGCGCTGGCGGACCCCGGCAGCAGAATGCGCGCCCTGGGCATGCAGCGGGGCTATGCCGGCAAGCGCCAGGCTACACATTACTAACAGAGTCATGGGGGTGCGCGCAGTCATCATACAGGATACTTGTTCATGATACGCATTCCTGCTCCCGAATCAAGCAGGAATAGCGGCATGATGAACGCAGAATTCAAAACAGAACCGGGAAGCTGCCCTCACGTCTCTGCTCCTTCTGCTTTCTGCATTTTGAAATTTGCAGTAACTTGACTTACTTGGTTCTTGCGGACAGAGGCAGATTCAGGTACAATACCACGCGTGAGCTACCAGGTTTTTGCCAGAAAATACCGACCCCGTACCTTCAAGGATGTGCTGGGGCAGGATCATGTTGTACGCACGCTGTGCAACGCCATTGAACAGAAACGCCTTGCACATGCCTATCTCTTTGTGGGTCCCCGCGGCACCGGCAAGACCTCCACAGCCCGTATCTTTGCCAAGGCGCTCAACTGCTCAGGCGGCCCGAAGGTGGATTTTGATCCGGATGAGGATGTGTGCCTGGAAATTGCCGAGGGCCGCAGCCTGGATGTGCTGGAAATCGACGGTGCTTCCAACCGCGGTATCGACAATATCCGCGATTTGCGAGACAACGTGCAGTTCACCCCCACGCGCGGGCAGTACCGCATCATCTACATTGACGAGGTTCACATGCTCACCAAGGAATCCTTCAATGCGCTGCTCAAGACCCTGGAAGAACCGCCCGCTCATGTGATGTTCATTTTTGCAACCACAGAGCCGCACAAGATTCTGCCTACCATTCTTTCGCGCTGCCAGCGTTTCGACCTGCGCCCGATTCCTTCAGAAATCATTGCCAACCACCTGGTGAACATTGCCGCCAATGAGGGGGTTACCCTCTCTCTGCCGGCAGCCTTTGCCATTGCCCGCGTGGCCGACGGCGGTATGCGCGATGCCCAGTCCATGCTGGACCAGCTGGTATCCTTCTGCGGCAACAATATCAGCGAGCAGGATGTGAACGATATTTTCGGCGTGACCAGCCGCGAGACTGTGGCACGCGCTCTGGCCTACATTCTGGACCGCCAGCTGCCCAGCCTGCTGCACCTGGTACACGAACTTTCAGAAGCCGGGCGCGATATGGGCCAGTTGCTGTCTGAAATCATGGGGGCTGTGCGTGAACTGCTCATCAGCAAGGTAGCCCCGCAAGAGGCCTCCCTCTCCCTGCCGGAGGAATGGCGCAGCACCCTGGACCAGCTGCTTGCCCGCACCCCGGCTGATAAGATTGTACGGCTCATGGAGGTGCTTTCCGGCACAGAGGAGCACATGCGCTGGAGCACCAATAAGCGCCTGCACCTGGAAATGGGCCTCATTCAGGCGGTGCATTCCCTGGCCGAAGCCAATATCAGCGATATTATCCGCGCGCTCAATGGTGCTCCGCTGCCGGAAACACCCATTGCCACCACCACCCTGCCCAACGTGCCTGTGGCAGCCCCTGTGACCAGTGCTCCGGCTCCTGTGCCGCAGCCTGCCCCTGCACCGGTTTCCGCGCCTGTTGCCGCACCGCAGCCGCCCCCGGAATCTATCCCCATGCCAGCCGGCCTGGAGCCCATAGATGATGCCCCGCCCAGCTTTGCGCTCGACCCGGACCTGGTGGATGCCCCGCCCCCCTTGTTTGATGAGGAGGCAGCCACCCCCCCGGATGCAGCCGAGGAGGTGCCGCAGAGCGGCCCGATGACACCTGAGGGCTGGGATGCGCTCATAAATGCCATGCGCGAGGCCTCTCCCCTGCAGGCCGGTGCGGTGGGAAACACCCTTTTCATCGGCGATGATGCCGGTGTGGTGACTATTGCCATTCACCCGGCTGATACGGATACACGCGATGCTCTTCTGGGTGATTCGCTCTGCGAGTTGATGGCCGAGCTGGCCCCGCGCATCTGTGGTCACTCCATCTCCCTTCGCATTGTGACCGATGCCACCGTGGCACCCCCGGTAGTGGAAGAGCCCCCGCCCCCTGCCCCGCTGCCTGAGCCCACGCCCCGCCCGCAGCCGAAACCCAAGGCTCCCGAAAAGAAGCCGGAACCTGAAAAACCGGCTGCTCCGGCCTCACTCCGCCCCACAGAGGAGGAATTCTACCATGACCCGCTGGTAGAGCTGGCCCTCAAGGAGTTCCATGCTACTCTCATTAAATCATAAACACACTACACGCACATGAATCTGCAGAAACTCATGAAGCAGGCCCAGGCTATGCAGGCCAATATGGCACAGGCTCAGGCACGTCTCGCGGCCAAGGAATTTACCGCTGAAGCCGCTGGTGGAAAAATCAAGGCTACGGCCGATGGTTCCGGCATGATCAAAGCTATTACCATTGACCCCGCTGTGGTGGACCCGGATGATGCCGAGTTCCTCCAGACCCTGGTGCTCAAGGCTGTGCAGGATGCCCTCAATGGCGCCAAGAGCATGGCTGAGGCCGAAATGCGGAAGGTGACCGGGGGGCTCGGCTTCCCCATGTGAGCCGGCTCCGCCAGTTCCATAACGGCCCCCGCTGAGTTTCAGCGGGGGTTTTTCTTCCAAGGCCGGGCAGTGGCTCAGGAATCATCGCGAGCGGCAAAGAAATCATCGCTCCCGGCCGGCAGCACCAGCCCGACCACACGGGCGGCAGCCAGCCCGGTCTGCAGCAGTACGGCCTGGGCGTTTTCTCCCGGGGCCATGCAGCAGCAGGCTGTCTCATTTACCGCATAGGGCAGCAAGCCGTCTTCCAGAGCATCCTCCAGCGCCAGTTCCACGCGGCGGGGGTCTTCTGTGCTGCGGGGCAGCGCTACAAGCAGTGTATGCCGCGGGCCCCGGCCCTCTCCCTGCACCTGCACGAGACTCTGCAGCTGCCCCAGCCAGGCCAGGTCATCTGCTGCTCCGCTGGCATAACCCAGGGAGGCAAAGCGGTCACCCGGAGCGCTGCCGCGCGGGCGGACGGCATCATACAGGTGGTCATAGTATTCACCACCGATGTAGAAGAACTGCTGCCCGCAGGCCAGGGCACGCGCCACGGTCTGCACCTGCTCCGGGAGCTCCACTACCGGGCTGCTCAGGTAGCAATGCGGCACGAGGTCTTCATCTACCCAATCGAGCCATTCGGTCAGTTCTGCCGCCAGGCGTTGTTCCTGCGGGGAATCACCGGCAAAGAAGGCATAGGGCAGCAGAATGCTGCCGGGCTTCCGCAGGCAGATTTTTTCCAGATGGGTCAGGATATCCATGGCAGCACCGCTACCGGTGCCTCCTGCGGCGGAGAAAAAGACATGCACTTCCAGCTGGTCTGCTTCATCCACCACGGGCTTGAGCAGGCGCTGCACCGCGGCCCAGCTCTGCAGCAGCAAGGCGCGGCCATAACGCCGCATGCCCCCTGCCCCGCTCACATCGGCCAGTGCATTTTCCACTTCATACACAGGAACCTGCAACCGCTCTGCCAGTTGCCAGCGCATGCCGGCCACGCAGTTCTTGAGCTCAGGGTTCTGCTCCATTTCATTCAGCGAACGGGCCTCCTCACGAATGTTCAGAAAAGGAATGTCATCTGCCCATTGCTGCCAATCTGCCGTGCAGACCACATCATCTGCGGCATCCAGGTACAGGCAGGCCTGTTTGTTCCCCGCCAGGGGCATACCATTGGCTGCCAAGGCACGGCGCCAGGCCAGCAGTACCTGCCCGCCTGTGCCACCAAGTCCTATAAGGAGAGTTCGCTTCTTCATACCGCCGCTTCCTTAACCTCCAGTATAGCAGCTTCCTGCAAGGGGTCAATCATTTAATGTTATCTTTTAACGCCTTGCCTGCGGCTTTCCACTGCGGTGGAGATGCGGAAAGGAAGTCTTATTTTGCAGCACCCTTGAGCAGTTTGAGGATATTCTGCGTACCGGTCACCAGATTGGAGCTGCGCTCAGCCTCGGGCTTGGCATCCAGCTGCTCCTTCATTGCCAGGGCGGAACGAAGGGGGGTATCTCCCCGGGCATTGGAAAGCTCCGGGTCAGCCCCGGCTTTGAGCAGGGCTTCTGCCACGGCATCTCTGGCATAAATGGCTGCGGTATTCAGCGGAGTTTCCTGCTCTGGCACGCCGAACCCAAGGGTCAGGTAGCTGATGCGCCGGGCAGAAAGGGTGTGATTGGCCACTTCGTGCGGATTCTGTTTCTGGTTGGGATCAGCCCCGGCTTTGACCAGCAGTTGAACCCCCAGCGGTGAATTAGCATTCACCGCTGCATAAACGGGTGACCAGCCTGTGTGGTTCCAGGCACGCACATCTGCTCCCTTTTTCACCAGAAGATTGAAAAGTTTCTGTATGCGCTTATCCGTGCCTTTGTTTCCCTTGCCGGCACGCTTCTGTATTTTCCGGATATTGCGTGCGCTGGCCGCTTTTCCGGCAAAGGACTGCATATCGGCTCCCCTATTGCTTTGCGCGGGCAGGTAGAAGGCCGTAAGCGCCAGACTGCCATGGAAATTCGGGTCGGCTCCGTGGTTGAGCAGCATGTTCATCAGCCCCTCATCGCCCATTTTGCAGGCAAGGAAGAGCGCTGTGGCAGCAACCATATCATTCTGTTCTGTGACACAGACATTCAGGTCTGCTCCGCGGGCGATGTAATCTTTCACGCCGGCCACCAGCTCTGCAGAGGCTTTGTTTTCCGGCAGCATATTCATGCCGATGAGGTTCCGGCCACCGTGGTCCAACATGAATTGCACCAGCTCCCGGCCCAGAGTGCGGGCTTCCTCATCGCTGACTTCTGCTATGCTGATGCTGGGTTTCAATTTGGCTTTTCTGCGCCAGGACTGGTTCATGATTTCCCGGCGGGTGGAAAGCATGCCGCTGCCGTGTGCTGCCAGCAGCCACTTGCGTGCCTGGCTCTTGTCTGCCTCGACACCATCTCCCTTGGCATAGGCCTGGTAGAGCTGGTAGCACACTGCAGCAGGCTTGTCCTTGCTCTCGTAGAGTTGCTGGAATTCCTGCGGGGTAAGGGCAGCTGCCACGCTGCAGAGGAAGAGGAAGAGTGATAATTTTAAGGCTTTCATCTATGCAGAACTATGAAAATACAGCGATTAAGGATTCTGCACCCGGCTGGTATCCAGCCCGGTGGTATCGGCGCCAGCGGCAATCAGGATGCGGGCGGCTTCGGCGTGATTCTTGTTCAAGGCTTCAGAGAGGGGTGTCTGCCCATGATTATTACGTGCATTCACATCAAGCCCTTCTTCAATGAAGAGTTTCACGTATTTTGCTCTTCCATAACGAGCAGCGATGATGAGCATTGTATCATTATGCTGCTCGAGATGATGAATATCTGCGCCTGCTTCAATGAGGTCATCTATGATACCATACAAGCCATGGTAAAAGGCATCTCCCAGGGCGGTGTTGCCATATATGTTTTCCGCATTGAGTTCCATTCCGGTACGGATGAGTTCGCGGGCTATGCGGGGCTTTTTCTGGATGATGGACCATATCAGCGGGGTGGCATCAAATTGCGAGGTACGCATGGAGGAGATATCCATCCCGGCCTGGAGCAGCAGGCGTACGGTTTTCCTGTCTCCTTTGTCAATGGCTTTCCAGAGGGCTTGCTTGTAATCCTCTTCGTAGATGTCCTTTTCCTCCAGCGCCACTATTGCTTTTTCCTGTTCACTGGGTGCACAGGAGCTGAGTGGCATGGCCACGCATGACAAGAGGAAACAAAATGTAATGAGTCGTGTTTTCATATCTGTATCTTCATTCTTTTTTTCTTAGCTTACCACGCCGGCAGCCGACTGACATCAATTCCCTCGGTGCTGGCACCAGCCTTGATGAGTTCGCGCGCCACGTTGTGATACCCGCGCTGCATGGCCAGGGAGAGGGGCGTGCGTCCCTTGTCATCTGCCACATCGGGCATGGCACCATGCTCCAGCAGCTTCTTCACCAGCCACAGGCGGTTGCGATCTACCGCCCAGAGCAGCACGCTGGCATTGGTGGAATCCACGGCGTTGACATCTGCCCCGCGGCTGAGCAGCATTTCCGGCACCATGGTATCATCGGAGAAGGAGGCAATCATGAGCGGGGTGGCTCCTTTATCCTGGCGGCAGTTCACATCTGCTCCGGCTTTGATGAGCATCAGGCTCATTTTATGGGAGCGATCCCACATGGCTCTGTGCAACGGGGTGATGTCTTCGCGTCCTTTGGCATTGATATCTGCCCCGGCTTTCAGGAACCGCCGCACCAGGCTGATGCGGTTCTGGTGGGTGACTTCAACAATGAGCGGTTCTCCCTGAGGGGTGCGGGCATTGGGATTCGCCCCGGCCAGCAGAAGGTCACTTACCAGATCACCCTGCTTTTCTTGAACGGCATGCAGCAAGGCTTCATCGTATTCATCTGCAGGAATACCCATTTCCTGCAGAGTATTCACGGCTTTTTCCCGGACGGATGGTTCCTGGGGAACAAACAGTATCCCGAGCGCAAAAGACACCAGCAGAATCAGGAAAATGGGCAACAATTTCTTCACGAGAGTGATAATATCGTCTTTCCACGACCGGGTCAAGCCCTAACGGACCTCATCAGAGACAGGGTACCATTTCAGGCACCATGGCCTTAATGCCGCCCGTTCTTCAGGACATTTATCTTATCGCGCAGCACAGCGGCCACTTCGAAATCCAACCGGGCAGCGGCTTCGCGCATTTCTTTCTCCAACCGTGCTATGGCGGTGGTCACCTCTTCCTCTTCTGCCGCCATGAGCGTGCCGAAATCATCATCTGCCTCATCCAGTTCATCATCCGGGGTATAGAGACGCAGGGTGCTCTGGTCTGCACGGCTGACGCTATGCGGGGTGATGCCATGGGCTTCGTTATAGGCCTTCTGAATGGCCCGGCGGCGGTCGCTTTCTTCCACCAGGCGGCGGATGGAATCGGTCACCACATCGCAGAACAGCACACATTCGCCATGCACATGGCGGGCAGCGCGCCCGGCGGTCTGCACCAGGCTGGTTTCATTACGCAGGAATCCTTCCTTATCGGCATCGAGAATGCAGACGAGGGAGACTTCGGGCAGGTCAAGCCCTTCACGCAGGAGGTTGATGCCCACAAGGATATCTACCTTGCCTGCCCGCAGCTTGCGGAGGATTTCCACACGCTCGATGGCATCGACATCGGCATGGATGTATTCGACCTCCAGCCCGACCTTGCGAAGGTAATCGGTCAGGTCTTCTGCGGTGCGCTTGGTAAGGGTGGTGACAAGGACTCTTTCCCGCACAGAAACACGCTGCCGACAGAGTTCAATGGTCTTGTCAATCTGGCCATCCAGGGGCAGCAGGGTAATGCGGGGTTCCAGCAGGCCGGTGGGGCGGATGAGCTGCTCCACGATAAGTGGCTGGGCCAGGGCGGCCGGGTTGAAGCTTTCTACCGGTGCGGCGCTGGAATGCGGCGGCACGCGGAGCTCCGACAAATGGTGGAAGAACACCCCGCGGAAGCCCTCCGGCGCATGGGTGATGGCCTGGCTGGCTTCGCGGCTGCGGGCGTGGGTGTTGCCACGCTTCGCCTTGAGCACGGGTATGTAGCTCTTATTACCCGCCACGCAGTTCACGTACTCAAAGGGCCCCGGGGTGGCGGATACATAGACCAGCTGGGCCTGGCGGTTCATGAATTCATCGAAGCGCAGGGGGCGATTATCGAGCGCGGAAGGCAGCCGGAAACCATGGTCGATGAGTACCTGCTTGCGGGAGCGGTCTCCCTCATACATGCCGCCAATCTGCGGTACGGTGGCGTGCGATTCATCGATGATGGTGAGGTGGTCTGCCGGAAAATAATCCTGCAGGGTGGAGGGGGTGCTGCCCGGGGCTCTGCCGGCCAGGTGGCGGGAGTAATTCTCTATGCCTTTGCAGAAGCCTATTTCATTGATGAGCTCCAGGTCATAGTCGGTCCGCATCTTGAGGCGCTGGGCTTCGATAAGCTTGTTGTTCTTCTCGAACCACTCCACGCGCTCTGCCAGTTCCTTGCGGATGGATTGGATGGCCGGCAGGCGTTTCTCGGGCGCAGAGACGTATTGCTTTACCGGGAAGAAGAGGTAGCTCTGCAGTTTCTCGCGGACGCGCCCGGTGCCGGCATCGATGAGGGAGATGGCATCTATCTCGTCACCAAAGAATTCCACGCGGATAGCCTCGCCATCACTCTGAGCGGGGTATACCTCCACCACATCGCCCCGCACCCGGAAGCGCCCGCGCTGGAAGTCGTAGTCGTTGCGCTCAAAGAGCAATTCTGCCAGGCAGGCCAGCATGGCATCGCGGTCCATCTCCTGCCCCACGTGCAGTGAAAGAGTCAGGTTACGGTAATCTTCCGGCGCACCCAGACCATAGATGCAGGAGACAGAGGCCACCACTATCACATCGCGCCGCAGAAGCAGGGAGCGCATGGCATTCAGACACAGGCGGTCAATTTCTTCGTTGATGGCGCTGTCTTTTTCAATGTAGGTATCAGTGCTGGCAATGTAGGCTTCAGGCTGATAGTAGTCGAAGTAGGAAACGAAGTATTCTACAGCATTGTGCGGGAAAAAGGCTTTCAGCTCCGAATAGAGCTGGGCGGCCAGGGTCTTGTTGTGAGACAGCACGAGCACAGGACGCTCCTGCGCGGCTATCAGATTGGCCATGGTGAAGGTCTTGCCGGAGCCCGTGACACCCAGCAGGCATTGGTGCCGGTTTCCGGCCTGAAGCGATTTGAGGAGCTTGGCTATGGCCTGCTCCTGGTCGCCTGAGGGCTTGTAATCCGTTACCAGTTTGAAGAGTGACACGTCGCGATGAGGGGGGGGTGAGCTGTTTCCTCACAGTACTCCACTTCCGGGCTCAAGTCAAGAAAAAGCCCCGGGGCAGGAATGCCCCGGGGGTAAGTTTGAATGAGGGGGGGGACTGTTCAGCCCGGCTTATTTTCCTATTATCTTCAATTCTGCCACCGAGGAGCCTGTGCCATCGAGCGCGGCGGTGCAGAAGAAGCGTACATAGCGGGCCTTATGCGCCGGGAAGCTGATCATCTGCTCTACCGGGTTGGCGCGCAGATTGCCGAATTCGCCCTCAGAAACGGCGGTCCAGTTGCTGCCATCGGTGCTGAGCTCCATGCGGTACCGGCTGGTCATTCCCTGGGTCTGGCCGTCCTGGCGGGGAAGATAGGCAAAGCCGCTTACCATGTGTTCCTTCTGCATGTCTACCACGAAGTGAGAGGGGCATTTGTCTATCTGCCACATGGTTTCAGGCTTACCATCGAAGGCAAGCGGAGCTTTTTCGGCAGCAAAGCCCTTGTAGCTCCACCCTGCGCTGGGGAGTGCTTTTTCATCACTTTCTGCGGCAGCCACTGGCTGGGGTTGGGTGACACCGGGCATGCGGAGCAGGGAGAATTCTGAAATGCAGGGAACGGCCTTGCTGCGAGTGATGGTAAGACGCAGGCGGTCAGTCGTGACAGGTTCCGGCAGCCAGCGCAATACCTGGTTGCCGATGGTGTGGCCCTTGCCGCCACGCACGCCGTCGAACTGGTCTTCCTTCTCGCCGGGCTGGCCGGGTTCCACAAGGGTTTTCCAGCTGCCATCCACCATGGCTTCCACCTGGAAGGCCTCGACACGCTGCCCGAGTCGAATCTGCTCGCGCAGGCGGATGACATCGAAGCTGCTGGGGGATTCCAGCCGGATTTCCACCTGGGGGGTCTTGTCATTGTCCTTCGGGCACCAGTAGCTTTCAATCTTGCCATCGGTCAGTTTGGAGGCATTGAACTTGCGGGCGCGGACGGAACTGGCCCTGGCCTTGGCTTTCAAGGCATAGTCCTTGGCCAGCAGCTCGCGGCGCATGTTGCCGAATGCCTGAAGAGAGGCTACATCTGCCGGGTCAAGCTGGCCATCCCGGTTCGGGGCCAGATTCAGAATAAGGTTGGCACCACGCCCGACGCTGCTCAGGTAGACATTCATGATGTGCTCGGGGGATTTTACATGCCCCCCCTGCCCCGGATGCCAGAACCAGCCGCGGTGGTTGATGGGAGTGTCGGCCTCAAGGCATATCCATTTGCCATCGCGCGTGTTCCAGAGGGGATAATGGCGGGCAAATCCCTTTTCGGAGCCTGCCCAGGTGGCATCTCCACGGCCGCAGGCACCCCAGATGATGCAGTCCGGCTGCAGGGAACGTATCTGTTTGACGACCCGGGCGTAGTTGTAGTATTTGTCTGCGCTGCCTATGTTGCGGCCCTCGCGGGCACCGCCATAGTAGCCATCGCCGCCCATGGCTCCATCGAACCATATCTCAAAGACCGGGCCATATTTGGTGAGCAGTTCCTTGATTTGCTGGTAGTAGACTTTCAGATAGCCGGCGCGACCGTATTCAGCACAGTTGCGATCCCAGGGCGAAAGATAGGTGCCGAAGGCAAAATCGTATTTTTTGCAGGCATCGGCAAATTCCTGCACAACATCGCCCTTGCCATCTTTCCAGGGCGACTGGGTGATGTTGTGTCTGGTGGAACTGGTGGGCCAGGTGCAGAACCCGTCGTGGTGCTTGGCTGTATATATCATGCCGTTCATGCCGGCTTCCTTGAAGGTGCGGACAATGGCTTCAGCATCGAAATTCGAGGGGTTGAACAGCTCAGGCGATTCATCGCCATACCCCCACTCGCGGTTCGTGTAGGTATTCAGGCCAAAATGCACAAAGGCGTACCATTCCATCCGCAACCAGTCCACCTGCTGCCGGGTTGGTACGGGACCGTACGGCCGGGGCTCATCTGCTGCCTGGGTGCTGATTCCTCCCAGCAGTAATGCCATGCCTATCTGAAAGAATTGCCTGAACATGTTTTATATTCTACTTAATTTATCTGATTTATCAAGAAAAAACACACAGCACCATTACTATCTGTCATAGCTGTCCAAAAAGCGTTCTAAAGAAAGCCGGGGGAAGAGAAGCAAAACTAAGAAGAAAAAAGAAAACAAAAATGGAGATTGAGTTCTGGGGTGCCAGCTACTAAACTGACGGTGCTAAAAAAATGAACCAATCTCCG
>JAEIGA010011662.1_pt1 | contig 13341 bp, 5 predicted proteins | sample 9270691 | NCBI WGS metagenome assembly JAEIGA01 (sample SAMN17057246, study PRJNA624740) | gut metagenome | biome: biome; isolation source: fecal sample | host: Bos grunniens | place: China: Xizang | collected 2019
TCAATATCGCGATTCACCGGCAGACTTCCTCAGCTTCATCTCGACGGTGCCGCCGGCGGTGCCTGCCGGCGAATACGGAGAATCGTGGGACTATATATCCAAACCGGGCGAATTACGTTCATTGGAAAGAGGGTGCAATCTCCATATTCTCCTGAACAGACTCTTGAGCCAATACAGCTAAGATTATAGTAGGAAGAAAACTCTCAGAAGATTATTCACTAACATTCGGAGCTTTCCCAACAGCGTAATGGGAAAGCTCCTCTTTTTGGCCTTGACGGAATCCCGCGCAAGGCTATAATGAGTCCATCAGAATAATTGCTCTCTGATACGATTCTCTTGGAACGCTCTCGCCTAGTCACCGGGGGCGTTTCTTTTTTGTTGTTTGCTTGAATAGTGGTTATCAGTCCGCAGGAAGGGTAAAAGGTTCTCTGGTGCCAAGGGCGATTTCCTGATTTATGGGTGCAATTAGCGAGCCTTCTTCAGGGATTTCAGCTCTCTCGTCAATGTTATAGACTTGTTTATGAACTGAGTGTAGAGTTCCTTTCCTTTTTCGGTGAGGCTGATGTACTTTTCTCTACGTGAGATGACCAGTTCATGGACGTAGCCTTCCTCGATGAGCCTTGTCACGTTGTGTGAGACGGTTGTAAGATCTCTGTGAATGAGATTGTATACTATGCTTTTCTTGGCCTCACCAAGCGTCCAGAGAATACCCAGCACACTGAGACCAAGAGATGTGACCTGGTTTACCATGGTATCAGCTGCAAGCTTGCTGCCGGTAAGCTCGTATTGTGCTTCGTCGTAATTTTGGATATACATAATTGCTGTGTGTGATGTAGGATTGTAACATGTGGTGCTCTCTGTCTACCCGGTTTAATGAATATTGATCACCTGTGGCGGCGCCTTCCGGACTAAAATGCCAATCCAGAAGGAAATCCATAGCCGTGAGAGCGAGCTGAAAGATTAGCAGAAAGTATATGAATGTACCAAGGTGTATGCGCTGCTTGTGGAAAAAAGAGCTGTCATGATAGAAACAAAGGCAAAAAATGTAACCTCGCCAACTTTCATGAACAAAAAGTGTAGGTATGCAGGGGAAAATGGTGCCGCGTGTCGTGATGCCCTGGTGATAGATAGTTGACTTTTTCTTCAGGAATAGGGGAAGTGTGTGTAGCTATGAGTTCATAACCTACTGAACCGGGGCGTAGAATCTTGCTTTTCTGCCCCAGATGGGGTATACTACCAACCGGAATCATGACCCCGGCAGAATCAGAGAAAGCTCTCCGCTCCTTGTTCAAAATGCTCCGCACCCCGGCGAGAGCAATCTGCCATTTCCCCAAGCCGCCCCAACGTAAAGAGGTATGCGGCTTCTCTATCTTCTACAAGGGAGCCCTCGTGCGCGAGTACTACGGCAAGGAGCTGCTCAAAGAGTTTGAAATCACCGCCCGGGAAAAGGGGCTGATGTGACCCGCCCGGCAAATACCCCGCAAAACGCCCAAAAAGGAGCCTTGCGGGGGAGGACGCTTCCCCGGTCGATAAACGGCTCTGCTACACTATCATCCTATGCTTGCAAGTGTCTTTTCGCAATATCATATCCAAACTAAGCCAGTAATAGGCCGATTCGCTTGCATTGGCCTTTTGTTTTTGGTAGAATATAGGACATGGCAGTTACACTCAGTCAGAACGAAATAAGTGCTCGCGCCGCTAAGTTTGCGGGCGATTGGAAAGATACAGAACGAGAGGAGGCAGAGGCTCAATCGTTCCTGATAGATTTCTTCCACGTTCTGGGAGTGAGCCGTAAGCGCGTGGCTATTTTCGAACACAAGGTGAAGTGTGCAGATGGTGGCAGCGGGTATATTGACCTGTTCTGGAAAGGCCATATCCTGATTGAGATGAAGTCTCGCGGCAAGGATTTGTCCAAAGCATACGAGCAAGCCAAGCGATACGCGGATTCCCTTGCTCACCACGAGTTCCCTAAAGCCATTCTGGTGTGTGACTTTGAAAACTGGCACTTCTACGATCTCAGTAAGGACGGACAGCTTACCACCTTCTCCCTGTCAGAACTGCCCCAGTACATTCACCTGTTCCACTATCTTGCAGGGTACGAGCAGCGCGAATATCAGGAAGAAGACCCGGTAAACGTCCAAGCTGCTGAACTGCTGGGCAAGTTACATGACCGCCTCAAGGCTATCGGCTACATGGGGCACCCTCTGGAGGTGTATCTAGTGCGTCTTCTTTTCTGCCTGTTTGCTGATGATACCGGAATCTTCCGCAAAGACACGTTCCGCGCCTTTATTCAGGATTGCACATTTGAGGATGGTCGAGACCTCGCTGCCCGATTGGCGGAACTCTTCCAAGTTCTCAACACCCCCGAGAAGATGCGTCTCTGTACCCGCGATGCCATCATTAAGGAGTTCCCATATGTGAATGGAGGTTTGTTCGCAGAGTTCCTGCCGATGCCTGCATTCGATACTGAAATGCGTCAAGTGTTGCTCGATTGCTGTGCGCTGGACTGGAGTCGCATCTCTCCTGCCATTTTCGGCTCCATGTTCCAAAGTGTAATGAATGCGGAGGAACGTCGAGCCCTGGGCGCACACTATACCAGCGAGCGCAATATCCTTAAGGTAATCAACCCGCTTTTTATGGATGGGCTGCGTGAGGAGTTCGAGAGCATTCAACACGACAAGTCGAACAGAAAAGCCTCGCGCTTGCAAGCATTCCACAAGAAACTCACACAGCTTAACTTCCTCGACCCTGCATGTGGATGTGGCAACTTCCTTGTGGTGGCTTACCGGGAGCTGCGCCGCTTGGAGCTTTCTGTGATTGCTGAGCGTGAAAAACTAGAATCCTCTGGTACAGGGTGGATGCTCTCGGCCAATGACGTATGCCTTGTCAACGTCAACCAGTTCTACGGCATCGAGATTGAGGAGTTCCCAGCGCAGATTGCTCAGGTGGCCATGTGGCTCATGGACCATCAGATGAATATCGAAGTCGGTAACTACTTTGGCGAAGCCTTTGCTCGTATTCCGCTCACTGCTTCGGCTACTATCGTATGCGGAAATGCCTTGCAGCTTGATTGGGAGAGCGTAGTGCCGAAAGAAAAACTAAGCTACATTCTGGGGAATCCTCCGTTTATTGGACATAATGTAAGAAGCGATGCTCAGAAGGCGGATATGGAGTTGGTCTTTGGTACAATCAAAACTGATAAGATTGACTATGTAGCATGTTGGTTTTGGAAAGCTGTTCAATTCATGAAAGAAGCCGATACTCAAACAGCTTTTGTTGCGACCAATTCCATGTGCCAAGGTGTTTCCATTGGCACGTTATGGAAACATGTTTTTGATTTAGGGTTCCATATAGATTTTGGTTGGCCAACATTTATTTGGGATAACGAAGCCTCTGGCAAAGCACACGTTCATGTTGTCATTGTCGGTTTTTCCAAAAATCCAAAACAAGGGAAGGCTAGATTGTATACAGAAACTTCTGTAACTGTATGTAATAACATCAATGCCTATTTGATTGATGCATCTGATGTATTTCCCGATCGCCGCACATCTCCGCTGTCAGAAGTGCCTCGCATACGAGTAGGGAGTCTGCCTCGCTCCTCAGCCTTTACTGTGACAGCAGATGAAAAACCCTTATTTATTGCAGACAACCCTCTTTGCCAAAAATGGATAAAGCCATATATCGGTTCAGATGAGTTTATTAAAGGGAAAGAACGCTATTGCTTATGGATGAAAGGGGCAGATATTAAGGAATTAAGGTCATGTAAAATGGTGATGGAAAGGGTAGAACAGGTACGGCAAGCGAGATTGGCAAGCCCGGCTGCAACTACCAGACGAACAGCCGAAACACCAACTCTTTTTGCTGTGGATGCTCAGCCGGAATCCAATTATCTTATTATCCCGCAAGTTTCATCCGAGAGACGGAAATACATCCCTATCGGATTCATGCCTCCCGATGTTATAGCCAGCAATCTCGTGTTTATTGTTCCAGAGGCAACTCTATATCACTTTGGTGTTTTGACATCATCCATGCACAATGCTTGGGTTCGTACAGTTGCAGGAAGATTGAAAAGCGATTTTCGCTACGGCGGCGATTTGGTCTATAATAATTTCCCTTGGCCTGAATCGGATGAGACACAGAAAGCCAAAATCGAAGAATTAGCCCAAGCTGTACTGGATGCCCGAGACTTATATCCTAATAGTTCCTTATCTGACTTATACGACCCGCTTACGATGCCTCCTGAACTGATAACGGCTCACCGAAAGCTTGATGCTGCGGTAGAGAAGGCCTACGGTCGCAGGTTCGAGGATGATGCTGAACGCGTGGCGTTCCTGTTCGAGAAATACAGCGAACTGACGAAAGGTTAACAATATGAATAGTTGGGATAAATACAAAGCGATAAACGCGTCTCTAGAGAAAGATTTTCTTTGTATACCTCCTTATTACTCTGTGACTCGTTCATTCATTGATGAGAGTTATGATGACCTTATCAAAAATGGTTCGTGTGCAGGGCGAATAATGGGGCTTATAACTTCCCCTTTTCAACGAGCGTACCAACTAGAGTACCGGTATAAACAATGCGAAATTTTTGAGGATTTTATTCCGGCTATTGAACATTCCTTATATGATTTCGCGGCTGGTAACTGGGTATGTGCCTATCTCTCTTTTCTCCCGATAGTGGAATCCGTTATTCGAAAGTTTACCCACGGACGCATTTCTGAAGATGATGGCATAAAAAAACACGCAACGGAACTCATAAACGAGTACAAATCCATCATATCGCAAGTATATGAGGACGAACGTAAGCCAATAAAAGAAGGACTTATCTCTCATTTGAGCAGAATACTCGAAGACACCTTATTCGATAGGTTTAATCAATACTATGCAAAAGGGCATAAAGTAGTCTTTAATCGCAATCTTACTCTGCACAAGTTAGAAGGGGTAAATAACTTTGTTGAAGGGACAACCAACTCCGCGAGGCTACTTCTGATTCTCGATATTTTTGCAGAATTGTGGCTGATGAGAGACGCAAACAAATATGCTCAAAATACCCTCTATATAGAACCAGACGAAAATCTAGATTATCAAATCAGATTGAGACTCTATAACAAGCTATTTCTACAAACCCTTGGAGCAAGCGATTTGTTCTACATAGATGAAGTCCTAATGTCGACTAAAAGTGACGAAGAAAAGAAAGGGCTCGTGGCTCTTTTGGAAATGCAAGCAGCTTCGCTTTTACCTAAATCAAGTAGCGAGATAGGAGATTGGATAAAAAATTGCGCACGCTATACAGCGGAAAGGATTTCTGGTATTAAGGAGCGTAACAAATAGACGATGTCTTTACGAGTGGAAAATCACATTGGATTATAGAAAAATCTTAAAGAGAACACTAAGATGAAAGGTTCAGAATGTCAGTTTGTCCGATACATGGGAAACTCGAACACCCGCTTTATAATTCCTGTATACCAAAGGAATTATGATTGGAAAGAAGAGAACTGTAGGCAACTCTATGCTGATTTGGTGAAAATAGCGAAGACAGGCAGAAAGAGCCACTTCTTTGGGAGTATTGTATCTGCCAATGTTCCTGACGGGCGGTATGTGTCTTTCATCGTGATTGACGGGCAGCAACGCCTTACTACAGTATCGTTGATTCTGCTTGCCATGTATAACCTTATAGACAAGGGAATACTCACTCCGAAAGACCCCACTCTAAAGCAATGTATCTGGGAGGATTTCCTCGTAAATAAATGGCAACCTGAAGAAACGCGTATCAAGCTGAAACACGTTAAGGATGACCAGCTCGCTTTTTCTAAATTGTTCTCAGCTACTGATGAACACATAAAAGAATCCAATCTGACGCTCAACTACAATTACTTCTACGAGAAGCTCCAAAAGCAGGAGGTTACTCTGGATGAGCTATTTGATGCTATATACAAGCTGTACATTATCAATATTCAACTGGAAGCAGATGACGACCCTCAGATGATTTTTGAAAGTCTGAATTCTACTGGTTTGGATTTGAGTGAGGGCGATAAAATCCGAAACTTTATACTCATGGGCTTACCTGTCGGACAGCAGAATGAGTACTATGAGAAGTATTGGAACAGAATCGAAGCATACACGAAACAGGATGTCAGCGCATTCATTCGCGATTACCTTAGTGTAAAACAACAGGAGATTCCCCAGCAAAAGAAAATCTACGCCATTTTCAAGGAATACGTGGAGAGTAGGAAGCTCAGTATCGACACCATTCTCTCCGACATGTTGGATTATGCTAAGAGATATGCCTTCCTGCTCGGGGCAAAAACAGGCAATGCTAACCTTGATGCATGCATCTACAGACTTAACAGATTGGAAACTACTGTAACAAGACCTTTCTTCCTCGAAGTCTTACGCCTGTATAATGAGGGGAAGCTTACCATCAGCCAGGTTACCGAGATATTCCTTGTTGCTGAAAATTATCTATTCCGCAGAAGTATTTGCGAATTGCCGACTAATGCGCTCAACAAAATATTCTTGCTACTGCACAGAGAGATAATTCGCTATGACGGAACAGATGAGAATTATGTAGAAAAATACAAGTATGCGCTCTTATCCAAGAGAGAGAAAGCGCGTTTCCCGGATAATGATGAGTTCATAGCGGCTTTTGCAAGCAGAGCTATTTACCTCATGAATAGCAAGAATAAGATATACATTCTGGAACGTCTGGAGAACTTTGGCACAGCCGAAGACAAGGATGTATACCGCCATTGCGATGAGGGGACGTATAGCATTGAGCATATCATGCCCCAGCATCTCACTCCGACATGGCATAATGAGTTGGGGCACGATTACGCTCAGATACATGATGAATGGCTGCACCGTATTGCTAATTTAACGCTTACCGCCTACAACTCCAAATATAAAAATGCCTCTTTCTATGAGAAGAAGCACATGGAGCACGGTTTTATTGACAGCGGTATTCGCATGAATACTTGGATAGCCTGTAAGGATAAATGGACGTTGACGGAACTGGAAGAGCGTAGTCAATTCCTTGCCAACAGAGCTCTCACAATATGGTCTGCTCCTCACTCCTCGTTCTTACCGGAAGAGAAGCAAATGGATTCTTACGACTTGTCTGACGATAATGAGTTGATGATAGGTCGTGCCATCGCCAAATTCGCGTATAAATCCACGGAACAGCCTGTAACAAGCTGGGTTGATATGTACCAAAAGGTGTTAGAGATGCTGTACGCTGAGGATAGTTCCATCCTCACCAGAATGGCAAACTCTGATGGCTATGGTTTGGAATCGCATCTCAGACCAACAGGGAATGGCTTTACAAAGAGCGTAGAAATAGCCAATGGAATCCACGTCTTTACCGATAACGACACCCCCAGCAAGCTTTTCGTACTGAGACGGGTATTCCAGGCCTACGAAATAGATCTTTCTGAGTTGGTGTTCTTCTTGCGAGATGAGAATGATGATAACAAGGTAGAGCTCGGAACGCGATATGAACGCAGAAAGAGATACTGGACATTTGCGTTAGATTTCATTCACGAGGCTCATGGCAAGGGAGCATTTAGTAATGTAGGACCATCTAAGCAAAACTGGATTAGTGGCTTTATTGGGGTACAAGGGGTAAGTATAAGCTGCGTGGCGAATAGAGATGGCGCAAGAATCGAACTCTATATCGCCAAAAATAATCCCGAGGAGAACAAGCGTATCTTCGACGTACTCCATGCTAGTAAGCAAGAGATAGAATCAAAGGTAGGAGCAGAATTAGTATGGCTTCGAGGAGACAGCATCAAATCCTCCAAGATTGAATATCACCTCGAAAAAGTGAGCATTGAGAACGAGACTGACTGGCTGCAGATGGCAAAATTCCATGCTGAGTGGAGTAAGAAGTTCTACGATGTCTTGGTTCCTTACATCACCGGGCAGTTCTCGAATCTTTGGTGAAACTCTATGGTAAATTAGTGTACGTCTTATCTTTCTAAATAAATCCTCATCTATTTTTCCTCTGCTATGAATCACCTCCAACTACACTATTTCGAGGCATTAACCCGAGACCGCTCCGAGAATGCGGACATTCTAGAAAAAGCCTCCATGCGAGGCGTTAAAAATAGCGTGGTAGAAAAGTATTCCGACCAGGCTCATTTCGTATATGAGCTCTTGCAGAATGCCAACGATGCAAGGGCTACCAATGCACGATTTATTTTAGAGGAAGAGCGCCTCATTTTTGCGCACGATGGCAGCCGACAGTTTTCCGTTTCAGACCCGGCAAGAGAAGAAGAGGATTCTCTTTACGGTAGGCTTGGAGACATCAATGCCATTACATCCATAGGCAATTCTAATAAAACAGAAGCGTCTATAGGTAAGTTTGGCGTGGGATTCAAGGCTGTTTTTCAATACTCCTCCGCTCCTAGCATCTATGACCCTGTGTTTCATTTTCAAATCGAACGCTTTATTGTGCCGCGTTTGCTGGAAAGTGATTTTCAGGGTAGGTTACCGAATGAAACGCTATTTGTGTTTCCTTTTGATAATCCAAACAAAGCTTATTCAGACATTCTGAATAAGCTGCAGAATCTCATTTATCCTGTCCTTTTTTTGGATAAATTGGAGAAGATTACGGTTACCTGCGGAGATTTCCATACGGAGTATAGTAGACGTGTTTTGGAAAAAACGAGGCTGGGTACAACATTAGCTCAAAAAATACAGCTAACACAGCCTACAGGGATAGAAAGATTGTGGCTCTTTACCAGAGAAACGGACAAAGCTCAATACAAACTGCCATATAGCGTGGGATATTTCCTCGATGATGAGGGGAAGCTTCGCCCAGTTAGCCTCCCCGCATTTTGTTTCTTCCCCACACGAGAAGCTACCGGGCTTAATTTTATTGTACACGCTCCGTTCCTTTTGACTGATAGCCGTGAAGGCATCCGAGCCGGAGATGAGCATAATATCAACATGATAGAACTCTTGTCAAAGCTTGCAGGGGATTCAATGCTTTATCTGCGTGATATAGGAGCGAATACAACTCCCCGCCTCATAGATGATAATATTCTTGAAATCATTCCTATAAATAGAAGTATTTACGCAGAACAGAATGATGCTCAAAAATTATCATTCTTACCTTTCTACGAGAGGATAGCATACAAGTTTAGGAACGAGCGTTTATTGCCCGCGAAAGACTGTTACGTCTACAAACAAGATGCCTATTGGGCAGCATTCCCCTCTCTGCCCAAATTATTCTCTGATACTCAGTTGGCTGAAATTTGTGGGAACGCCAATGCACATTGGGTATTCCGTTCTTTAGGCCGCGAACAGATTTCCTATAAGTACAAGGACTTTGTTACTTCTCTTGTCCGCACGTTCATCAATGAAGACGTGATTATAAAGGGGCGCAACCAGGATTACTATTATGACTTTGAAGCAAAATGCCGTAGATTCATTGAGCCTATTAAAGGTATTCCTTCGGATTTTGTGGAGAGACAAAGTATTGAATGGCTGCATCAGTTCTACAAGTGGCTGAGCGATACTAGACATAGAACGTTAGCAGCAAAACATCAATCAATCTTCCTTGATTCAGCAGGGAAAGCTGCGGCTGCTTATGATGAACATGACCATCTTACAATCTTCCTGCCTACTCAGGAAATGGAAGGGTATAGAGTAGTTCATCCTGCATTATTGGAGGATAGCACTACCAAAGAATTTATCCTAAAGATTGGCATAACAGAGCCAGAACGAAAGGATTACATATATAATGTATTTTTGCCTCGCGCTTTAAGAAAAAATACCCCTATAGAGGATAAGCATTTCGTTACACTGTTTTCTTATTGGTACGAAAGTAATTCAGAGGCTCGAAGGTCTTTAATTCGTGTTATTAAAGACCGATGCTATTTAAAATGCGTAGTAAATAATAGCCTCCAAACCAATGGTGAAAAGGCGGGGGATTTATACATGCCAACACCGCTGATGCTTCAGTATTTTAGCGGCTCCAATTCTGTAGCTTTTCTGCCCTTAGATTCTTATTTGTCTCTTGTAGAATACGGGCAGGAAGAGAGTTTGCAATTATTCTTCCGGGAATTAGGTATCCGAGAAAATGCGCCGCTTTATACCGTGGAGATAAGTGAGGCAGAAGCTGAACAGCGCAAGCTGCCTAAGCCATACTCAAAGAGGGGTAGAGTTTGGTCGGAAACTTTATTGCACGGCTGTGCCGATGCGGTTGATTACATCCGACAGAATAAATGTGTAGAAAAGTCGTATGCTCTATGGCAGGTTTTAATGGAAACTATTGCTAAGAACGGTAACCTTTCCGATTGTTTTCAAGGTACATGTAAATTTTTCTATCGAAATAATCAAACCGAGACCTTTGCTTCGGCTGATTCAGAAAGGCTGTTACTGTCAGCTTGGCTAGTTGATAATACAGGAGCTCTAAAATCTCCGAAGCAAGTTACTAGGGGGCAATTAGCTCAGGGGTACGATATTAGTTCGGAATATGCCAAACTTCTGCTCAATTTCCTACAGATACCGGAAGATGTAGATTACAATCTTTCGGATGAACAACGGGCAAAAATAGAATTTGCCGACAAATTGAGTAGGCTCGGATTTAGCGAGTCTGATATTGAGGCGTTTAAGGAATTCAAGCGACTGAAAGAAGCTAAACAAAATCCGCCAAACAAAGTCCCCAACCAACCTCAGCCCCGGGAGCGCATAGCTCCGCAAATGGACTCACCACAGAGCCCTAAGTCTACTCAAACGGAACAGACTAAGCAAAGAGCTTCCACCAGAGAAAGGGTGGTAAATGAAATAGTTCAACGCACAGAGCGAGTAAGAGAAGAGCAGCGCGAGCCGAGGAAGCAGGAATCTCGCATAGAGCCGCCTGCTATAGATCGAGATGAATACATTCCTGCTTCTGTAGATTTTGCTAAGCAAATCGACAAAGCTAAGCAAAAGAGTGCCGAGGAAATCGAGAAGATTACAATACTTGAGGAACTTCATTCCAGAGCTCTCAATGCGGGTAAGTACACATACGACTGGTTTAGTGCCTTACTCGATATTGAGGGATTTGATTCTGGAGAAGAAAGCTTATCCAGCCGGGAGGTCTCTATCAGTTTTGCCAAGGCTGAGCGAGAGCAAGGTACTAAACGTACTCTTGTACTAAAACATCCCAATCGCTATATTCCTCATTTCATGGAGGAACTGGCAGACATCCCAATAATTCTGCACTTTGGGACACAGACAAAGACTGTGGTTATGGAAGTAGCAAATATTGTTTCATACTCTCTAAGAGTAAAATTGAAACGAGATAGCGACATTGAGGGAATTGATTTTTCTACCCTCACAGAAGCTACTATAGAGGCAAAAAGCCCGGCCTTCCTATTGCAAGAGCTCAGAAAAGGATTTGCCGCATTGAATTACTCTCCGGAGTATAACATGCAGCAGAATCTCAGCCCCGATATTGAGTTTATTTTTGGGCCTCCCGGTACAGGTAAAACTACATACTTAGCCCGTAATGTTCTTATTCCTTTAATGTCTCAAACGAGGCGTTGCCGGATTCTAGTTCTTACCCCCACTAATAAAGCCGCCGATGTATTAACTAGCCGCATAATGGAATCATGTGGCAATAAAGAATATGAGAGATGGCTTGTTCGTTTTGGAGCCACGGCTGATGAAAAGATTGAGCGTAGCCCTGTGTACAAGGATAAATCATTTGACATAAGAGACTTACCTCAAAATGTCACCATCACGACAATTGCACGATTCCCTTATGACTCCTTCATGCCGCAAGGGGAGAGGCTCTATCTCAATGCTCTAAACTGGGATTACATAGTAATTGATGAAGCTTCGATGATACCCTTGGCTAGCATCGTATACCCCTTGTATAAAAAGCAGCCAAAGAAATTCATCATTGCTGGCGACCCGTTCCAGATTGAACCTATTACTACCGTAGATTTGTGGAAGAACGAGAGCATTTATACGATGGTCGGATTAGACTCATTCTCCAATCCTCGAACCACACCTCACAATTACAGGGTTGAACTATTAACTACCCAGTATCGCAGCATTCCGGAAATAGGAGAGGTATTCAGTCAATTCGCCTACGATGGCATATTAAAACATCATAGGAGTTCGTATAGCCGCAGAACTACAGGATTCGATGATATTGCTCCACTCAATATTATAAAATTCCCTGTAAGTAGGTACGAAAGCATATATCGTTCTAAGAGATTAAAGCACAGCAGTTCTTATCAGATTTACTCTGCTTTGTTCACGTTTGAATACGTCTGCCATTTAGCTCGAAAAATAAAGAGCAATGGGGAGCCTTTCAAAATAGGCATCATTGCGCCTTATAGAGCGCAAGCAGATTTAATTGATAAGCTGTTATCTTCAGAAGTTTTACCGTCACATATAGAGGTTTACGTTGGGACTATACATGGATTCCAAGGGGACGAATGCGATATGATTTTCGCAGTTTTCAATACGCCGCCTTCCATCTCTGCGTCTAATGAGATGTTCCTCAACAAACGAAATATCATCAATGTTTCTATTAGCCGGGCTAGAGACTATCTCTACATTGTAATGCCTGATGATGAAACAGAGGGTATCGAGAACTTACGACTCATTAGGAAGGTAGAACAGATTATCAAACGTTCAGAATCTTGGTCTGAGTTCCACAGTCCCAATCTGGAGGAAGAAATGTTTAATGATAAACGCTGGCTAGAAAACAATTCGTTCTCAACAAGCCATCAAAGCGTCAATGTGTACGGATTGCCAGAGAAACGGTATGAGGTGCGTTCTGAAGATGCCGCAGTCGACATTCAGATTCATCGCGCGGTAGAACGCCCCAAATTAGCAACAGAAGAGAAGACTTACAATAGGACTACCAATGTCATTTATACACCAAGGGTGTCTGGCTCATTGTTAGGGACAGAGACACTTGCTCAGCCCTCTAATTCTCTTACGTTGCGTCAGCAACAGGCATTAAGTGTACTTAAACGGTTAATGCAAACTGAGCCTACAGGTGTTACGTTAAAAACACTGGCACAACATATTCAGGTTAGCCCTCCAGGAACAAGCCTTATTGTAAATGCTCTGGAGGAAATGGGGCTATTAGAACGAGTAAATAATCCGAATGACCGTAGGTCTATCTTCCTTAAACTAACAGATAAAGGGCTAGTATGGTGTTCGGAAAATATCTAGCCCATAAATGGGAATTTGTAGGTGAGATAATGATTATTTTAGTTACAGGAGCATCGCATACGGGCAAAACTGCACTTGCTCAAAAACTGCTTGAAAAATATAAATATCCATATCTTTCAATAGACCATCTGAAAATGGGTTTAATTCGTAGCGGCA
>JAEIGA010011663.1_pt1 | contig 13341 bp, 28 predicted proteins | sample 9270691 | NCBI WGS metagenome assembly JAEIGA01 (sample SAMN17057246, study PRJNA624740) | gut metagenome | biome: biome; isolation source: fecal sample | host: Bos grunniens | place: China: Xizang | collected 2019
CGCCAATTCCATCGATAACGACAACGTCCGAGTAACCGCCGACCCTGCAGATTGCCACGCCATTGTCGCCAATGAGCGCGAATTCCATGCACTGGAAACCGCTGTCATGCTCCTCTCCGGTTGGAATGATCACCAGACTTCCGAAGGTGTCGCGGTTGGGGTTGAAACCATCATAGCCTTCGTCTCCAAACTTCGGCAGGTTGGCAAAGTCCTCCTTTGTCATGCTACAGATTGTCGCTTGAATCACATTCATTACCTGTCCCCTCCTTCTGTTATGTCTCCAAACAGATTTACCGTGATGTAGTCCAGCTTGTCCCAATAATCGGGAACAAATATCCCGACCCAGTAATCGTGGGTCAGAGCTTGCATTTCTGCCAGATTGCAGTTCCATTCGTCGATCTTCTGAAGCAAATTGTACTGCGAGAACACCGATTCGTCGTAAATCCCGGTCTTATACTGGACAACGAGAAATTCCCGATGTTGTTGTTTCTTGGATAACTCAGCGTCGACACCGATGTTGTTGACTAACATCATAATCAACATGAGCATCGTGATGAAACCGAAGATCACCGTCATCCCAGCGCCGACATCATCGACGTTCTTTCTTCTCAGACGTTTGAATCGACTTCCAACTTCATAGAGAAGAATGCCCACTGCAAAAAGTCCGACGGTCGTCCAAAGTAACATGTAACCCACTCCTTTCAAAAATAAAAAGAAGGACACCCGTTATGGATGCCCCTCCTTTGAAGGCTCAGTTCAAAGGATCTTCTTCGTCTTCTTGGTCGTGCTTTTTCATCCATTGCGTAATTCTCCGAATTGCCTCTTCAGACATTTCTTTGATTGCAACGATGGCCAGCATGCCAATCAGCCTTGGAAGCATCGCTCCTCACCTCCTTCATACTGGAGGCTGTTTCATTCGCGAATCGTCCAAAGCTAAATCCTTATCGTCTTGAATATAAATACCCGCATCCAGTCCCCATGCACGTACATCGGCATGAGTCGTATGCTGTATTTGGCCGCCTCGTCCATAAGAGCCTTGCGTTTTCCTATCACCTCTGACTCGTCCAGATCGAATTCATAGGTTAACATCTTTAAGTTGCCTAACATGCCGGTATTAACCTGGTTAACCACACTTAACCCGACTAAGTCAAAAATAGCGGTCACCTCGTCCACAATGTCCAGGCCGACCACGCTCACTCGCAGCTTCTCCATGTCAAACAGCTCCTTTGCGAAAAGCATAGAGCGTCGTATATAACGCTCTATGCTTTTGAGTCCCATTATCTCCTATGATCTTTGGACTTGGGCGGGCGAAGACAATCTATGCCCTCCTTTACCCAGTCCATCGCGATGCCTGCCAGCCGTAATGCTGCGTAGACACCGACGATGCCCAGGAAAATGTTCAGACACAATGTAATCACACCGTTCGCCTCCTTTCATGTCAGTTCTCATTAAAGAAGCTGTTTGAAACGCGAAGCGCAGCGAGCCCTTTTTTGCGAAAAAAAATTAAGGGGACGCACCCCTTAATTGTCCCAGAATGTGATCCAGTCAGCAGCCCTTGCAGGGAAGTTCTGGTTTTCGGTGTTGGCTTTCTTCTTCTCCTCGGCCGCCCGCTGATGCTCCTCCTCCAATGCTTTATACATCAGAGAATTTACCTCCGCGTCGGTCAAGGGAACAAGAATCTGCCTTCCGTCCCCAAGATCCAATATGCAAGGGTACTGATTGTTCTCGTCCTTCTCGAAACAAATCGTCCACGTCCCCTTCAGTTCTCCTTCCGTGTGGAAGGTCTTGTGGTTGCGTAACACCTCAAGATCGGCGGGCGTTACTTCGCCGTGAGCCACCAGGCTCATTGACAGAATGGTCACGATAACCATTACCATGCAAACAAACTTCTTCATTTGTCGTTTCCTCCTGAATAATGTATTATCGAGCATCTTCTGCTCTATTAAATACCTTGTTGATCCCGCGAGGTTACTCTCTGAAGCACTTGATCCTGTACTTATATGTGCCGCTCTTGAACTCGTCGTTCCACAGCATATTCATGGCAATGGCTTGCGCGCGGTTTGCCTCGATCTCGTCGTTCGTGATTCCAAGAACCAAGTCCCAAATATCCTTGGTTTCGTTCATGTCGTAGTGGCGCTCCGTGATCAGGTCGCCGTCCGTTTCTGTATTGATAACTCTGAACATATTCAATCCCTCCTCGAAAAAAAAAAAAATAGAGGTGACCTGTTTCCAAGCCACCCCTGGTCGATCGTCAGTGCTTCAGGATTCTGATCGGGTTGATCTGGTCGAAGAAATGCTTTACATTCTTCCTCGTCATCAACCCCTCGTTGTCCGTCACCACCGCCTGGCTGAGCGACAGTGCGCCGAGCGTCAGCGATCCGAGTGCTGTTCCGACACCGACGGCAGTTCCGATTTTGCCGTTCGTCTTATCTGAGTCACGCTTGGAAATCTCAGAATTCTGATTGATTCTGTTATAGACTTCGGTGTATTGCGCCGTAGCCTGCATAATCATCTTCTGAGTGCTTTCCGCACATTTCAGCATCGTCGTGGCATCATTGGCTTTTGCCTCGCCGGCCTCGAGCAGCTTCTCGTACAGTTGCATCTGCTCGACATAATTGTCGTTTAAGACAGCCATTTGCTGGCGATAGTAGTCGAGTGAGTCCTCCAACTGGAGTCTGTCTTTCTCAAGCATCTTCCCAGGTTTCCGTCCAAAAAGTCCCATAAAAACACCTCCATATAATTGATCATTAACAGGTCTGTTTCAGGCGCGAAAAAAATAGAGACCGCGATATGCAGCCTCTATCGTCGGTCGTAAATTACTTCGTGTGAGCGGCCGTTGCCAGCATGCCTTCTCCGTAGTTTCGAATCATGTCGGCGAAGTCGAGCAGGTCATTCGCGTTCTTGAACGTCCAGGAAGCGTGAACCTTACCGTTCTTGTCGTGAATGGCAACGACAGGCTCACCCTTCGGATAGTTCTTGCAGTTTACAGAAATGTGCTCGTGCTTCTCCCGATCATAGGTCCTTTCTCCAGGAATGGCAGCTTTGTTCATGTCAGCAACCCCTTTCATAATTTATTCATTATGAGACGTGTTTTCTCGGCGAAAAAAAAAACAGCAGCGACCTGTTTTCAAGCCGCCGCCAGTTGGTCATTCCATGAGTCCAAACCTGTTCCCCTTCATCCGGGTAACGAGGTTGTACACACCCTTCAATTCATTTGCCAGGTCGAGAATCTTATCGATCTTGATCTCGCCGATGACAAGGTCACCGCTGACGGAAATTGAATCCTTCTTCAACTCCGCCTTATAGGTCGTCAGTGTTTCAGTTCCGCATATTTCAATGGCCTGATCCGCAATCAGCACCGGGGGAATATCCTCCTCGACCTTCTCCGCCTTCACCGGCTTTTCCAGCTCGGTGACGGGAATGGTCTTGGCGATCTTTCCGCCCTTGCCGTTCATGTTGCTCAGGCCGCTCTCTTTGCGGACTCTGTAAATCGTCGCTGACGACACACCCAGGCGAATGCAGATTTCGTCAACGGTGTAACCTTCCTTCGTCATCTTTACGATCTCGTTCTTGATCTCGATTGTGACACTTTTGCGTTTCATTTGTCATACCTCCTCATATCTCAGGGACTCATGTTCCCTCATTAAGAAGGCTGCTCTGTTCGCGAAGCGCAGCGAGTCCTTTAGGGCGAGAAAAAGAGGGCGTGAGCCCTCAGGAGATTCTGGACCGAATTACATACTGTAAATCTGCTTTTTCAGCAAATCATTCAGCATATAACCAGCACGTATCTCCCGAAGGTTCACGCCCTGTTCGTTGAGTGCCTCGCATACCATAGTTAAATAACGCACCTGTGCGGCAGCGCTGTTCTTCAGGTACTTCATCCAGGCCTCCTCGGGGATCAACTCCTTCGTGTTCTTCCAGCACCTCCTCATGATCTCCATGGTGAAGTCCTTCTCATACTTGGGGCCGTACTCCTCGAGAAATTCATCGTATGATTTTCCCTGAAGCATGCACTTCCGCATGTCGTTTTTAAGCATAATCGCTCACTCCTTTCATTTGGAGGCCTGTTCTGATAGCGAAAAAAAGAAGGACTGTGCGAGTCCTTCATGGTCTAACCAAATCCACTATTTTCACAGAACGTCTTGCCGGCTGAACACGCCGCTTTCAGGGTTGTAGTGATATGCGGTCAATTTAATCCTCCTTCGCGCACACACTTTGACCACGGCCAGCATGGCGATCGTAAGACCGCTCACGTAAACCGCGAGTCTTGTGCAGTCGCTGGGAATTCGCCTGTCCGCGACATCCTCCAACCATTTATTGTTGACGTGATCCACCTTCTTCGGAAAAATACCGTCTTTGGCCGGCCAGTCATGTCGTCCTTGGCACAGTCCAAAAATGTAGGTCTTTTCTTTGTTGTTGTTCAACATAAGAATCACTCCTTTCTATAATATCCCTTGTGCATCCCGCGAAAAAAGAGAGCCCTGTCGCAGGCTCTCCAAGGATTTTCTTCGTTAGTCCTCCTTGAACTCCGTAATGATGCTCTCTTCATTGACGATTTTCTTCGTCTCTTCTTCCAGACCCTCGCTTATTGCAGGAAGAACCCAGTTCATCAGAACAGTATGACTGATTGGCCACAGAAGCGCGGACTCAACGCAGGTTACGATTGCGGTGATCAGCATTCCTGCCGGCGTATAATAGTATGCCAGCGGATGGAAATGCAGTAATACCGCATAGTTTCCCCATGCGATGCCTACCAGTGCAGCAGAATAGACAGATAGTCTGATCCAGAACTTCTTCATCTCAGTTCCCTCCATTGTATAGATTTGAGCGTCTGCTCTATTCTGTGGCTTGTTTAGATAGCGAAAAAAAAAGAAAGAAGCTGGTTATCGAGCCAGCCTCTTGCGAAGGAGAGCCGTTTCTTCCTCGTCCTGTTTTATTCTTTTATCCATCAGTTTTAAAAAATCTTCTCCACCATAAGATGCTGTCATTCTTTCAAGTTCAATAAAGCTCTCATTAAACTTTATCTGACTTTTCAGTATCTCTTCAATAGGATCAACTTTTTTCTTCTTGAAAACTCCAAACATTAGAATCACTCCTTTCAATTCCGTTCTCCTTCATTAAATTCCTTGTGTATCCCGCGAAATAAAAAAAATAGCTCCTTGGTATCAAGGAGCCGTGTAAATCATGAATGTTGCATAGTTCTTGTCCTTCACATAGTCGTTTACTTCCTCATAAAATGTTTGCCACTTTTCAGGGGCGATGATGCAGTCGCATGACAGCTGGCGGAATTTTCCGGTGCCAAGCTTTACGACGTTATCGAGCTGCTTAGTCCCATAGCCCGGAACTTTCAGAACTTTATTTCTGAAATTCGTGCAAGCTATGGAAAAATGCTCGCAGACATCGCGCAGTTGCCTTTCCCGTTCCGCTATCGGTTCCTTGTCCGCATCATAGCTGATGTAGTCCATTTCAGTAACGACTTTGAACTTCACAAAAAACTTGAACATGACGTTCACCTCCTATTATGGGGCCTGTTTTCGTTGCGAAAAAAGGAGAGCCCTGTTAGGACTCAGAGTTCTCCTTCTGGAAATACCTCTCGTATACCAGTCGTTCTACGTTGCACCCATTCGCGTGGTCCCAGTCTCCGGCGAAGATCACGTCATCGCAAGAAGCCATCTGGCGTATCGCTTCCGCAAGGTAAACCACCTTCGGATGCTTCGAATTGGCCGCTGCAGCAGCTACTCGACCCGATACAAAATAATTATGTATGAAGTCAGTCTCGCACAGCACCTTCATATGATCCTCCGGGTTTACCCGCTTGGCGTATTCTTGCATAGCCTTGCTGGCATCCTCGCAAATCTCTTTAAAAGGTCTTCCTCCGAACGGGACGCTAATGAATACACGTTTTCTGTTTCTTCTCGGCATAAAAATGCACCTCCTCATTTAGAAGCGTGTTGGAACGGCGAAAAAAAAAAATGGGGGCTGTTAAATCCCCCGTTCACGCATGGCCTCACCAACCATACGAAGAAATTCTACGGTCTTGACCCCGCACCCTCTGGCACGGAGAAATTCCTTTTCCTCGTAAAGCTGGTCGTCCAAAAACTGCATGACCATCGATTTATTAAACAACCTCCATTCTTCGGTTTCTTCATTACCGTTTTCGTCGAACTTGAACTCATACGGATTCTCCCACTTCATAACAAACTTCCCGTACCTGTAGATCGAGTTTTCGGCTCGGCTGATGTAGGCCGCGCTCATTTTGCGAGCCTCACCAATCTCGTCGAAAATCTTCATTACATTTTCGTACCGTTCGTTAATCGTGATCAACATATGAATCACTCCTTTCTTCTATTATATGCCTTGTGCATCCCGCGAAATGCCCATTTGAGGTAAAAAAAGAACCCATTGTTCCTCCGGCGGGAGGTCAGTCACTCAGTTAATACTCGTCAGGAAACAGTATCGTTGTAACGCTCCTGTCCCATTCCGTAATAATCCAAATCTTATCAGCGTAATCGATCGGAATGTCAGCCGGCATGTTGTAGGATGCGAGAATCCTCCCGTCATCCAAAGCAACCGACTCATTATTCGTCTCAATGTCACCCTCGCACATCTCGCCCCAATCACCCTTGCAGTAACGCTTCAGGCAATCGAATACGAAAAGTGCAAACGTCTCACAGGAGGACATCGCCTCCGCCACGCCAGCCGTAGCAACCAGCTGACCCAATTCAAACAATACAGACATCTCAAATATCTCCTTTCATAATCAGTGCCTCCCGCCGGAATCCCAACGGGTTCATTAAGAGGTCTGTGCATGGCGCGAGTTCCGCTTCGCTCCACCATTCCTAACTGCGTTCGGAAAGAAAAAAAAGAGTACCGGGTTGTCAATCCCCGGTATCCTCCTGTTCTTCAAGTATGATATCACCTAAATCGCAAATCATTTCAATGTAGTCACGTTGTGCTTGCTTCCAGTCCTCGTTCTGTCTCAGTTCTTTCGTCTCTTCAAGGTACCTGGTCAATTCTTGGGCGCTGTCACATCCATCAGCTTTGTCCGCATAGCTCATAAAATCAGCTATGCCCATTGCTGCGAATATGACACTGAATCCAATGAATTCACCAACAACCTTGTCGTCAGGCTCTTCTCTCAACAGCTTCGCGAACTCTTCCGGTTCGTCCATGCAAACTCTGATCGCAGCTTGAAATCTTTTTACCATTTCGTTCGTATTCATGCTTAAAGCACCTCCTTATTCAGAAGGTTGTTTTGTTAGCGAAAAAAGTAGACCCCAGTTAATTTAGGGCCTACTTTTTGTGTCTTATAGGCAGTCGACTATCTTTTGAAGTGTCTCATTCTCGCGCCTTAAACGCTCAAGTTCGGTCATTTCTTCGTACACTTTAACCTCTTCTTTAAACCTATTGGCTAAAGCGTCAATAACAGCCTCATGAAAACGCGCTTTACAAAACGCTTTCAACAGATCTTCTTTTTGTTTTATAGTCATGTTTTCCAACTCCTTTCTATAATAACGGTTGTTCATTCGGCGAAAAAAGGAGGGCAGTGCCTCCTTCGCGGTATCGCAGAGATTACACCTTTAACGGACTGCCGAATATATCGGCCCACAGCTTGTCGAAGTCCTTCTGGCTCTTCTCAAACGCCTCCCGTCTCGCCTTCTCAGCCTCCTTATGGCTTTCAAGGCAATCCGCGATGGTTGAGTCAGTAAGGACTTCAACGGTTTCCTCCGTCAGGTGCATGATCTCCGCGATTTGGTCTGCGGTTCTGCCCTCGTCGACCAGCAACTTTATGTTCTTGGTCAGTGCCTTCCGGTAGCCTACCCTCGCCTTGGAAAGCACCCGGTTCAAAGCTTCGACGCTTTCGCAGCCAAAGACGTTGGCAATTTCCGTATCGTCGTACAGACGATTGCCGAACGCGTCCTTTGCGCGCTGCATCGAGTTGATCTTCTTCCTCGCTTCGATATAGCTAACAGTAGTCATAAAATAACACCTCCATTGAATTTTGAGCTTGCTGCTCTATTATGCCACTTGTTCTGATAGCGAAGCGCAGCGAGTCCTTTAGTGAGAAAAAAATAAGCCCTTGTCGTAAGGGCTTATCGAGTCAGTTTACCAGTATACCTTCTAAGTGCAATTCTTGTCATGTTCAGCCCTAACTGATATGCACCGTTGTGTGAATTGCCTATTGAGCAGCCACCTCCGAACAGGCGCTCCATGACCTCGGTTGGATCACTGTCATTGCTTCTGCAATATGGATCAAACCGGGCATAGCCGTCATAAAGTCCGAATATGGCTCCAATAAGTAAAACCACACCATCGTCATTCAGCTTCTCGGCAGTCATTTTATTGCCATTCCTGTCAAGCATATCGCTCGCCTCCTCTACTAAGAGCTCTGTTTGGCAAGCGAATCAAAACAGCGTCCACCAAAGGTCAAACTGCTTCTTGTGCAGCCCTCCATTCAGTATCTCGTTCTTCTTGCGCCGGAATTTGCGATTGCTGATCCTCCGAAAGTCCTTCTTGGTGTTATTATTTGCGGAATACGGCCACCACCTGCGAATGACACCGTTGTGATCCCTGTATGCCCCGTTCAGATAACCACCAGTCTGCCTGTAAAGCTTTTCCAGTCGCCGCTTCTCCTCCATTTTCGCCATATAACCCATGATCGCGTCTCCTTTCATAAAAAATAAGAGCTCGGTCATATAAGATCGAGCTCTTTCAATGTCGTCAACAATGCCATTGCAAATTCATCTGCTTCCTCGCGATATTTCATAAATTCAGTAATGTTCTCCTCAACATAGAGTCCAAGTATACTGAGCGCTGCGTGATAACCCATCAGCCAGGATGCCCAGCATTCAAGGTCTTTGATAATTTCACAGTACGCCCCTAACTTTTCATCGTCGAGTAATTCCGCGACATCATCTATTTTATCCGTCGCGAGATTGGCAATTTCGATGTATTGGTCAATGTTCATTGCCATCACCTCCAATAAAGGCTCTGTTTGAAAGGCGAAAAAAAAAGAACGGGGTTGGATGGCCAATTCGTGCAAACCTTTCGGACATGCACAGGACGCAGCCCCCTTACATCTTCAGCGGTCCCATTGGCTGGAAAGCCCATAATCCGTTCTTCATTATTGAACGTGTTTGGGACGCGAAAAAAAAAAAGGGGGAGGAGACAAATGTCCCCTCAATAGTAAAAGTAGTCTAACTCGTCCTTGTACACGAAGGCCCACCCGTATCCGAGATGGCAAGCCAGTTTTTCGGCGAGCCTGTGCAGCTCGACATTCCGGTTGAACGTCGAATAGTACATCCTGTCCATGGAATTGTGTGTGCATTCCGCAAACACATGATCTCCCATGCGCAGAACGATATCAACCCTCGATCCGAATTCGCCGCACGACGAATCGTCGATTTCCAGCTGAATCCCGGACATGAGTGTGGCCACGATGCACGGCTGGTGATAACCACCGCCGTTATGGCTCCGTTCACTATCGTAGTGTTCATTCATTTCCTCTTCTTCAATGTTAATAGAATAAGCAATTTTCAGCATAAGCTTATCCTCCTTTCTATAATAAGCTATGTTGATCTCGCGAGTTCCACTGTGTTCCGTCACTACTCACTTCGTTCGTAGAGAAAAAATAAGGCCTTTGGTTATATGGCCTTATTCCGCATATCAAGCATCTTCTGCTTGTTTGCAAGTTTCCGTTTCAAGAATCCTTCACGTCCTCCTCTCACGTTCTTCCAATAGTTCTCATCACCGTCGTACACAAATGTGTATCGTTCTGGGCGGTCCAGTGCCATTGCGTCCCAGATATTGTTGACTCGCCAGCAGTCGACAGGTTTAACAGCCTTTCTCGACCGATACTCGCCGGTATCGGGGTTACGTTCGAAATCATTTGGGTCAAGTAGATAAATGTATCCTGGGCAATCAAACTGATGTTTGAAAGCATCCGGATAGCATTCCGCTATCTCTAACGGTCTGTCGTTTCCCTGATACTCCTCACGAATCTGGTCGAGCTGCTTGCCTGCCCTCACCAACGCATAAGCAATGTCGTCAGTCGCATAGACAAAGGACTCGAACTCCAAACTTATCGACGGCTTCAATTCGTCGATTCCTCCTATTTGAGTTCCGTGAAATAAGTATTTCATAAAAACATCTCCTTTCATTAAGTAAAGTGTGTATGCCGCGAAAAAAAAAATAATGGCAGGTTCTCATCACTGAGAGGTCCTGCCATTAACTTTACTTCAGGCTATAAGCCCATTCGATGCACTTTTCAAGGCTTTCGCTCGCGCATTTAACTCTTGCATGAAGAATCGCGTCGCATACGGTGTGTACCGACATCCAACACTTTTTACGGCCAAATAGCCTCTGATGCCATTTGGGAAAAGTCTTGCGAATGATTTCGGCGGCCCTCTCGTCTGTCATTTTGACGCCATACGAATAAGTCGGCATTTACTTCACCAGCTTCCCGTATTTGCCGCTGACCCAGGCGGTTCCGTTCTTGTACTTGATCTTGAGCCATCCGTCCTCGGTGGTCTCGCCGGCGTACTCGTGCACACTGTCCCTTCTGGCCACACCAAGCTTCTTGCAGGTGTAGTTCGGCTCGCTGCGAATATAGCACTGACCGCCCTTGATAACCACCTGCTTGGGATCCTCTACAGGAGCCTCTTCGCCAGAGATCATTTTCAGCATCGTATCCACGTCTTCCGCGGTGAATATGCCGGTGACCTTATGGCCGACGTTCTTCTGGAACTTGCGCACGGCAGCCTCAGTCGCATCGCCGAAGTCACCGTCGGCACCCCAGCGGCCGCAGTCATAGCCCAGCCGGATCAGATAGCCCTGCAGTTCCTTCACGTCGTTGCCCTCGCAGCCGTTCATCAGCTGACGATCGCCCAGATGGATTTCCACCGGCTGCGGAATCGGAGTATCGCTCTCGGCATCGCTATAGTCGTAATACTTGGTCATCAGACCCCAGTAATCCGGCTTGCGGTCACTCAGCTTGCTCTGGACGACGCCGTACTTGACGCCCTTGGCCTCGATGACGATCCAGTCACCCTCAGGATGTCCAGGCTTGACCGGCTCCACAAGATAGGCAACATGATGGATACTGCTGGCAGGTGTACCGAAGAAAATGGCCGCACCGGGGACCCGCATCTCCACGGGGATCTGCCCCTTGCCCTTGGGGTCACACCACTCGGCATAGTTGTGGCGAGCTTTGGAGTTGATGTTCACGCCGGTATGGATCTCGTAGATACCCTCCGCCATGCCATTGCAGTCCCACACTCGGGTGCAGTTCTTCCGCCACTTGAGTGCTGCCTTGCGCTGGTCACCTGAATACTGGGTGTAGTAATAGCCAGTCTCCTTCCAGCTGCTGCGGACCTTGGTAACGGTCAGGTCCAGATAGCCGGTGCGGGGGTTCTCTCCGCGGGAGCCCATGATATAACCGTCTTTCCTGTCTCGTGCGGCCTTAAGCTCAGCCACAAGCACTTTGCTCAGTACTTTCTTGGTAGCCATAGTGGTGCCTCCTTCTTCTTTCTTGGTAGGTTCAGTCTGTTCTGGGGTTTTGCCGTCAATCTTACCGGTGAAGAACGACAGCGGCTTGGTTCCAGTAAGGACGTTCAGATCAACGTTCCCATTGATGCCCGGAGCCTTACCCTTCGATGTGTACTGCCACATGTCGCAGGGATAGTCCGGAAGCGTGTGCTGCCTGCCGTCATTATCACCATAGCGCGGTATCCACACATAGGCATACCGGTTGCAGTCCAGCGCGTAGTCCTTGTATACGTTGTGGCCGATGTACAGGGCAACCCGAATGCCATTGCCTCTGATCCTGCGCAGTTCCGCCTCGAATTCTTCCGCAAGGATCCTCGCTTTCTTTGGATTGACGCCCCATTCCTTCTCGCAGTCAAGCACAAAGAAAAGTGGATTGGTGTCACCGACAGAATTACTGAACAGATGCGCCTCAGTCCTGGCCTGGGTGTCGTTGTGGCAGTAGAGAAAATGGTACGCATGAAACGGAATCCCAAGTCTCTTGCACTCGGCGGTATTCCTCGCGTAATACGGGTCCTTCTCCTTGCCACTGGCCTTGATGATGCAGAAGTCCAGATTCGGTGCCAGCTTGTCCCAGTCGATCTTGCCCTGGTATTTCGCAACGTCACAGATCATATCTTGTCACCTCCAAAAATAAAAATAAGACCCTCGTTATGAGGGCCTGTCTTTGTACAGCGAAGCTCCGCCTCAAACTCATGTCCTTTTGATGATGAAAGGAGGTGAATGCGCGAATGTCAGAAGTAAGGACATTACAACCTGGCAGAGCATAAGGTTTTAGAGCCATTGATGGGAATCGAACCCACATTTGATGCTTGGAAGGCACCCGTCTTACCATTAGACGACAACAGCACAAAAAAATAGAGAGATGTGGGTGTGCCGCAGCTCAACCATGGCAACACCCAGTGCATCGTATCGATTCTACAGTTGAGCGTGTCACTTCTCTCTATTATATAACGTGTTATTAACGCGAGAAAAAACGGAGGGCGAGCTTTAAGCCCGTCCCCGTTCGGTGATCCAGTAAGGTACAACCAAATTGGATCTGCGAAGTAGTCTCAATTCAATGAACTGCTCCAGGAAGAACAACGGACTCCCAGAGAGTTGTACGAAATAGCATTCGTCTCCGGTCTGGTCATTCTTTGCAGGAACTATGCCTGCAACATAACCTTTCTCCATACCGAATCTATTCAGTACAGGTACTCCTCCGATGGAGTCTATCATTCTTCTTGAAGTCTCGTTTTTCTTGATAGTTACGCTCCACTTCATTAGTTCCACCTCCTTTCTCACAAAGAGGCGTGTTTGAAGCGCGATAAAAAATAGGCCCAGCTAAAAAGCCAGACCTAAAGTCGGTTACCTGATTCCGAGTTCCTTTGCAATCAATTCATGCAAAGCTTCAAGCTGAATCATCGTGCTTTGCCATATCTTGCAGTCAGAATACAACAAACCGTCATAGGTTCTCCCTCTGAATTGCACGGAGTAAGTCCCTGTGGGCTCTTCCCAGTCATCGTCGTCTGTGATCGCTTCCATGCGAACTTTAAACGATTCAATAATACCTGCCTCAGAGAACTTATCGCTGTCGAAATTCGACACGTAGTAGTCCATGACCTTCGTTGCCTCTTCCAAAGATAGAGCACCGTACACCAGTCTTGGCTTAACTTTGCACATTGCATATGGCTTACCCATTTATTTAGCCACCTCCTTCATAAGGAGGTCTGTTCGAATCGCGTTAAAAAAGTGGGCCCTCGTTATGAGGGCTCCTCTGCTTTGTCGAAAACGTTCCATTTTTCAACACGACAATAG
>JAEIGA010011664.1_pt1 | contig 13341 bp, 9 predicted proteins | sample 9270691 | NCBI WGS metagenome assembly JAEIGA01 (sample SAMN17057246, study PRJNA624740) | gut metagenome | biome: biome; isolation source: fecal sample | host: Bos grunniens | place: China: Xizang | collected 2019
AAATTTCGCAATAGAGTTATTGACTGCACGACCAGACAATATCACTTGTGGATCATAACCTAGTGATTTTGCCTTATGTGCCAAGTAGTATGGGTCTACCGAAATACAGTGACCTCCTACCAAACCAGGACGATACTTCAAAAAGTTCCACTTGCTTCCCGCTGCCTCAATCACATCATTGGTGTCGATACCCACGCGGTCGCAGATTAACGCCAACTCGTTCATAAACGAAATGTTTACATCTCGTTGACTGTTCTCAACAGCTTTTGCGGCTTCTGCTACCTTCATATTAGGCGCTTTATGTGTACCGTTCTCCAAAATAGAATTATACAATGCGTCTACCAAGTCAGCTATCTCTGGTGTGGAACCCGAAGTGATCTTCTTAATCTTGGTCAATGTGTTTACCTTATCACCTGGATTGATACGCTCTGGTGAGTAACCACAATAGAAGTCCTTGTTGAACTTCAAACCACTAAATTTTTCCAATACAGGAACACAATCCTCCTCTGTACAACCAGGATAAACAGTTGATTCGTAAATAACCAAATCACCCTTTTGCAAGGTCTTTCCGATTGTCTCGCTGGCTTTTAATAGCGGAGTTAGGTCTGGATTGTTAAAACGATCAATAGGTGTAGGAACGGTCACGATGTAAGTATTCACTTGCTTGAGGTCCTCTGCATTGCTTGTAAATGTCAAACCAATCTTCTTGGTGTTTTCATACGCATCACGAGCTTGCTTCATACCTACGAGATCAGCCTCCAGAGTGTGATCCTCGCCACGATTCAACTCATCCACGCGAGCTTGATAGATATCAAAACCAATAACACGGTATTTCTTACCATACTCAATTGCTAAAGGCAATCCTACATAACCTAAACCGATAACGGCAATTGTTCTTTCGTTCAGTTTCATATATTTGTGTTGTTTCTATAAATCTATTTATTCACTTTAAGCGCGCAAAGGTACTACTTTTTTTTGACCTGTGCAAGTAAATATAAAAATATTTATTTTTAATGCTTTTTTCTAACCCTCTTCTTAGATTGTTTCAATACGCACTATTTGCGGACAATTGTCGTACAATTGTCGCACAATATGCGCATAATAATGCTACTTATACGCTTATTACTTCGTTTCTAGCATATATTCCGACCTGTTTCCGTTAGATCTGGTCGATAAATTATTTTATAATTTTTGCTTTTGCTATTGTGGGTTTCGCAAAAAAATCGTACCTTTGCGCCTTAATTGCGTATAATGCGCTATTTTGCGTCATTATTGAACAAATTTGAACAATAAGATTATATGAAGAATTTTAAATTATGGAATGTGCTGCTTGGATGGGTTGTTTTTGCCATTGCAGCGGCAACATATCTCCTTACAATGGAGCCTACAGCCTCTTTCTGGGACTGTGGTGAGTTTATTTCTAGTGCATTCAAGTTGGATGTGGGTCACCCACCTGGAGCACCTTTCTTTATGCTTATGGGTCGTTTCTTCTCACTCTTTGCTGCGGACACTACCCAAGTAGCTATGTGTGTCAATGCGCTTTCAGCATTAGCTTCGGCGTTTACGATCCTTTTCCTATTTTGGACAATCACTGCCCTAGGACGCAAGTTGATTAACACTCAACACTCAACTCTCAACTCTCAACTCTCCCTTACTCAAGGTATCGCTCTCCTTGGTGCGGGTGCTGTGGGTGCGTTGGCGTACACTTTCTCTGATACATTCTGGTTCTCTGCTGTTGAAGGAGAAGTATACGCTTCATCATCTCTCTTCACTGCGGTGGTCTTCTGGCTTATCCTCAAATGGGACGAGCACGCAGATGAGGAAGGGTCTGATAAGTGGTTGATTCTCATTGCTTACCTTATGGGTTTAAGTATTGGTGTTCACTTGCTCAACCTTCTTACAATTCCTGCTATTGTACTGGTGTACTATTTCCGCCGTCATCAATTTTCTTGGAAAGGTTTAGCAGGTGCATTTGGTATTTCAGTTGCGATTTTAGCAGTCATCCTATATGGTATTATTCCAGGTGTTCCTACCATCGCTGGTTGGTTCGAACTCTTATTTACTAATCTCCTAGGATGTCCATTTAATACAGGATTAGCAGTCTATCTTATTTTGATGGTTACTGCTCTCGTTTGGGCTGTGTGGGAAAGCTATTGTGTGATCGAAAAAGAGGAGAAAATCAACACTCGTACTATCATCTCTTTTGTCACAGCTATGGCTTTTGCAGGTGTTCCATTCATCAAAGAGAGTGCTGTATTTGGTGTCTTGTTGATAGCAACGATGTTGGCAGTGCTCTTCTGGAAGAAGGATGTTATTCCTGCTCGTTGGCTCAATACTATTGCGATGATGGTTGCTGTAGTAATCATTGGTTATGGTAGTTATGCAACCATCGTTATTCGCTCTAGTGCTGATACTCCAATGGATCAAAACTCTCCAGATAATGTCTTCTCTCTCAAATACTACCTCAACCGTGAGCAGTATGGTGATAGACCTCTTTTCTATGGACAGACATACAATGCTCCTGTTAAATTGGAGGTAAAGGGTAATATGTGTATTCCTGTTGAAACCAAAGGTCACGCACAATATGCCCCAGCGCCTAAAAAAGACGGAGCAAAAGACCGCTATGTAATCACAGGTTATAAAAATGGCTATGAGTATATGAGTGAGTTCCAAATGCTCTTCCCACGAATGTACTCTTCACAACAACATCACATCGATGCATACAAATCTTGGGCGGATGTCAAGGGTAAGAGAATCCGTTATGACTATTGTGGACAGCAAAAAACGGATTATTGTCCAACATTTGGCGAGAATCTGCGATTCTTCTTCCGCTACCAAGTCAATTTTATGTATTGGCGCTACTTTATGTGGAATTTTGCAGGTCGTCAAAACGATCTCCAATCTTCTGGCGAACTTACCAAGGGTAACTGGATTTCGGGTATTCCTTTTGTTGATAATTTGATGCTTGGCGACCAATCTAAACTACCTACTGAACTCCGTGAAAATAAAGGACATAATGTGTATTATTTCTTACCTCTTATCCTTGGTTTGATAGGTTTGTTCTGGCAGTTGGGTAAGCGTAACAACTTGACATCAGAGAAGCAAGGTGTACGCTCTTTTGCAATCGTCTTCTTGCTATTCTTCCTCACTGGTCTCGCTATTGTGGTTTACCTCAATCAAACTCCTTACCAACCACGCGAGCGTGACTACGCGTATGCAGGATCATTCTATGCTTTCTGTATCTGGATTGGTTTGGGTGTTATGGCTATCATTGATATGCTTAATACCTTGATGAAGAATGAGAAAGTTCGTTCTGCTGTTGCTGCTCTCACGGTACTTGTTACACTACTTGTACCTGCCCAAATGGCATCACAAAACTGGGACGATCACGATCGCTCTGACCGCTATGTGGCGCGTGATTTTGGTGCTAACTATTTGCAATCTTGCGAGGAGAATGCAATTATTTTCTGCAATGGTGATAACGATACTTTCCCTCTATGGTATAATATTGAGGTAGAAGGTGAGCGTGACGATGTGCGTGCTTGCAACCTCTCTTATTTACAAACAGACTGGTATATTGACCAAATGAAACGCCCATATTACAACTCTCCTGGTTTGCCAATCTCTTGGGATTATGCAGATTATATGCCTGGCAAGAATGAGATTGCGTGGGTGGAGAATAGACTTAATGCACCATTGGAGGTTAAGAAGGCATTCCAATTCTTGCACTCTACAGATCCTCGTACTAAGCGCGATGGTGAAGGTTATATCCCTAGCGACCAACTCTATATACTGTCTCCTGATAGCCAAAAGATTATGTTCAAGAAGGCACGCCGCTTTACGCGTTCAGAGATGATGGTTATGGAGATGCTTTCAACTAATAATTGGGAGCGACCAATCTATTTCGCTACTACTATCGGTAGTGACTATCATCTTGGTCTAGACCCTTACCTCGAACTTACGGGTATGGCATATCGCATTACGCCAACTCGTAGTGAGGATGGTGTGCATCGAGTGAATACCGAACTTATGTACGAGAATATGCTTCATAAGTTCCGTTATGGTAATGTCAATAAACCAGGTATCTATTTGGATGAAAATACTATTCGTATGTGCCGTACACACCGTATGATGTTTATGGAGTTGGTAGAGGCGCTTTATGACGAGGGACAATTTGATAAGTGTCTAGAGGTTCTTGACTTCTCGGAGAAGATGTTGCCAGGATATAATATCTCTTATGACTACACTTCTGCTACAATGGCAGCTTATTACTATCAACTCGGTCATGAAGATAAAGCTAATGCTATTATGACCAAAGTGGCAGATAATAGTGTAGAGTATATGGCATGGATGGCTTCGCTGCCTACTGCTCAACGCACTTCTGTTAACCAATCTACCGTAGGACATTATTCTGCTGTACTAGGTTATGTGCTGAATAACTTCCAACGCTTTGAGCAAAAAGAATTGTTCAATAAATACTTTGCTTTATACAATCAGTATGCATCAGTTCGATAATATTCCAGTCTTGCTGCTTACGGGCTATCTCGGAAGTGGCAAGACTACACTTCTCAATCGTATCCTCTCTAATCGCAAGGGGATACGATTTGCTGTTATAGTCAATGATATAGGTGAGGTTAATATCGACGCCGATCTTATCCAACGAGGTGGAGTGGTTACGCAAACTGACGACAATCTTATTGCCTTGCAAAATGGTTGTATCTGTTGCTCTCTCAAAATGGACCTAGTGGAGCAACTCCGTGACCTTTGTTCCCAACAGTGTTTCGATTACATTGTTATCGAAGCATCAGGAATATGCGAACCTGCTCCTATTGCACAAACAATCTGCTCGTACAATAGCCTCGTCGCCTCATCACCTCATAGCCCTATCACCTCATCACCTAAATTAGACGCTGTCGTAACCGTCGTAGATGCGCTCCGTCTTCGTGATGAGTTCTTAGAACAATTATCGCCTCTCGCCTCATCGCCTAATAGCCTTCTCGCCTCAACCGATGACCTCGCGTCATTGGTGATAGAGCAAATCGAATTTTGCAACCTTATTCTGTTAAATAAGGTATCAGAAGTCACAATAGAAGAGCGTGAGCATATTCGTGCCATTCTTCGTTCTATCCAAGCTAAAGCTAGGATTATTGATTGCGATTATTGTGATGTGCCTTTCTCCGAGATACTGGATACCCAACTCTTTGAGTTTGATGAGGTAGCTACTTCTGCTACATGGATTCAGAAGGTAGAAGGCGATGTAGAGGAAGAGGAGCATCATCATCACGAGCACCATCATCACGATCATCATCACGAGCACGATCATCATCATGAACATGGCGAGCATTGCCATTGCTGCCATTGCGAAGCTGCCCATAGCGAAGCGTCCAATAGCCCAGAGGGCGTCCAATATCCAATAGGCGAAACGCCGTCCCATAACCAAATAACCACTTTCGTCTATTATCGTCGTCGTCCTTTTGATTTGGCTCGTTTTGACGAGTTTGTGGCTCGCCATTGGGACAAGCATATCATCCGTTGCAAGGGTATGTGTTATTTTCAAGAGGAGTATGATATGTGCTACCTCTTCGAGCAGGCAGGTAAGCAGTTCAATCTCAAGCAGGCAGGTACATTCTATGCTACTATGCCTCAAGATGAACTTATGCAGATGATGGCTCGTGACCCAATGTTACAGCGTGATTGGGATGAGCACTATGGCGACCGTATGCAGAAGCTTGTCTTCATTGGTCAACACCTCGATCGTCACGCCATCGAACACGCACTGGATGAATGCCTAGTTTAGAACTTTAGAACGGTTAGAACAGTTAGAACAGCACCGCAGGTGCGCTTAGAACCCAAAAATAATAGCTCGCATATCAGCGAGCTATTATTTTGTCCTTATATCCTGCTACGATAGTAGCAAATGTATCTTTGTATTGTGCAGGAATTGGTTCCGCGGGTGGCGATTGCATTTTTAGTGGGTCAATAGGAGTACCATTTTTCCATACGCGGAAGTCCAAGTGTGGACCTGTACTTGTACCCGAACTACCTACATAACCAATCACATCGCCTTGTTTTACATGTTTACCAACTGCTAGTCCTACTGCGTATTTAGATAAGTGTAGATAGGCGGTTGTATAAGTAGAGTTGTGCTTGATTTTTACGGTATGACCACCACCTCCTCTATATTCTTTCATTATTACAACACCATCTCCAATCGTTACAACGGGCGTTCCCATTGGTGCTGCATAATCCACACCGGTGTGTGGGCGTACCACTTTGTGTACAGGGTGCATACGGTTGTATGTGAAACCTGATGATATGCGCTTGTAGTTGAGTGGAGCTTTCAGAAAAGCTTTACGCAGACTATTACCATCGGCATCAAAATAGTTGGCTATCTTACCATCTTCAAACCAATATGCCTCTTGCCATTTGCGTCCGTGGTAGAAGTGTGCTGCATATATTCTACCTATACCAATACGAGTAGTATCTACATATTGCTCGTCGTAGAAAACGCGAATAGAGTCGCCTTTTTGTAGTCCAAAGAAATCAATCGTCCAAGCATAGATGTCACTCAATTCTAGGGCAAGTTCGATTGGTAGGTTATTGCCAACCATAGCGTTCCACAAACTAGATTCTATCACAGCTTCTGCTGCTCGCTCTTTGTGGATGATATCTTTTAAATGTTTTTCTACATGTACGCTATCTGCCAAATGTAGCACTACTGCCTCTCGGATATTGTGTAGATAGACATAGTATTCTAGTCGCTCTACTCCTGCTGTATCAGTTTGATAGAAGGCGTAGTATGTCTTACCAGGACGGATGGTGCGAACATCAAACTCGTCACGCGACATTAAGGTGACATTGTTGATTTGTTTTCTGGTTGCTCCCAACTTGTTGAGCATTCCTCCTAATGTCTCTCCTGCATTCACTACGCAAGTGTCTATGCGGAAAGAGTCAACAGCTAGTCCATATTCATAACGAACAACAGGCTCCTGGGCTTGTTGTCCATTATTGTTTTTTGTGCACGATGTGAATGCTATCGCCAAGGCGATGCATAGTTTCAGAAGTTTCAAAGGTTTCAAGGGTTTTAGGCGTTTTTCTGTGGATACTTGCGTGTGAGTGAATTAAGTTTCAGTTTGATTACGCCTAGAAGTGCTTCGGAGAATATTCCGCCTGACATCTTGCTTGTGCCCAATACGCGGTTGATGAAGATGATAGGTACTTCCTTGATAGTGAATCCGCACTTGTATGCAGTATATTTCATTTCGATTTGGAAGGCATAACCTTTAAATCTAATCTTGTCGAGTTCAATGGTTTCTAATACTTCGCGGCGGTAGCATTTGAATCCTGCGGTTGTGTCGTGGATGTTTACGCCCAATACAAAACGCACATATTTGCTAGCGAAGTAAGACATCAATACGCGTCCCATAGGCCAGTTTACTACATTAACACCGCTTACATAACGGCTACCAATAGCTACATCGGCACCTTGGTTGGAACAAGCATCATAGAGTTTGAGCAGATCTTGTGGGTTGTGTGAGAAGTCGGCGTCCATCTCAAAGATATAGTCGTATTGGTGTTCGATTGCCCACTTGAATCCTGTGATGTATGCGGTGCCTAGTCCCAGTTTGCCTGCACGCTCTACGAGGTGTAGTTTGCCTGTGTACTTGTTGGCCATGAGGTCTTTGACGATGTTGGCAGTACCATCGGGTGATCCATCATCGATGATGAGTACATGGAACTCGAGGGGTAGGTTCATCACGGCGGTGATGATGGCTTCGATATTCTCCTTCTCGTTGTAGGTGGGAATGATAACTAGTTTATCCATATCTTTGATTTTTAACTCTTAACTCTTAACTTTTAACTCTTAACTTTTAACTCTCAACTCTACTCTAACACATACACAGGACTAGGTTTGAGTCGTTCTAGTGGTGTTACAAACACATCTTCACCAGGCATAATGCCTTCTTCTAGTAGTATGTCTTTGATGGTGTTGAGTGCTACTTCTGGTTCGTTGTTCTCGTGGCTCAAGTGACAGAGGAATACATTACGCATCTCTGGGTTCCAGTTTCGTGCTAGCAGTTCGCCACAGGTCACATTGCTTTGGTGTCCTTTAGGCGATAATATGCGCTCTTTGAGATAGGTAGGGTATGGTCCATTGAGCAGCATCTGTTCGTCATGATTAGCTTCTATCACCACATGGTTGGCGGTGCTCAAATACATCTCCATTGTGCTATTGTGTTGTCCGCAGTCGGTGACGATGACGAATCGTTGTCCTAAGAAGTCAATGACATATCCGACGCACTCGGTTGAGTCGTGTGATACGCCAAAGGTGTTGATGCGCATACCGTTGAGTTCCCATTCTACACCTTTTTCAAAGTATCGTTGTGAAGTGCGTAGTTTCTCACGAACACCATAGTTACGGTCTATTCCGTCGTGAATAGCTCGGGTGGAGTAGATAGGTAGATGTACTCGTTCGCCTAGTGTACCAACGGCTCTGATGTGGTCAGCGTGGTCGTGTGTAACTAGTACACCCATAATGTTGGCATAATCCAATCCCATCTCACGCAGATTCTTTTGGATAGTGCGTGCAGAGATGCCAGCGTCAATGAGGATACCCCAAGTAGAGGTGCCCAGGAAATAACAATTACCGCTACTTCCGCTAGCAAAACTTCTGAATATGAGTTTGTTATCTGCCATTTTTTCTTTTTCTTACTTCACACATCCACATAGATATGCAAAATACCGCTGCAAAGGTACAAAAAAAAATGTATATATGCAAGAAAAACCGTTGAAAGTTTAATTTTGTAGATTGTTTTTGAAGACATTAATTATCTATAAATGATCAATTATGACTTCTTATCTCGTAAAAAGAAGATTACTATCTCAGGATATTTACCAAATGTCTAGATATATTTAATGATACCCAATTAAAATCTAATCTGCATCAAAATCTTCTCACAGAGAGTGGGAATAGGAGTTTTGCCGTCGTTATTGATGATGATGTCGGCATGGCGGAGATCTTCTTCTATACTCTGCGCACGCATACGGGCGCGTACTTTATCTATATCAGAATGGTCACGAGCAATGGTTCGTGCTAATCGTACTTCTTCGGGAGCCGTAACCACCACAACCTTATCACAGAGCTCATCGAGATGTGCTGTATAGAGGATAGCGCATTCGATGAAGAGGAGGGGTACAGACGCAGCAGAGCTGCTGTTCAGATATTCAGAACTACTCCTAAACTCCTGAACTCTTAGACTCTTAGACTTCATCAGGATATCCTGGCGGACAGCGGGATGGACGATAGCGTTGAGGCGAGCCAATAGCGACTTGTCGGCAAATACTTTTTGTGCTACAAGGGCAGTCTGATACACACCATCTTTATAAACCTCTTCGCCAAAGAGTGCAGTGATCTGCTCGCGGATTTTAGAATCTTCTACAATGAGGCGTTTAGCCTCACTATCTGTATCATATACCTCATAACCCATTTTGCGCAATTGCTGTGCAATCACACTCTTACCACTACCTATGCCACCTGTGATGCCGATTAGCATTGTTTCAAAAGTTTCAATGTTTCAGAGTTTCAAGGTTAGAACTGGAAGTATATAAACGCTTGCATATCGGCAGTAACAAACTGGTAAACGCCGATGATAGCTAGCACTGCTATCAATATCATCGCCCACATAGGCAGAAGTGCAAAACGCACTCTGTACCAACGCTTGAACCTAGCAGGCAACCAGTGGATAATCATACCCATTACAAACAATATCACGACATAGCGATATTCCCATAAGAAACTAGGGATGATACTGCCGTTCCAAGCTCCACCAATCTGATTAACCATATTCTTGGCTGTCTCCCACGCCTCTTGATTAGCCGTAGCAGGATCTAAATTACTACCCGAACGGAAGAACAGACGCGTAAATGTGATGAAAGTAAAGGTTTGGGCAATCGCCCATATGGTAGAGAGGCTTTTAAAAGTTTTGAAAGTTTTAACGGTTCCTGAGGTAAGCAGATTGTCTCTGCGCATTCGTATCAACTCTATGAGGAAGTACACATAGCGTACAAGGGTACCAATGCAGAGGACCATTGTCCATACATAGAATAGATTTAGCACAGGCAATGGCCATATATGTCGAGCAATAGCTACTGCACCGAAGAGTGATGCCATAAGCAGCATCTTGAAATGACCATTCATTTTAGCCCATACCTTATAGACTATCATACCTATACCATTCAGCGCACCCCAAATAACGAAATTCCAACTTGCTCCGTGCCACAAACCTCCGATTAGCATTGTCAAGAACGAGTTGACATTGCCCGCGTGCAGTTTGTTTTTAACCGTTTTGCCGAGGATCTTACGATTGCCACCCAAAGGTATATAGAGGTAACTCTTGAGCCAACGGCTCAACGACATATGCCATCTGCGCCAAAACTCTTGCGGATTGCGTGATTTATATGGCGAATTGAAGTTCTGTGGTAGGTGGAAACCCATAAGTAGTGCTATACCAATAGCAATATCGGTATAACCAGAGAAGTCGGCATAGACTTGAAGCGAATATGCAAAAATGGCAAATAGGTTTTCAAAACCCGAAAATAGCAATGGGTTGTCAAAAACTCGATCAATAAAATTGATGGCCAAATAGTCGCTCAATACAATCTTCTTGATTAGACCATTGAGTATCCAAAACATTGCCAATCCTGCTATGCGTTTGCTCAAGCGGAATGGACGGTATAGTTGTGGAATAAACTCATTGGCGCGAACAATAGGACCTGCTACTAATTGTGGGAAGAAACTGACATAGAATCCAAAATCCAATAAGTTGTTCACTGGCTTGATGTGCCCACGATAGACATCTACCGTATAAGAAATAACTTGAAAGAGGTAGAACGAGATACCGACTGGCAGGATAATGCTATCCACCATAAATGGACCTTTGGCAGCAAATCCATTGCCGATATATGCAAAGAGATCAAAGACTGCAATATTGGTTCCTAGCAGATCGTTAATGACATTGGTAAAGAAATACGCATACTTGAAGTAACAGAGTAGTCCTAGGTCGATAATCACGCTTAAAGCCAACCAGAGTTGAGCTCGCCTTTTGCTTTTCGCCTCATATATTCGACGAGCAATAAGCCAGTCGGAGAGAGTAACAAAGAGTAGGATGAGCAGAAAACTACCACTAGTCTTGTAATAGAAGAACCAACTCACTGCCATCAAGAAGACATTGCGCATATGCAGTCTGGTAGATGGCGCTGCGCTATTGGATGCCTTGCTCCGAATAGGTCTAAATTCCATAATCATAGCGAAGACAGTATAGACGATAGCAAAGAACGCCCAGAAATAAAACTGGGTAAAGAGCAAAGGACTATCGCTATTGAAGGCAAATATGTGGTGGAGGAATTCCATTTTCTTATTTAGTGGATGCCCTACGGGCTACTGTTTAGTGTTGTGTTGAGTCGTTTGTAGTCGTGTTGAGCAGTGTGGATTCTGGTGGTGGGAGTGTATCAGACTCTTGTTCCCACTTTAGCCATTCGTACAGCAGTTTGCCTACTTTGCTAGCACCCTTGCGAGTAAAGTGTACATAGTCGCTACCTGCTAGCCCCTTGCTTCGCCAACTTATCATACTACCCTTGCCTCCCATTGCCTTGTACATACTCCAATAGGCTATCTGTTCCTCTTGTGCCATTAGGGCGAGTTGCTCGTCCATATATGGTACCATAGGGTAGGTGGTGAGCACGCCATTGATGCGGGTTGACATATCGCTCGGACCAATAAAGAGGATGGATGCTTGTGGTGCGCAAGCACGCAAATAATGTATCTGCTCACGCAGTTTGTTCACATACCCATTTACAGTCGAACGATTCTTGGTTGATGGTATCATATTTCCTCCATATTGAAGGATGATAAGTCGGGTGTTGGTTTCTTGATAGAAAGAGCTGAGTGCTAAACTATCAATGCGTGTGAAGATATTGCCCGAACAACCACGCATAGGGATATTATCCACTATGACACCTGTTGGAGTTTCTAGACTAACACCATACACTTTGCCCCTGCCTTTGAAGTGCATTGTGCAACGAGTTGTACTATCGGGCAATGCGAATACTGCACTACCTATTACAAGCGAGTCAGGATTATCGGTGCTAGGTTGGTTGATCGATACTTTGATATCATCTGCTACTATACGCAAGCGATTGAAGTAGTTGAACGACTTAATCTTCTTGTCATATGGAGCGATATTCATAACGATATGTTCGCTACCTGAAATCAGATTATTATTCAGAGATGCCACTTGTCCCATCACACCATAGTCATCGCTTTTCAGACGCATAGAACTAGGACCATAAATCAAATATCGTTTAGGTCCACCCTGTGTTGATTGCACGGTACCATTGATAGATATCCATTGACGCAGACTGCTTGTTGGAATAGTCTGATGCAGTGGCAATAGTCCTACACCACCTCCGCCATACTCTTTTTGCCATAGTTCGCGCAAGATACTACTGATACGGTCCTCTTCTATCTGCGAGTCGCCATAGTGTACTACACGCACAGGCATGCGATCGGCACTATCAAGTGCGTTGTAGAAGGCTGTCAAATAGTGACGCGCATCCACCATCGGAAGGATGGTATCATTTTCTATTGTAGGTTCAGATTCTGCTACTTGCTTATTAGATGGTGTAGCAGGTGTTGTCACTTGGGTACTCTCTGCTAGTTGGGTAGGTCCTGCGGGTGTAGTAGGTTCTGTTGGTATAATAGGCTCTTCTTGTTCTACTGGTTGAGACAAATCTAATGCCTCGCTTAAAGTAGGCCATCGTAATGTCCATTGCCCTAGTTGCCATCCACCTTTTGGTACCAACAAACAAACTGCGCCTAGTAGCGCAATCGTTATCCAAATGGTATATGTTATATGACGAGGGCTCATTGGTGTGAAATGTTATTTTTTCCAGAGTGTTCTAGTGAAGAGTAACAATACAGTGAAAATCTCAAGACGACCGATGAGCATTACAAAACTCATCACCCATTTAGCAACGATAGGGAATTCGGCATAAGTGCCCGATGGACCAAATTGTCCAATACTGATGCCTACATTACCCATTGCCGAAACAGCACTACCTATGGCTTCGTCAAAATTCACACCGCACGCACAGAATATAACTACTGTTACGGCTATGATAAAGACATAGAAAATCAAAAATGCCATAATATTGTTAATCGTCTGTTGAGGAACTGCCTTGTCGTTGAGTTTGACAGGAACTATCGCATTAGGGTGAATACGGCGCTGAAATTCTGCCACTCCGTTCTTTAAGATGATTGATAGTCTTACCCACTTGATACCT
>JAEIGA010011666.1_pt1 | contig 13339 bp, 10 predicted proteins | sample 9270691 | NCBI WGS metagenome assembly JAEIGA01 (sample SAMN17057246, study PRJNA624740) | gut metagenome | biome: biome; isolation source: fecal sample | host: Bos grunniens | place: China: Xizang | collected 2019
CCAGCAAACATCAAGGGTGCTATCATCCTCAACAAGTCTTTCAATGTACAGGATGCATTGCAGGGTCTCACAGAGGGTACTGCAATCGATATCGACCAGCAGCTCACAGTTACATTGCCTGCAAGCAGCTTGTTTGCATTCGACGGTGTGAATGCCGACCCTGCACAGGTTCCTTTTGAGGTTGTTGACTACTCTCCAAAGAAGGCCGAGGCTGTAGAGACTATCAAAATCAATTTCAACAGCGAGGCTGCAGGTGAGTTTGACCAGCATGCAATGGTTGCCATGAAGTTCAAGCAGGGCAATAGTGTTGCAAGTAGCGTTTCAAACTATGTTGTCGAGGGTGCACAGCTCACTGTTACCTTGTCACAGAAGGTTTCAACCCCGGGCGAGTACAAACTGGTTATCCCCGAGGGTCTTATCACACGCAAGAGCGATGGCCGCGCTTACTCAGGTGAGCTTGCAGTGACAATCACTGCTCCCGAGGCTATTGTAGTGAAGTCGGTTTCTCCAAGCGAGGATGTTTACTCACTCAAGACTATTGAACTTACACTCAACAAAAAGGTTGTTGCCGTTGAGAATGCTACAGCAACAATTGAGTTGAAAGATGCCGAGGGTGCTGTTGTTGCAACAGCTACTTGTGCAGTAGAGGGCAATGTCCTGACTTTGACACTTGACAACGAGATAACAACTCCGGGCGAGTATACAATCGTTATCCCCGAGGGTATTGTAGTGGGTGCTGCCATTGGCGACGCATTCAGCGCAGAGGTTGCAATCACTGTTGAGGAGTTCGATGTTTATGAGCCACGCAACATTGGCAACAAGACACGTAACGACCGCAATGTTACAAAGGTGAGCGTTGTGAGCCCGGCGCATGGTGCTTCGGAGTACACATTGACTACCGAGCAGCTGTCAATGGATTATGTGAACGTTGCAAGCATTGATGAGCCTGTTACATTCGTGGCAGAGCCGGGCGAGACACTTACAGCCTCTGTTGATGCTGCCGGTTCATGGGTACACTTCTATGTATTCATTGACAAGGAGGGTGACGGATTTACAGCCGGTATTGAGGAGGGCAGCAACTACGCTCCAACAGGTGACCTTGTAGCTTACTCATTCTACAACAATGACAGTGCAAGTGATGAACTCGGTTGGAACAGTGTTGGCCAGTCAATCAGCGGCAACAACCGCAATAAGCCTTCAATCCCTGAATTTACAGCACCTGCCGAGCCCGGTATATACCGTCTCCGCTTCAAGCAGGACTGGTGTAGCATCGACCCACAGGGTGATGCCGATGGCAAGTTCGGTGATTTCAAGCAGAATGGCGGCGTAATTGTGGATGTTCTCCTTCAGGTTGGTAACCCAACCGGTATCGAACTCGTAAAGGGTGAGAGCGGTGTAAAGGCAATCTACGACATCACAGGTCGCAGGATTGAGAAAATTGCAGCTCCAGGCTTCTATATTGTAAATGGCAAAAAAGTTTTGGTGAAGTAATTCAAAAACTTTAGAGTAATAATGTTGGAGAACGTGCCAATCGGTACGTTCTCCTTTTATTAATGATCGATTATGAATGAAAACAGACGTCTGCTGTCGCTTGATGTGCTGCGCGGTCTCGACCTTTTTCTGCTTGTGGCACTGCAGCCTGTGCTGCGTGTAGCACTTGTTGAACTCGACTGCGAGGCTCTCAACAGCACGCTTCTCTATCAGCTCGACCACGCGCAGTGGGAAGGTATGCGTGTGTGGGATTTTGTGATGCCGTTGTTCCTGTTCATGTCGGGTGTTACAATGCCATATTCATTGCCCAAATACAAAACGCAGAACGGCAATCTAAAGGTATGGGCAAGGGTACTGAAACGCTTCCTGTTGCTGTTTGCCTTGGGAATGGTGGTGCAGGGTAATATCCTTTCGCTCGACGTGGATAGGGTATATCTCTACAGTAACACTCTGCAGGCAATAGCCGTGGGCTATCTGCTCACAGTGCCCCTAGTGCTGTATTTGAAACCCACACAACAGCTTGTGGCAATAGCGGTTCTGCTCGTTGTATATTCTGTTCCCATGCATCTGTGTGGTGACTGGACACCACAAGGTAATTTCGCTTGCGAGGTGGACAAGTTGATATTGGGACGTTTCCGCGACGGTTCGATGCTTGCCGCAGACGGTAGCGTGCAGTTTGCCGGATGGTACGACTATACATGGATATGGAGCAGTATTACATTCTGCTGTACTGTGGCTTTGGGCAGTTATGCCGGATATCTCACAAAAAACGGAAATTCCAACCGCCCGGCAACGGCTAAAAGACTTCTGCTTGTTGGTGTGGTGCTTGTTGTATCGGGATTGTTTGCCGGAATTGCACAGCCAATAATAAAACGTATATGGAGTGCAAGTATGGTGCTTTATAGTGCAGGCTGGTGCTATCTGTTGCTGGCACTGTTCTATTGGTGGATTGATGTCAAGGGGCATAATAAATGTTGGAATTGGTTGCTCTTTTATGGATGCAATGCAATCACAGCATATCTAATTGGCGAAATGGTCAATTTCCGATGTGTGGCATCATCGTTGCTTTTTGGGTTGGAACAATATATGGGTAGCTGGTATGCTGTTCTGCTCACATGCTGCAACAGTGGCATTGTGTTCCTGATACTGTGGTTCATGCACAGGAACAAGTTGTTCCTTAAGGTATAATATCTCCCGAAAAATTCGTATCTTCGCGCTGTAATTACAACGCGAAGATTTTTTTATATGGTATCTGTTGACGGATTGACTGTTGAGTTTGGTGGAACAACGCTGTTCAGCGATGTTTCTTTTGTGATTAACGAGAAGGACCGTATTGCCCTTATGGGTAAGAACGGTGCAGGCAAGAGTACATTGCTCAAGATTCTTGCAGGTGTGCGTACAGCCACACGTGGTGTGGTGTCTGCCCCCAAGGATACAGTAATTGCCTATCTGCCTCAGCATCTTATGACCGAGGATGGTCGCACGGTGTTCGAAGAAGCTTCTCAGGCATTCGCCCATCTCTATGAGATGGAGGCAGAACTCGACCGCCTTAACAACGAACTTGCTACACGAACCGACTACGAGAGCGATGAGTATATGTCGCTCATAGAGGAGGTGGCTACAAAGAGCGAGAAGTTTTATGCCATAGATATGACTCACTTCGAAGAGGATGTGGAAAAGACTCTTCTGGGTCTGGGTTTTGAGCGTAAGGATTTCAACCGTCAGACAAGTGAATTCAGCGGTGGTTGGCGCATGCGTATCGAGCTTGCCAAGATGTTGCTCCGTAACCCCGATGTGCTGTTGCTCGACGAGCCAACAAACCACCTTGATATTGAGTCTATCGGATGGCTTGAGGAGTTCCTTATAAATAATGGCAAGGCTGTTGTCGTAATCAGCCACGACCGTAAGTTCGTCGACAATATCACCACCCGTACCATTGAAGTTACTATGGGTCGCATATACGACTACAAGGTAAACTATTCGCAATACCTTGTTCTGCGTGCCGAGCGTCGTCAGCAACAGCAGAAGCAGTACGAGGAGCAGCAGAAGATGATTCAGGAAACAAAGGACTTTATTGAGCGTTTCAAGGGTACTTATTCAAAGACATTGCAGGTGCAGAGTCGTGTGAAGATGCTCGAGAAATTGGAGATAATAGAAGTAGATGAGGAAGATACATCTGCTCTTAGACTGAAATTCCCGCCATCGCCCCGTTCGGGACAGTATCCTGTGATTATGGACGGCGTTGGTAAGGCTTTCGATGGAAAACAAATCTTTTCGGGTGCTTCGCTCACCATTGAGCGTGGCGACAAGGTTGCCTTTGTGGGTCGTAACGGCGAGGGTAAGTCAACTCTCGTAAAATGTATCATGAAGGAACTTGAGCACGAAGGCTCTTTGCAATTGGGACATAACGTGCAGATAGGATATTTTGCGCAGAACCAGGCATCGTTGCTCGACGAGGAACTTACTGTTTTCCAGACCATAGACGATGTAGCAAAGGGTGAGATACGTAACAAGATTCGCGACCTGCTTGGTGCATTCATGTTCGGTGGCGAGGCAAGTTCAAAGAAAGTAAAAGTACTTTCGGGTGGTGAGCGCACACGCTTGGCGTTGATGAAACTGTTGCTTGAACCTGTGAACCTGCTTATTCTCGATGAGCCTACAAACCACCTCGACCTAAAGACGAAGGATATCCTGAAACAGGCTCTTATGGATTTTGACGGTACACTCATTTGCGTGAGCCACGACCGCGATTTCCTCGACGGGCTTGCAACAAAGGTCTATGAGTTCGGTCATGGCAAGGTGCGTGAGCACCTGTGCGGTGTATACGAGTTCCTTGCTAACAAGAAGATGGAGGAACTTCAGGAACTTGAACGTAAGTAATGTATATGGAAAAATATATCCCTTCTTCGCTGCGATACGATGATTACGCTTTCTATTCCCGTTGCGGAAACAGTGGCGTGTTGTTGCCCAAGGTAAGTCTTGGCTTCTGGCAGAACTTCGGTGCCGATGCTTCGTACGATAACTGTCGTGCAATCACTCGCCTGGCTTTTGACAACGGCATAACGCATTTCGACCTTGCCAACAACTACGGACCGCCTCCAGGCTTTGCCGAGGAGATGGTTGGGCGCATGCTAAAGGATGATTTTGCATCGCATCGCGATGAACTGCTCATAGCAACCAAAGCGGGTTACGATATGTGGGCAGGGCCTTATGGCAGCTGGGGTTCGCGCAAGCATCTTATGGCGAGTGTAAACCAGAGCCTGCGTCGCTTGGGGCTTGATTATGTCGATATATTCTATATTCACAGATACGACCCCGTAACACCGCTCGACGAAACCTTGCAGACGCTTGTGGATATTGTGCGTGCCGGAAAGGCATTGTATATAGGTATTTCGCGTTGGCCGCTCGATGCGTTGAAATATGCCAATGAATTCCTGCGTTCGCAAGGCGTTCCTCCACTTATTTTTCAGGGACGTTTGAACATGCTCGACAGAGCAGTGCAAGAGGAGGGAATTCTTGATTATTGCAGTGATAATGGCATAGGCTTTATCTCCTTTTCGCCATTGGCACAAGGAGTGCTCACAGCACGATATCTTAACGGCATTCCCGAAGGCTCGCGCATGTCGCGCGCCGGCTCATTGAAACCGGAAATGCTTACCCCCGAACTTATCGAGCATCTTAACACTCTTAATGCCATTGCCACCGAGCGCGGCGAATCGCTTGCCACAATGGCACTCAAATGGATTCTGGAACAGAAGGGAGTAACATCGGTGCTTGTGGGAGCACGCAACCCCGAACAGCTCAAAGAATCGTTGAAATGTTGCAAATAAAAAGTTTGAGGCTTGGCATCGCCAAGCCTCAAACTTTCTATCGGATTATATTCATCTCGTCGATGAGGCGTTTGCAGTTACCGAATTTGTCGATAATGAACAGTACGTAGCGGATATCGACGTTGATGCAACGCTGTAGGTTGTCGTCGAAGTTGATGTCGCCGCTGAGTGATTCCCAGTTACCGTCGAATGCCAAGCCGATGAGCTCGCCGCGTGAGTTCAGCACGCCACTACCGCTGTTACCGCCGGTGATGTCGTTGGTTGTGAGGAATGCTACGGGCATCTCGCCGTTGGGGAGTGCGTATTCGCCAAAGTCCTTAGTCTCGTAAAGTTCTTTTAGACGTGCGGGAACAATGAATTCGCTGCTCTCGGGGTTCTCCTTTTCCATTACACCCTTGAGTGTTGTGTAGTGGTTGAAGGTTACACCGTCCTTGGGGCTGTATGCCTTTACGTTACCGTAGGTCATACGCATTGTGAAGTTTGCATCGGGAGCCATTGGCGCGCCGTTTGCCATCTCCATCAAGCCTTTGAGATATGTCTTGTGCAATGGGTTGATTCTCTTCTCGAATTCACGGCTCTTTGCCATAATCTCCTGATATGATGTGAACACTGCGTAACGCAATTTGTATGCAGGGTCTGCCTCGTATGCTTTGATTGATGGTTTCTTCATGAACTTGTCGAAGTTCTTCTTGCTTGCAAGGATTGACTTCTCGTATACCATGTCGAGGTATTTGCCAAGGTCGCCTTTGTATTTTGCATAAATCTCGTTGAGGTATGCAGGACGCTCGTTTTCCTGTGTCAGCTCAAAGTAGAGTGGCAATACCTCTTTTGCTATGCGGAGATCGATTGCGTGGTTGTAGTCGCGGTTGTGCAACCAGTTGTATATTGAGTTCATGTTGTCGTTTATGGTCAAAGGCTCGCCCAATACGCCCTTGCTGTCATAAAGGTTACGCTGTATGAACTCTACATTGCTGATAAGCTCTGTGATGACTGTTGCAAGGTATGCTGTACGGTTCATATCTTCTACGCAAGCATTGATGTCTGCAACAATGTTCTCGTATCCCTTGTTGCCGATCTGCTTTGCCCATGCCTGGAAAGCTGCCTCTTCGGCAAGCTTTGTCTCAACAACCTTGTTGTCGACGATAGCCTTGTTCATACCTATCGAGTTCTTCCAATAGTTGCTTATGCGTGCCTGCTTGTTGGCATACTTGATTGCGATATCCTCGCTCTTTGCCATCTCCTCGCGGATAATCTTCAATGTTACGTCGCGCATTGCAATGCGTGGCTCGTTCTCCTGATACATTCTCTGTTTTACCTCATCGCCTGTAAGGTAGCGTGATGTGCTGCCGGGGAAGCCCATGATCATTGCGAAATCGCCATATTCAAAGCCTTTCAACGAAATGTTAAGGTGTTTTGGTGTGCTGAGCGGAGTGTTGTCCTTGCTGTATGCGGCAGGGTTACCGTTCTTGTCGCCATAGATACGGAATACCGAGAAGTCGCCAGTGTGGCGTGGCCACATCCAGTTGTCGGTTTCACCACCGAACTTACCTATTGAGTTGGGAGGTGTTGCAACAAGACGCACGTCGGTGTATTTCTTGTAATATACAAGATAGTATTTGTTACCCTCGAAGTATGGGAGCAACTGTGGGTACATGTACTCCTTGCCCACAAGGTTGTCTGCCTCGAACAGCTCTTTTGCAATTGCTTCGAGTGCACCACGTTGGAACGATGCCTCTTCGCTCAGGCGGCCGTCGGCAACACGTGCATTGATTTCGTCGGTAACATCCTTAATCTCTTCAACAAAGGTGAATGCTATGCCGTTGCATGGCAATTCCTCCTCGTAGCTCTGGCTCCAGAAACCGTTGTGCAGATAGTTGTGCTCAACTGTGCTCAACTGCTGGATAAAGCTGAAACCGCAGTGGTGGTTTGTGATTACAAGACCGTTCGGAGAGATTACCTCGCCTGTGCAACCGCCACCAAAGATACCTATGGCATCCTTAAGAGATGGCTTGCCGGGAGTGTAGATTTCGTCAACCGATATTTCAAGACCCTGCTTGCGCATCTGGTCCTCGAGATTCTGCTGGCGCATTAGCTGCAACAGCCACATACCCTTGTCAGCCTTAAGCTGTGGGGTAGCAAGTACTGCCATTAGCAGCACGATAAATAGTTTCTTCATAGATAAAATATTTTGTTTGTATTAATCTTTGGTTTAATCTTCGCTGCCTGCGATTTGTGGTTTCACCTCCTCGCCCAATGTCTTTGCAATGGCGGCGCGTGTCTCGTTGAGCAGGTAATCGACATTCTCGCTGTCGCGTCCCTTGCACTCTATGGGAGCGTGGAATGTAACTGTTACGGGAGACCAGTGCAGACACCAGCATCCTTTGGGAAGAATGTCGTAACAACCCTGGAGAGTGATGGGTACAACGGGCTTCTGTGTCATGTTGGCGATAACGAATGCTCCCTTCTTGAAGCGTCCCAGTTTGCCTGTTGCACTGCGTGTGCCTTCGGCAAATATCGTCATTGACTTGCCGCTGCGGAGAATGCTTATTGCCTTACGCAACATATCTTTCTGCGGTGTGGTGCGGTTGACGAATATATGTTCGGTCTTATAGCATGCAACGCCCATCAAAGGCACTTTACGGAGTGAATCCTTCATAATCCACTTGAAGTTCTTCATTATATAGCCATACAGGGGGAATATATCGAACATACCCTGATGGTTTGCCACGAATACATAGTTCTTGTCCTTTTCCACATATTTGTCCCTGTCGACAATCTTCACGGGGATGAGGAACAGCCAGCATGTGAGGCGGCACCATATGACGGCGGGATAGTAGTCGGCATTCTTGATTTTGAGCCATGAGCCGAAAATGAGCACGATGATAGCGGTTATAGCCATTATAAGCAGAGCCATCCACCAGGCAAAAAGAACCTGATACAACACGTAGAGAGGGTGTAGAATCTTTCTTAACATAATGTTTGCATAATTAAATGATTACGCAAAGATACCTTAATTTTGGGAAAAATATGTTGCTCCGGGGCAAAAAAGAGAATGTCAGCAGTTCTTTGCAAGGAATTTCCTTATTTCGTCGGTCGGGATACCGCGCCTTTTGGCGTAGTCGTCCAATTGTTCCTCGCTGATTTTTCCTACTGCGAAATATCTTGCTTTAGGGTGTGATATCATCAAACCGCATACCGATGCGTGTGGTGTCATTGCTCCGTTCGAAGTGAGCGACATGCCTATTTCGTCAAGGTGGGCAATACGGTCTATCGTGAAAATTATGCTCTGGTCGGGCAGTGAGGGGTAGCCCACGGCAGGGCGTATTCCCCGGTTCTTTTCGGCAAGCAGTTCTGCTATGTCAAGGCTCTCGTCGGGGGCATATCCCCACAGCTTTTTTTGAGTGCGCACCTGCAGATGAAGCAGCGATGCCGTAGCTTCGGCAAGGCGGTCGGCGAGTGTCTGTGTGAGCAGATTGCGGTAGGGGTCATCTTTATACTCTGTGTCCAAAGCATGGTCAATGGTGGTTGCGAAGATGCCTATCTCGTCGCCATACGGTGATACAAAGTCGCTCAGGCAGATGTTGGGGCAGTCGGCTTGGGAGTGTTGCTGGCGCAGGCATGGAAGTGCAATGTCTTCAACGATTATGTCATCATCGCATCCCCTGGCCTTGCAAAGTGCAAAAAGAGCATGCGTGCAGTACTTGTCGCCAATCTCGCGGAGAATCTTTTTTGCATCGCTTATGATTTCCTCCACCGGGGCTGTGGCTCCTGCAGTCAACCCCCAAGCATGAAGCAGGTAGCTCCAGTCTATATATGGAACTACCTCGCTTATCTTATAGTGGAAAATTGCTCTTTTCATCGCTTGAATCTGAGAGCCTTTCCGCGTATCTCCTCGTTGATTCTGCCGTTTTTGTATACGCACTCGCCGTTCACCCAGGTCTGTTCAACCTTCCAATTGAATGTCGTGCCTTCGAACGGACTCCAACCGCAAAGGCTTATGATGTCGCTCTTTTCAACAGTGTGTGGCTCATCAGGGCGCAGGAGTACAAAGTCGGCATGAAAGCCTCTTTTAATGTAACCGCGTTTGTCGATGTCGAAAATCCTTGCCGGAGCATGGCACATCTTTTCAACAAGTTCTTCGATGGTGAAATGTCCCCCGTCAACCAGATTGAGCATGGAGAGCAGAGAGAACTGTATGCTTGGCATGCCCGATGCGGCTTTTAGAGCACCACCTATTTTGTCGTTGGGGTGGTGTGGGGCATGGTCGGTTCCTATGAGGTCGATTCTGCCGTCGCTTACAGCCTTGCGCAGAGCGTCGCGGTCGTCGGCACTCTTTATGGCAGGATTGCATTTTATCTTTGTGCCCAATGTGGCATAGTCGGCATCGCAGAAGGTGAGATGAGCCGGAGTAACCTCGGCTGTTATCTTCTTGTTCTCTGTGTCGTCTGCTGTCAGAAGCTCAAGTTCCTTGGCTGTGCTTATGTGCATCACATGCAGACGCGTGCCGAACTTCTTTGCAAGTTCCACTGCGCTTGCAGTGCTGCGGTAGCATGCCTCCTCGCTACGGATTACAGGGTGAAACTCCACCGCAGGGTCGTCGCCTTGTTGCTCTTTAACGGCTTTTGTGTTTGCGGCGATTATTGAACTGTCTTCGCAGTGCACGGCTACAGGCATGTTTATCCTTTCTGCCTCCTGGAAAATCTTTTCAAGTTCGTTCTGTTTGTCCACAAGCATGTTTCCAGTGCTTGAGCCCATGAACAGTTTGATTCCGCAAATCCTGTTTGTGCTGAGTTTCGCGAAAGTGTCGCAGTTGCTGTTTGTTGCACCAAAGTAGAACGAATAGTTTATAACACTGTCCTTCGCGGCTATGGCGAACTTGTCCTTTAATGCTTTGAGTGTTGTTGTCTGTGGCAGGGTGTTGGGCATCTCCATAAACGATGTTACACCTCCGGCCGCTGCGGCACGGCTCTCTGTTGCAATGGTTGCCTTGTGGGTGAGTCCCGGTTCGCGGAAGTGAACGTGGTCGTCTATCACTCCCGGTATCATGAACAAGCCCGATGCCTCTATTATCTCATCGCACTCGGAGCGTGGCAATGTGTCGCCTTCCAGTATTTCAACAATCTTGCCGTCGTTTATTACCACTGAGCCACGGAAACTCTTGCCGTTGCTTACTATTGTCGGGTTGCTTATTAATGTACGCATGATTTCAGTTTCTTTATCTTTGGCAAATGTAATAAAAAAACGAAATTGCGGTTAAGCAATTTCGTTTTTTATTTTCTCGGCAATCTCCTTGAACTCTTCGGGAGTGAGTTGCAGTTTGGGATTAGTGAAGAGCATGTCCTTCTCGCTCTGCATGGGTACAAGGTGTATGTGTGCGTGCGGAACTTCGAGCCCGAGTACCGCCTGACCCACCTTTATGCATGGGAATGCACGTTTGATGCCCATGGCAACCTTCTTTGCGAAAATCTGCATCGCACCAATCTCCTCATCGGTGAGGTCGAAGAAATAGTCGACTTCGCGCTTGGGTATTACAAGGGTGTGGCCCTTTGCAAGCGGATTGATGTCGAGGAATGCATAGAACTGTTCGTTCTCTGCCACCTTGTAGCTTGGAATCTCTCCTGCGACTATTCTGCTGAAAATTGTTGCCATGGCTGTTTAGAATGAAATGCTTGTGATTTCAAGGAACAGTTTACCCTGTGGAACGGTGATCTCAGCAAGGTCGCCTACCTTCTTGCCCAACAAGCCCTTAGCGATGGGTGTGTTGATTGAAATCTTCGCTTCGCGGAGATTTGCCTCGCTTTCGGGAACTATGGTGTACTGCATGTTCATGCCGGTCTTTGTGTTCTTGAGACCAACCTTTGTCAATACCTGTACAGTATCGGTGTTCAACTTTGTGGTGTCGATGATTTTTGCATCGGCAATAACGAGTTTGAGTTCGTTTATTCTCATTTCCAACAAACCCTGCGCCTCTTTTGCCGCATCGTACTCCGCATTCTCCGACAAGTCACCCTTATCACGTGCCTCAGCAATCTGACGTACGATCTCGGGACGCTTTGCCTCCAACTCTTTCAAATCGGCTAACAGTTTCTTGTAGCCCTCTTCGGACATATAACTCATAATATCTCTTATTAAAAAATAGTAAAACAATGGATTCCAACACAAGTGCTGGAACCCAATTTCCCTCTTTATTTCTGTTGCAAAGGTAACCCCTTTTTATATATAAACCAAATAATATGTGCTAATTTTTGTTTATTCCTCCAAAATGCACTATATATTTGACTTTTAATAACTTATTTCAGGAGCTTCTCAATCTCTTTCTCAATGTTCTCTATCTGTGCATCGCGCAATGCAATCTCATTGTCCTTGTTTATGAGATAGAAAGTGGGCAATGTCTGCACATTATATAATTTTATATAGGAAGAGTATGCACCCTCGCCGTCGCGTACGCATGTCCAGGGCAGATTGCTTGCCGACTGTTGCCAGAAGTGTTCGCGTGCGTCGTAAGAAATCTGGTAAATCTCGAAGCCCTTGCTGTTGTATTTGCTGTAAAGTTCGCGTAGTGCAATGTTGCGTGCGCTTATCTTGGCATCTTCGTACATTGTGAAGTCGAGCAACACCACCTTGCCTGCGAGTGATGAAAGCGAAATGCTGTCGCCGTTTATTCCGGGCAACTTTATGTCGAACAGTCCTGTGGTGGTTACATCGCCCTCTTCAACCTCTATGTTTCTTGTCTTTACAGGACGTGTCGCAGTCATTGCCTCTTCGGCAATCTTGCACAGATGTTGTGTGCGTTTGGCATTGGGGAACCTGAGTCTCATGCTTGTGGCAACAGCCGCGAAGAGTTTGCTGTCGGTTCTGTTATTGCGTGGCTGGAACAGAGGCTCGCCGTTGAGAGTAAGCGACAGAGCGTAATATGCACTCGCCTTGTCGGGGGTGGGGATGATATACTGTCTTGATATATTCTCCTTGAACTCACCTATAAGGCTGTAAATATCGTTGCGTGTCTTTACAACTGCCGGTGAAGTGCTTTTCAGCATGCCGTTCACCTGTTTTTCAAGCGCAATTTGCAGTTCGTGCAGTTCCTTTATCTTCTGGCTTTCGGTGTTGCCTTCAACGGTGTATGAATCGTAGAAACTCTCGGCATTGCTGTTTATGGTAACAGTCTCTGTAGAGTCTATGGCGAACACCAGAGGCTTTTCGCCCTTGATGGCAACAAAATAGAATTCATAGCTTGCCGGACGTGGACGGCTGAATGTGTATGAACCATCCTTGTCTATTATTGCGGAATCCAATATTATATTGCCCTTTATGCCCATATTGGAGAGATAGATGGTCTTTCCTGCCGCGTTTTCTATTTTTCCATTTACGGTGAACGACGGACGTGCCGGTTTGTTGTTGCATGCCGAGAATATGAGCATGGAACCTGCTGCTATGATGCAAAAAATGTGTTTTAGCTTTAATGTATTCATAAATTTCCTGTAAAGAATTACACAGAGAAGGTGCAAACGAGCAAAACGTAAAGCTTACTTTGGCGTTTTACAGCGTGTGTAGCTTATTTTCGATAAAATTTTATGCAAAGATAGTTAATAATGTGGAAATTTGTATATCTTTGCGAGAATTACATAACAAAAAATGTTTTTTTTAAAATAAATCAAGATGAATGTTGTTACAAAAAATGTGGCTTTGCCCGATGGTAGAGTAATTACCATTGAAACAGGTAAGCTTGCAAAGCAGGCTGACGGCGCAGTAATGTTGCGCTTGGGCAATACGATGCTTTTGGCCACAGTCTGTGCAGCGAAAGACGCTGTTCCAGGCACCGATTTTATGCCTCTACAGGTAGAGTACAAAGAGAAATATGCGGCTTTCGGCCGTTTTCCCGGTGGTTTCACAAAACGCGAAGGTAAGGCTTCGGATTATGAAATCCTTACTTGCCGTTTGGTTGACCGTGCTCTTCGTCCTCTATTCCCCGATAACTACCATGCCGAGGTTTATGTAAACATTATGCTCTGCTCGGCAGA
>JAEIGA010011667.1_pt1 | contig 13339 bp, 21 predicted proteins | sample 9270691 | NCBI WGS metagenome assembly JAEIGA01 (sample SAMN17057246, study PRJNA624740) | gut metagenome | biome: biome; isolation source: fecal sample | host: Bos grunniens | place: China: Xizang | collected 2019
TAAGAAAATTATATGAAAAGGTGATAAAAATACGAACTAAAGCAAATTTTCTGTTTATTATCATTGTTATTGTGCTAACAATAATAACTATTGTTGGGTTTATGTGTTGCGAACATAAACCTAAAAGGATACTAGAAACTGATAAACAACCAATAGAAAAAACGATAGAAGAAGATAATATAACAATAGAGATAAAGACCGATAAGGATGGTGATACTAATCAGGCTGTTGAGCCTGTTAGTTTAGGAGAGTTTAAATTAACCGCATATTGTTCGTGTGAAAAATGCTGCGGAAAGTGGGCTTTGAATAGACCAGTAGATGAGAATGGTAACGAAATCGTTTATGGTGCTATTGGTGAAAGATTGGTAGAGGGATATAGCATAGCAGTAGACCCAACTGTTATCCCATATAGAACTGAAGTGATTATAAATGGGCGCACATATAAAGCTCAAGATTGCGGTGGCGCAATTAAAGGCAATAGAATTGATGTTTACTTTGAAGACCATCAAGCTGCTTTAAATTTTGGCGTTCAATACGCAGAGGTTTTTATTAAATAAAAAAATATTTTTAGAAAATTTTAAAATATCTATTGACAAATATAACTTCATGTGTTATAATTTATGTGTAACAAGTAATGTTATATAATTTAAGAAAGGAAATAGAAAAAATGGAAACTACTCTTAAGTTTGATAGGGTTGTACTTATTAAAGAGTTGAATGAAAAGTTTGGTAAGATTGGAGAAGTGTTTGAGATTGCTAATGTTTTTGAAAACTCTTTTCTTCTTAGAGATGCCAAAACCAAAATTGCAATCGGCGTAGTTAGCTTTGAGGATTTCGAAAAGTGTTTTGTACACGAAGAAAATTTCAAAGGCTGGACATCTTGGCAGCAGTTTAGTGGCTTCGACGGACAGAACGATTGTTTTTATAAAACAAATCGTAAAGATGTTGAAGTAAAATTTGTAACTGATAAGGTTAGAGCCAAGTCATTTATTCATAAAGATGACGAGTTTAACCTTTCGTTTGGACTAAATATGGCATACTTGAGGTGTATGAACAAGGCGCTTGAAAAGAAGAAGTCGGTACATGAATCGGAATTAGCGAGAATTAATAATGAAATAGCCGACAATAATAGAACTATTCAGAAGATGATTAATTCTCTTAATACTTAATTGATGGGGGTAAATATGATTTACCTTGATAATGCTGCTACAACTAAAGTAAAGCAAGAGGTTGTCGAAGCGATGATGCCGTATCTAACCGAGCAATATTACAATCCATCTTCTTTGTATAGTCCTGCGGTAAAAATCAAAGAAGATATTGAAAGGGCGAGAAAAATTGTTGGTAATTTTATTAAAGCAAGTGGCAACGAAATCTATTTTTGTAGTGGAGGTAGCGAGGCTAATTGCTTTGCTATAAGCGGATTTTGTCATTATTGGAACACTCTTAAAGTCAGACCAGTCATTATCACTTCGACAATCGAACACAAATCCATTTTGGAATGCGTAAAGAATATGATTGCTGATGTATACTATGTGGATGTTGATAATAACGGCTTGATTAAATCAGATACCTTGTCAGAACTTTTGAACGATATATCTTTATGGGGATTGCCATTATTGTGCAGTTTTCAATTGGCTAACAATGAAATTGGAACTATTCAAGATATCAAAAAAATTTCTAATATAATTTGGCAACACGGTGGATTACTGCATGTAGATGCGGTTCAAGCGTTTGGTCAACTTCCTATTGATGTCGATGAAATGGGTATTGATATGTTGTCAGTTAGCGGACACAAAATCGGTTGCCCAAAGGGAACTGGATTTCTATACATAAGAAAAGGTATTACAATTTCTCCTATGATTTATGGCAGCCAAATGGATGGTAAGCGAGGCGGTACAGAAAATGTTCCGTACATTATGGGAATGGCTAAAGCTGTGGAATTGTGTGATATTAGTGAAAATAAAACTAGAGAAATGCGTAGTAAGAGAGATTATTTTATTGGATGCCTTGAAGCTAAATTTGGTTGTAAATTAAACGGTAGCCAAATTAGATTGCCCAACAATATCAACATTACATTTCCGCAGAATATAACAGGCGAAACTTTTTTGTATACCTTAGATATAAGCGAGATTCAAATTGGTGTTGGCAGTGCTTGCAACTCACAATCAATTGAACCATCTTATGTACTTAAAGCAATAGGCTTGTCAGATGAAGAAGCAATGAGGACAATTCGTATCACCATATCCGACGACATTACATACGAAGACATTGATTATGTGATAAGTGAAATTGATAAAGCAATTAAATTAATAGAAATATAAGGAGGTATTAAATGTTTCGAGTTTATAATACTGAAAAGAAAGAATGGATAAAAGATAATATTTATCTCAATCAGAATGACGAGTTGTTTTTAATTAAGCAGTCTTTATTTGGAATGATTAGAGTGCCGTTGGCTCTTTCTCAAGACAAGTATATTTACCACAAAGACATTGGGCTTATAGATAAGGCAGGTCACGAAGTTTTTGAAGGTGATTACATAAGAGCAGTTGTAGGCAAGGTCGATGAGAATGACGAAAACAGTGAGGACAAGATAGAAATTGGACTAGTCACTTATGCCCACGAACTTTCCGCATATATCATTTTGTGTGTAGATTCAGATACTTTTTATACGCTGGGTTCCGAAGTTACAGAATACATAGAAATCATAGGCAATGTGTTTGACGGCTATAAAGAGGAAAAGAAAGATGGTGAGCAAGCATTATCGAAGGAAGAGAAGTGAACGAGAAAAGTTCATTAATGAACATTTTAAAGATGACTATATAGTCGATGAATTCGTTGTCGATAAAGGTCATCCTCACGGAGCAGAGCGTCATTGTATAACAAGCAATGCTATTATTATTATTTATAATCTTAATAGTGGAAAGCTCGTAACCAAGTTGATTGCAAGGGAAGGTCAGATAAAGAGATATTATTATAATTCTGGCAGAGAACCTCCTCTTTACTTGGTTAAATTGGCAAAACAGCACAAAAGTCTTGGATATAACAACATATAAAATAACAATTTTAAGTGGAAGAGAGGTGAGTATGTGGAAACGGTAAAGATTTATTTGTCGGGCGGAATGGGCGCCCTCAGCTTTGAGGAGCAGTCAAAGTGGCGGCAGCAAGTAATGGATGCTATTAAATTTAATTATGATTGTGAAAAGAAGCCCATATTCTTCAATCCAGTAAATTATTATAATTTTGAAGATGTTCGTTACAGAACACAGAGAGAGGTAATGCAGTTTGACTTAAATGGATTAAGACATTCTGATTTGGTAATCGTCAACTTTAACGACCCATCAAGTCTGGGAACTTGTGCGGAACTTGCGATTGCTTATGATATGAAAATACCTATTGTGGGAATTAATAAAGATAATAAAGTACTCCATCCTTGGCTTGAATGCTTCTGCGACAGAATGTGCGAGAGTGTTAAGGAAGCGGTAGAATATGTGGTGGAATTCCACTTGAATTAATTTTTTTAAAAAATTTCAAAAAACCTATTGACATTTTAAAGTTATTGTAGTATAATATTATCGTAACAGTTTATGTTACGAACCAAACATTAGTAACCAATAAGGTTATATATATTAATTTATTAAGGAGAAAAAATTATGAGTGAAAAGAAAGTAATTAAGAAATCCGACTGGGTATCTAATTTTACTCTTATCGGCAAGCCTAAGATTAGCGAGGACTACACATTTAAGATTGATGAAAAGTCCACCAACAGCAATTGGGTTTACAACAGTCTGAATCTTGGAATTGATTGCGGAGAACGCTATGGCGTAATTTACGCTGAGATGATGGGCGGTTACAGCGAAGAAAATGACAACAAGATTTTTGCACACGGTAAGAAGGATGACGATAGCGATGACTTCGACAAGCAGATAACTGTAGATTGGGATGACCGTTTTAAGGACGAGGTTCTTGAGGAAATTGGTGAACTTTCATTTATTACGGTAGGGTTGGAAAAGACAGATAAGGATAAGACATTCTATAAGAAGTTCCTTAGCGCTTATGATGCTATTGCTTATATCAAGGAACACCTCACTGAAGATATGGTGCTGAATGTAAAGGGTAATCTCAAGTATTCCACCTATAACGATAATGTTCAGGTGAGAAAAAATATTACAAGCATTGTATTGTCCAAGGTAGACGATGCGACCAAGTATGCAGCTCGTTTTACTCAGACCATACTTATTGACAAGGATTCTGCAAACCTTAAGGCTGACAGCATCAATAAAGATAAGGCTGTTATGTATGTCAATGCAAGAGTTCTTGATTATGTAAAGGAAGTTAATGGCGTTGAGGTAAAGGGTCAGTATCCTTATCCTAAGCAGTTTGAGTTTGCCATGGACTTCTCTAATGAAGCGCAGTGCAAGAAGATTATGGATAAGCTCTTCAAGGTCAAGAAGGGAGTTACACAGATTACTTTTGAAGGCGAGTTCATTGAAGGTGGAGCTGTTGTAACTGCGACTTGGGATGATATCCCCGATGATATCAAAGACCTCGTAGAGATGGGCGTTTATACAAAGGACGAGGCTCTTGCTAAGTGTACTGCCAACGGCAATCGTGAAAGACGAATGGTGCTCGTAAAGCCTCAGATTAAGATGGTAGAAAATGGCGATAACAAGACGCCCGTTATTCAGAAGTTTGAGGAGAGATTTACTGAGGAAGACCTTGTACTTGATTATCTTTTTGATAATAAGAAGAGCGAGTCTGATGACAAGCCTCCTTTTGACACGGAAGAGGATTCTGAAGCAGACGATAGTATGTCGTGGCTCAACAGTCTGTAATATTAATACATAAGATATAAGGTTATATAACAAGAGGGATACAACTATCCCTCTTGATAGATGAAAATTGGAGGATTATTTTATGGCTAAATTTGGAAAAAAGAACAAAGTATCATTGAATCCGCTTGATGCAAATATTTGTCTTTTAGGTCTGCCCAAGATTGGTAAGACCACAATTATGAAAGAGATTGCAGAAAAGCTAGTTGGTGAAAATTATCTTTTTCTTGAAATGTACCGTGAGAATGGTGCAAAATACATAGAAGATATTATTTATGAAGATGTTCCCGATTGGGATACTTTTGTAGAGATTGTCGATGATATTGTAGATAATAGAACTACTGATTATGCAGACTTAAAAGTTGTATTCTTGGATACTTTAGATAACGCTCTTCAGTTAGCGGAGCAGGAGTCTATTAGACTTTGGAATAAGGAGAATCCTGCAAAGCGAACTACTGCAATTAATGCCGCTTGGGGCGGTTATATGAAGGGTCAGGATAAGGCAATGGAGCTTCTTCAGGAGCAGTTGTTTAGACTTAGAAATGTCGGCGTTGCATTCAGTGTTATTGGTCATGTTCGTCAGACTACTATTACAGACCCCATCACAAACGAATCTTATCAGCAGATTACTTCTGATGTTTCGCAGAGATATTTTAATCAGCTGAAGAAGAATATCGACCTTGTGGGCATTGCATATATAGACCGTGAATTGACCAAGAATAAGGTGAACGGTAAGGAAATTTCTACTGTAAAGTCTGAAACGAGAAAGATTAAATTTAGAGATGATAATTATACGGTAGATAGTGGTAGCCGTATGAGTCAGATTTGTAGCGAAATTAACTTTGATGCCGACGAATTTATTGAGGCTATGAGAAACGCTCTTGAAGCCGAAGTTAAGAAAGGCGGCAAGTCCATTGAAGACCGCAGAGCTGAAAATGAAAAGGAAGAAGCAGAAAATATGAAGCGTCTTGCCGAAGCAGAGGTCAAAGCGAAGTCCGAAAAGGAACTTGAAGAAATCAAAGCAGAAATTGTTGAGTTCTTTAATAACAATAAAACAAATCTTGATGTAATTAAGCCTGTACTTAAAATTTGTAAGGATGCTGGTTTCGGTAATCCCACTGAGATTGACGATATTTCTATTGCAAAGAAAGTACTTGCAGCTTGTAATTAAAAAAATAAAGTTATACCCAATTATACCCCTTAGAATTAATCTGAGGGGTAAAAGGGTATAAAAATACATATGAAATGGGAGTGAGAATATGGCGAAAAAAAAGATGACCGAAAAAGAAAAGCAAGATTGGGAATCATTATATATGTATGTTAAATCAAATATCATGGGGTATGACGAAAACCAAGCATTGTCAAGCACAATGGTTCTTAGACTTAAAGGCTTACTAACTAATAAGTTCATAGAGAACAATAACATTGAATCAACCGCTAATTATTCTTACGAAACAATATTAAATACATTTAAGTTCTGTTCGGTTGAAATATCTAAAGCTCTGAAAAACAATAGATTTGCAGATGAGCAGCATAAATTTAATTATATTCTTAAGATTGTAGAAAAGAATATTAATACAGTTTATATGAAAATGAAAAATCTTGAAAAGGCAAAGGAAGAGGCGAAAAATTCAGCGGTAGAAATGCCTACTCACACTGGCGCAGAATTTAAACCTAAAGAAAAGAAGGCAGATAAATTTTCAAACTTATGGTAAGTGGGGATAGACAATGGCAGAGAAGAACACTAATAAACTAACTCCATTCGAACAAAAACAGGCGGAAGCAGCGAAGCAAATCCTTGAATATAAATTAGGAGCAGAAGCTTCTATTGTTTCGATGATATACAAAAATCCAGATTTGCTTAGAGAAACAAATTTGGAACTCAATGACATACATAACAACTGTTGGCGTGTATATTTTGCTATTGCATACGATATGATTATCAATGAAAAAATGGCAACACTTTCCGAAGTTGATATTGGTTTATATTTGGAAAAACATTCCAAATTAGCAGATAAATATTATAATGAATACGGTGGCTATCAGACTATTGAGAACGCTGGCGCTTATATTAATGAAGAAAACTTTGATAGTTATGTCAGAGATTTAAGAAAGTGGAATGTCGTTGCTCGGTTGGTAAAATACGGATTCCCTTGTGATAAGGCGAGACTGAGTGAGATATGTGATATGTCGGCAGAAGAATTGTATGATGAATACACAGTTTATCTAAATGATATATTTGCCAATATCGACAATAACATCAAGTCTTACAATGGATTTGATGGTATGAAAAACTTAATTGATGAATTAGATGCAGGTAAGAATGTCGGTATTCCATTTGCTAATTGCGATATCCTTAATAGGGAGACTGGCGGTATGTTGGGCGGCAATATCATAGGATTTGGAGCGGCTTCGGGTGTTGGCAAATCGACTTTGAGTATAAACTATATTTTCCCTTCAATGATAAAATATAATTTAAAGGCATTATTCATTATCAACGAGGAAGATGAGAATAAGTTTAAGAAAGAAGCGATAGTTTGGTATTGTTCAAATATACTAAAACACCCAATTCCAAAGAGGGTATTGAGAGATGGTAACTTCGACGCAGAAACTAAAGAAGTGTTATACAAGGCTGCTGAGTGGTTCGAAAACCAAAAAGAAAATCACAACATTACTATTATTCCGCTTGAACAGTACACTGCAAGAACGGTTATTAAACTTATCAAGAAGTATACGAAAATGGGATGCGATGTTATATGTTTAGATACACTTAAAGAAAGTTATGATTCTCGTGATAAAGAGTCTTGGAAGTCTCTTATGACTGATTGTGTTGATTTCTATGATTGCATTAAACACACCAACACTTGTATGGTAATTACATATCAGCTTGTAAAAAACAAGAGTAAATATCTTACAAACGCAGACATTGGTATTTCCAAAGGTATTTTAGACATCTTTAGTTTAAACATTTTCTTCAGAAGACCTTTACAAACTGAATATGAGGGCGGCAAAGAAGAGTTGTATTGTTACAATCCTATCAAAAATAGTAATAGTAGACTTGAATTTAAGTTAAATAAAGATAAGCATTATATGGTCGGATTTGTAAGTAAAAACAGGCACGGTCAAAGCGATATACAGATTGTTAGCGAAGCTGATTTTTCTATTAATCAGTATAAAGATTTGGGATATTGCAATGTAATTATGGATTATTAATATAACAAATAAATGTATAAGGTAAATATTATGACAATTAGCGAACTCAAAGAATATATCTATAATGAAAATAAAATAGAATATATACTCGAACAACTTGGTTGTCATGAGATTAGGTACAACTCTCAGAAAGAGTATTGGAGCGCTGCTCACAAAGATGGTGACAATCCCCAAGGTGTTAATATTCGCAATAATCAATACTTAAACTATCGTAGTTTTTCAAGAGGGATTGATTTTGAAGATGGTCAAGACCTAATAAGTCTTGTAGAAACCACTAACAAATTGTCATTCATTGAAGCGGTTAAATATATACATAAAATTCTTGGGATACCATTTGAATTTAAAAAGCAAGAAGAAAAGCCGCAAAAAAAATATGACCCTCTTCAAGTATTTAAAAAGGTATTAAGATGTAATAGAAGAGTCGTAAATGTAGACGATATTAAAATTTTAGAAGATAAGTTAATAGACGACTATATTCCAATGCTTCATATTGATTGGGTAAAAGAGGGTATTACCGAAAGAACAAGAAATAAATTTAAACTCTCATATTCATATAAGCATAAAAGGATTGTCGTGCCTCTTCGCTATTGGGCGACAGGCGAACTCCTTGGTTTCAATCAGCGGACAACAGTTGAAAATTATGAGGAGTTTAATATTAAGAAGTATTTTATAACCCCTACATATCCCAAGCATCTTAATATCTATGGTTTATACGAGAACTATGATGCTATTCAAAAGGCTGGATATGTAGTAGTTGCAGAAAGTGAAAAATCGGTTTTAAAAAGAGATTCACTTGGTGATGGTACTGTGGTTGCTCTTTCAGGTAAAAGCATATCGGATGAACAAGTTCGCATTTTAATCGGTCTTAATGTAGAAATCGTTATTGCATTAGATAATGATGTAGACATAAACGAAGTAAGGTTTATCTGTGAAAAATTTAAGAACATCAGAAAAGTGTCTTATATCAAAGATTCTATGGGAATCTTACAACACAAAGATGCACCAATGGATGCTCGTAACAAAGATTACCAATTCTTGTTTGATAACAGAATTGTTTATGATAGAAACGAACAACGAAAATATCAAGAAAGCTTGGGAAAAGAAGGACAGAAAAATGAGTGAAAAGAAAACAAATAAAACAACAAAGGTCTTAGAACATTTACAGACATACGGCTGTATTACAAGTTTGGAGGCTATTGATAAATATAAGGCTACTCGTTTGAGTGATATTATTTATAGGCTTAGAAATAGAGGTTGGAAGATAGAAACAATTGATATTCCCTTTGTCGATTCAAACGGCACGAAGTCTATATATGGTAAGTATGTATTAGTTGAGGGATAAAATATGAAAAAGCTAATTAGAAACGCAATTCAATGCAATAATTGCGGCGATATAATTGAATCTGAATATACACACGACTTTAAGTTTTGTAAATGTGGCACTGTCGCTGTAGATGGCGGTTTAAGTTATGCTAAAAGAAGTTTTAAAAATTCTCCTAATGACTTTATTGATTTAAGCGAATGGGAAGAGATAAAAAAAGAACCAATAGAAGAAAAGGCGATAGAAGTAAGTTATACAATTATTAGTAAACCTTCATACATTATATTTGAATGTCCCTATTGCCACGAAAAAGCAAAAGTCTCTTTTAAAGATGTAGATTACAATACAGATTATTGGGGAGATGGTGGATGGGCTGAATGCTCAGAATGCGGATTAACAGTCGAACTCGGTGACTGGGAATATGATTAATTTGATATTTTAAAATGGTGATTTTAAGAGGTTAATTATGAGTGATTATATTACAAGCACATCTTCAGGTTTAGATTTAAAAATGAGTTTAGATAAACTCTTGGAAGCAGTAGAACAGTTTAGTGAACGCATATACGAAGTAACCCAAATATTTTTTTGTAATCCACTTGATTTAATTAAGATGGATATGTCTAAAATTCCTTGTAATTGTTATTTTGTAAGTCATTACGGCATAGATGAAGGTAAATTGTATAAGGTCGAAGATGGCGAATTAAAAAGAGAGTTATATGAATTTATCGAAAAACATCCAGATAGGGCGTTTAGAGGTGAAAAATATAATTAAAATTACGATTTTAAGAGGATAAAAATATGAAAAATATTGACCCAAGAGTTGTTAATTACAGAAGATGTACTGGTAAATATTTTGTAAGAGAGCGTGGATTTGTTGAGTTTAAACTTGGCTACTTTCACAAATGGGGAGTCGATAGCGAAGAATTGGATGTTGGCGCTCTCAATTATACAATAGGCATTGTAGAGCTTCCAAGTGGTAAGGTTGTTACAGTAATGCCAGAAAACATTAGATTTATTGATGTTGATTAATATAAAATTGCAGTTTTAAGAGGTGATATAAATGTGGAGATACTATATTGAACTGAATACAAGTAGCGACATTGTAAAATTTGTTGATATTTGTTCTCAGATTCCTTACGAAGTAACGATTCACGGTAAGGACGAAAACGGCAGTGATTGGTCGTTAAGTACAAAGAGCTTTCTGTGTGTTTTAGTTATGAGTGCTCATTTGCAGAATAAACAGAAGAAAATGGCACAGAATGCAGATTGGAATACACTTTATGTAGAGTGCAAAGAAGATATTTATTCGATGATTTCTAAATTTCTTAGGGGGTGACAAAATGGCAAGACTTACAAGTGAGCAGTTGCAGGCTCTTATGAAGAAAGAGGGCGTTGACCGAATCTGGTCGTGGTCGAAAATTAATTGCTTCCATACAAGCCCATATGAGTATTATCTTAAATATATAAAGAAGGCAAAAGAAGATAGAGCAAATTCAATCTATGTAACTACAGGTGGTATAGCACACGATATCTTAGAGAAACTTTATACCAACGAAATTACATACGGTCAAATGTCGGAACTGTTTGAAGATGGTTGGATTGTAGCGGCTGACATTGCCGACCTTAAATTTGATAGAAGTGACGAAGAAAGAAATGAAAAGATTAAAGATAAGTATTATGAAAATCTTGTTCACTTTTTTAGTAATCATACCAAGTTAGAAAATAAGCCGATTATAGAACAGTTTGTTAAAGTCAATATTGGTGGCAATCTAATTCAAGGATACATTGACATTGCTTTCAAAGACGATGATGGTTGTATTACTATTCAAGACTGGAAGACAAGCAGCATTTATAAGGGTGCTAAGGCAGAGAATGAGAGCGGTCAGTTGGTATTATATGCCATCGCTGTAAATCAGCAAGGCGTACCAATGGATAAGATTAAGATTCGTTGGAACTTCTTGAAATATGTTTCTATTCAGTATCAGCAGAAGAACGGCGAAATCAAGACGAGAGAGGTTGAGCGTTGTAAGATTGGTGAGAGTTTACAGTCTAATGCAAAAACTTGGCTGAAGCATTTTGGTTATGAACCCGACGAATATCTAAAAGAGATGCTTGATACTAATAGCATTGCTTGTTTGCCCGAAGAAGTCAGAGAAAAATATGTCATTTCAGATTGCTATGTATATATTGATTTGACCGATAAATTGATTAACAAGTGGACTGAGTATGTTATTACTACTATCAAGGATATTGAATTAAGAGAAGCGGATTATGCCGAAACTCTTAGTGATGCTTGTTTCTATGATACGGATGAATCAGTAAAAGAGCAGAGCTATTACTTTGCAAATTTGTGCGGCTATAGTAGAAATCTTCATAAACCTTATGATGAATATTGTAAGAGACTTGAGGCTGCTCAGAATGGAACCGATATGTTCGGCGGATTACTTGGAAGCGAGACTGTCAAAACTTCAAGTGGTAATGTTATAAATAACAAGAATGATGAGTTAGATTTAAGCTGGCTCGATAATATATGAGGTAAAATATATGAATGTAAAAGAGCAAATTGATTATATGATTCAGTCTTTGCAATTGGCAAAGTCAGAAATTGAATATGCTGAAAAGTACATAAACACCAAGAAAAAAGAAGGAAATGATTTTTGGCGATATGGTCATATAGGCTATGATGGACGATATCCTAATGGAACTATTATCAGAGAGTCTTTAAAAATGGTTGGTAGATTGGCAAATATAACAGCAAGTAATGTTGCTTTAAGTCATTATGATGAAACACTCTTCAAGGGTTAAAAGCTGAATTTTAAGAGGTAAGAAATGAACAAAGGACAAATTACGGTTACAATGCCGATTGAAGAATATGAAGATTTGGTAACTAATGTCAAGTGGTGGCAAGGTAGATTTAATTCTTTGAAGAAGATTGTTTTAAAATACGCCACAATGGATGACGAGGGTGTTTATGCTATTGGCGATTGCGTAAATCTTGCAAACGATATTGAGGTATATCTTAATGACGAAGATTATTAATTGAGGTAAAAGTATATGGATGAAAAGACAAAGAAAGAATTGTATTTTATTGATGCAGTGCTTGGCGCAATCAGGAATGTTGATATGCCTATATTGATGTATGAGGGCGAAAAGGAAGTAGTAAGAAAAGCTCTGCTTGATTACAAGTATAAAATCGAAGATGAGATGCGTGGGCGCTAAAAGATTCATTTAAGAGGTAAGTATGAATATTGAAATTTTTATTCTATTGTCAATGATTTTTCTACATATTATTGACGATTATAAATTGCAAGGCATTCTTGCAAGTATGAAGCAGAAGACTTGGTGGAAAGAACAAAAGGGATATAAGTCCTTGTATAAATATGATTATGTCCCTGCTTTAATTGAACATTCATTTAGTTGGACTTTTATGATTATGCTTCCCATTGCAATCTCTTTACAGTTCAACATCGGCTGGTGGGTGGTTGCTTATATTGTAAATATGGTTATTCATGCTGTCGTAGATACTTTAAAGGCAAATGCTTTAAAAATTAACCTTGTAATAGACCAGACAATTCATATAATGCAAATTGTTATCACTTGGTTAATTTTTATTTGTAATTAAAATTAACATTTTAAAAGGGTAGAAAATATATGAAAGTAATTAATTTAGGTAGAGGTCAAGGCAAGACTACAAGGCTGCTTTATGCAAGCGAGTTTCAAGGTATCCCCATCCTATGTAAAGATTTGAATGCCAAAGCAAATCTTATGAGGAGGGCACGAGAATTGGGATTAGATATTCCAGAACCTATTGCCGCATACGAATTAACAAGCGAAGTAATTAGAAGTAGGGATATCGCACAAAAAGATATGTTTGTTGATGAAGCACATTGGGTATTGCAGAGATTGTTAAATTCTATGGGTATGAGAGGCGAAATCAAGGCAATTACTTTGTCAGAGAAAGAATAATATGAGGTAAA
>JAEIGA010011668.1_pt1 | contig 13339 bp, 6 predicted proteins | sample 9270691 | NCBI WGS metagenome assembly JAEIGA01 (sample SAMN17057246, study PRJNA624740) | gut metagenome | biome: biome; isolation source: fecal sample | host: Bos grunniens | place: China: Xizang | collected 2019
AAATTGTTGTTTAGAGTTTAGAGTTTAGAGTTTAGGGTATAGTGTGTGCAAAAGTAGCGCAAAGGTATTAGAATCACTAATTAATCACTAATTAATCACTAACTAATCACTAATTAATCACTAATTAATCACTAACTACAGTCAGGTAATTGGCAGGAACGGGAAAGGAATAGAAAATTGAAAAAAATAGACTTTTTCTGTTTTTACTTGTGTATGTGCGATTTTTTTTGTACCTTTGCGCGTTTATTGCATAAATGTGCGCTTTGCGGAGAATTTCTGGCTGGAAAAGGCAAAGGATGTAAGAGAAATGAGCCGCGCTCAGCGAACCCAACGAAGGAATATAGTTAGACACTATGATAGAATACATAAAAGGAAATTTGACAGATTTGACCCCGACTTATGCTGTGGTAGAAGCCGCAGGAGTAGGGTATGCTATTAACATTGCATTGCCAAGTTATTCGGCGTTGGTAGGCAAGGAAAATACAGAAACAAAGTTGTTTGTAACGGAGATTATTCGTGAAGACACACATGATTTATTTGGATTTTTTACTCGTGGCGAGCGCGAGTTGTTTTTGATGCTGATGACCGTAAGTGGTATCGGAGCAAATACAGCCCGCATGATTATGTCGGCATATAACGCAAGCGAGATTCGTCAGATTATTGCTACGGGTAACGCGCGCGCCCTTTCGCAAGTGAAGGGACTTGGTCCAAAGACAGCACAACGCATTATCGTGGACCTGAAGGATAAGGTGCTGAAAGTGGATCTTGGTTCGGAAGCGAGCCAAGGCGGATTGGAGAATGCCGCAAGCGGCAACAGTATAGAGCTGAAAGGCGCTGATAGTGAAATAAAACAAGAGGCCGTGAGCGCATTGACGATGCTAGGTTTTGCGGCGGCTGCCAGCGGGAAAGTGGTGGATAAGATATTGAGTGCAGAGCCCAATGCCAGCGTGGAGCAAGTGATCAAACAAGCATTGAAGATGCTTTGATGTAATTAGGATTTTTGAATTAAGAATTAAGAATTTGGAGTTGAATTTGAAAAAGCTATTTATAATATTATTGAGCGTGTTGCCGTTGGTGGCTTGGGCGCAGGAGGATGCCGCACAATCGTGGGAAGATAACGATAGTGTGGTGATGGCCCCTCTGCAAGTGAAAGCAGTAGGGACCAATACGTATGAGGATTTGAACCGCGTACCAAGCAGTTTGGATCTGCAAGATCCTGATAATGTGAATACAACGGTAGAGTATGATCCAGCGACCAACAGCTATGTGGTGCGTACTCGCATTGGCGATGTGGAGATTGCAACTCCGTATATGATGACGGCTGAGGAGTATCGTGCGTACTCGGAACGCCAACAGTTGGGGAAATATTGGCAGGAGAAAATAAGTACGGTAGAGCACGACAACGAAAGCAAATTTGATATTACCGATATGAAGTTTAATATCGGTCCGGCGGATAAGGTGTTTGGTCCTGGTGGCGTGCAATTGAAGTTGCAAGGTTCGGCAGAATTGTTGTTTGGTTTCAAGCATCAGTATGTGGATAACCCATCGTTGACTCTGCGTTCGCGAAACAATAATATATTCGATTTTGATGAGAAGATTCAACTGAGTGTGAACGGAAAAGTTGGCGAGAAGTTGAACTTCAATATGAACTATAATACGGAGGCGTCGTTTAGTTTTGATCAACAAAACCTGAAGTTGAATTTCAAGGGTAAGGAGGATGATATTATTCAGTCTATTGAGGCGGGTAATGTGTCTATGAACTTGAATAGCAGTTTGATACAAGGAAGTTCGGCGTTGTTTGGTATAAAGACAGATTTGAAGTTTGGTAAGCTGAAAGTTCAGGCGCTGGTGTCGCAACAGAATAGTGAGAGCCAGTCGGTGTCGAGCAAAGGTGGTGCGCAAACGACTAGTTTTGAGATACCGATAGACAGTTATGACGAGAATCGACACTTCTTCTTGGGTTACTATTTCCGCGACCAATATGAGGATGCGATGAAGACATTGCCGTATATAGCTAGTGGCGTGACAATCAATCGTATAGAAGTGTGGGTGACCAATAAACGTGGAAACTATGACCAGGCGCGTAACATTGTGGCGTTGGTGGATTTGGGCGAGAATGACCCTGCACACGTGCAACAGGCAGCCTGGACAACCAACGGTTCGCGTATGCCATACAACAAGGCCAATGCGCTGTACGAGACATTGACGGGTAGTTATCCAGGGGTGCGTGATATACAACAGACGAGTGCTGTGATGCAGAGCATCAGCGGTATGGAATCGGGCGAGGATTATGAGAAAGTGGAGTCGGCTCGTTTGCTGAATAGTAGCGAATATACGTTGAATGCGGCGTTGGGATATATTTCGCTGCGTGCTGCGCTGAACCAAGATGAGGTGTTGGCGGTGGCATATGAGTATACGTATGGCGGTCAGGTGTATCAAGTAGGTGAGTTTTCGACGGATGCAGGAGAGTCGCTGCAAGCGCCTAATGCGTTGCTGCTGAAGATGTTGAAGAGTACGAATAATGCACCAGGTACGAAGAATAAAGGAACTTGGGACCTGATGATGAAGAACGTGTACTCGGTAGGAGCAAGTCAGATGTCGAGCGATAAGTTTGAGTTGTATGTCCAATATCGCAATGACTCGGTAGGAACGGATATGCAGTATCTGATGGAGGGTGCTGTGAAGGGCAAACAACTGCTGCGCGTGATGCAGTTGGATCGTTTGGATTCGAGAAATAACACTTCGCCTGATGGTCGTTTTGACTATGTGGAAGGATATACGGCAGTATCTTCAACAGGACGTATTATCTTCCCAGTATTGGAGCCATTCGGAGACTATTTGGCGGAAGCGATAGGTGATCCAGTAATTGCGGAGAAGTATGTGTTTAGAGAGCTGTACGATTCTACGTTGGTGATGGCTCAGGAGTTGTCGGAGAAGAATAAATTTGCGTTGGTGGGTAAGTACAAAGGATCTTCGGGCAATGAGATTCGACTGAATGCGATGAATATCCCTCGCGGAAGTGTGGTGGTGACAGCAGGTGGTGCAACACTGGTTGAGAACGTGGATTACACGGTGGACTACACAATGGGAACTGTGACGATATTGAATCAGTCGATTATCGAGTCGGGAACGAATGTGGATGTGCGGTTGGAGAATCAATCGACGTTCTCGATGCAACGTAAGTCGTTGTATGGGGCTCACTTGGAGTATGAGTTTAACAAGGACTTGGTTGTGGGTGGAACGATTATGCACCTGAAAGAGAAGCCGTTGACCACTAAGGTGAATACTGGAAGCGAGCCGCTGGCGAATACTATTTGGGGCGTAAATGCGAGCTGGAAGACGGAGTTGCAATGGTTGACGTTGCTGATTGATAAGGTGCCTTGGATGACGGCGACAGCTCCTTCTACCTTCCAAGTGAATGCCGAGTTTGCACATTTGATTCCAGGTCATACCAAGGATGTGGGACAAGTGGGTACCGCATATATTGATGACTTCGAGGCTACGAAAACGAATATCGATATTCACTATCCAAGTTATTGGAAGTTGGCTTCCACACCTCGCTCGAATATGTTCCCAGAGCAGGGAGTAAGTAATGAGGCGGAGTATAATAAGAATCGTGCGCTGCTGGCATGGTATACGGTGGATCCAATCTTTGGTTATCCACAAAGCAATACACCAAAACATATCAAGGATAATCCTGATTTGATGTCGGATCATCGTACGCGTATCGTGTTGGAACAGGAGATCTATCCTAACAAGGAAGTGTTGGCGAATGCCGATGTGCGTCTGCCGATATTGAACTTGAGTTACTATCCAGAAGAGCGCGGTCCATATAATATCTCAGCGGATGAGATAGGTCGCGATGGTAAGTTGACCAACCCAAAATCGCGTTGGGGTGGTATTATGCGCAAGTTGGACAATACTGATTTTGAGAAGGCGAATATTGAGTATATCGAGTTCTGGTTGATGGATCCATTCCTGACCAACCCAGATGCGACATTCGAAGGTGGCGATTTGTATATCGATCTGGGAGATGTGAGCGAGGATATCTTGCGCGATGGTCGTAAGTCGTTTGAGCATGGATTGCCGCTGAACGATGCGGATGCAGGACAAGTGGAGACGACAGTATGGGGCCGTGTGCCACGCACTACTAGTACGGTGGTGGCATTTGCAAATGAGACAAATGCAAGAGGCAAGCAAGATGTGGGTGTGGATGGATTGTCAACAGATCAAGAATGGTATTTTGAATACGAGGGAAAGAAACCATATGCCGACTATGTGGCGGCATTGCGTGGTAAGGTTGATCAGGCGGTGTTGGCTATGTGGGAGGAGGATGATTTCTCTCCATTGAATGACCCTGCAGGAGATAATTATCACTACTACCGCGGAGATGATTTTGATCGCGCTGAGATGCCTGTGCTCTTGCGATATAAACACTTTAATGGCACAGAGGGCAACTCGCCAGAGATGCGTGAGAGTGATCCATATGGAACGGCTTCGACATTGCAGCCAGATATCGAGGATATTAATACGGATAATACGCTGAATGACAATGAGCGATTCTATCGTTATCATATTTCGCTCCGTCCGCAAGACATGATGCGCGTGGGACAACAACATATCGCTAGCATCATGGAAACTACTGTGAAATTGGAGAATGAACAAGTGGTGCCTGTGAAATGGTATCAATTCAAGATTCCTTTGCGTGGTGATAGTTCGACGGTTCAGACGGTTGGTAATATTCGCAACTTTAAGTCGATACGTTTTGCGCGTATCTTCCTGACGGGATTCTCGCAAGAGACGCATATCCGTCTAGCAACATTTGACCTTGTGCGAGGTGAATGGCGCAACTATACCAAAGGATTATATCAGGATGTGGCGAATAATCAGTTTAATATTACTAATCCATATACATCATCAGGATCATTGGACGTGCAAGCTGTGAATATTGAAGAGCATTCGAATCGTATTCCTGTGAATTACGTTTTGCCTCCAGGTATTTCTCGTCAAACAGATCCAGGTCAAGCTCAGTTGATTGCCCAAAACGAGCAAGCAATGGTGTTGCGATTGAATAATATAGCTCCAAAGGATGCTCGTGCTGTGTATAAGAATGTAGTGTATGATATGCGCCAGTACAAGCGTTTGCAGATGTTTGTACACGCGGAATGTCTACCACAGTTTGATCCAATAGATGATGGCGAGATATCTTGTTTTATTCGTTTGGGTTCTGACCTCAAGAATAACTACTACGAGTACGAGATTCCGTTGAGTCTGACACCAGAAGGAGTGTATAATGACAAGTCGCCTGAAGATCGCCTCAAGGTATGGATGGAGAAGAATATGTTTGACTTTCCGCTGAGCGTCTTTACAGATGCGAAGTCTGCACGCAATCGTGCAAAACGAGCAGGAAATGCAAATGTGGGTAATAACATTCCGTATGAGGTGTATGATCCTGAGAAATTGACCAATAAAGTGACTGTGCTTGGAAATCCAACGTTGGAAGACGTGCAAGCGATTATGATCGGTGTGCGCAATAAGACGGATCACGAAGTGTATGGCGAGGTGTGGGTCAATGAGTTGCGTCTGAGTCAGTTTAATGAGCAGGGTGGTGTAGCTGCAATGGCGAATGCTGCTTTGAGTATTAGCGATATTGCTCAAGTTAATATAGCAGGACGTTTGGAAACTGCAGGGTATGGATCTATAGAATCTAATGTGCTGGATCGCAATATGGACAATGCATATCAGTTGTCGGTAAGTGCGGCGTTAGAGGCAGGACGTTTGTTCCCAGAGAAGGCGAAATTGCAAATCCCGTTGTATGTGTCATATACCAACGAGACTTTGACTCCTGAATATGATCCATTAGATACGGATATTAAGTTGTCGGAAACAATTAATACCTACGATAGCAAGGAGCAGCAAGATTCCATCAGGCAAATGTCGAATACTGTGCAGGAAGCTACATCTTTTTCTGTGACCAACATGAAGTTGGACATTCATTCTAAGAAGCAAAATATGTTCTATGATCCTGCTAACTTCTCAATATCGGCTAGTTACAATAAACAAAATCAACATACGCCAGAAATAGAGCAGGATATTGTGACTGACCAAAAGGGATCGTTTAATTATTCGTATAGTTTTAATCCACAACCGTGGGAACCTTTTAAGAATGTAAAGGGTGTGGAGAAAGTGAAATTCCTCAAAGAGATGAATTTCTTCTATCTGCCACAATCATGGGCATTCAATACTACCATGCATCGCACTTATACCCACATGAAGATGCGTGACTTTAACATCGAAGCTACTGGAAATTCCGAGATGGAGTTAACTTTCTCCAAAGACTTTACATGGGATCGTAATTTTGATTTTAAGTATGATCTCACCAAGAACATGAAGTTTACCTTCCAAACGGCAATGAACTCTACGGTAGATGAAGGATACTATACGCCAGAAATTATCCGTGATTATGCCTTTACTAATGACTACTACGAGGCTTGGAAAGACACTATCCAACGCAGTCTGTCTACATGGGGTACGCCTTACACTTACCAACAACTATTCTCTGCTTCATGGAATGTACCATTCAATCGTATTCCGTACCTAGAGGCAATAACTGCCAATGCTTCGTATAACGCGACCTATAATTGGAATCGAACCATGCAGTCCTCAACTCAAAATGTGCTCAATCTCGGCAATGTAGTTAGCAGTACACGAGCATGGCAAGCAGATGGAGGAATCAACTTTGAGACACTATATGGTAAGTCCAAATATTGGAAGCAGATGACTCAACGATTCAACCAACGGGCTCGAAGACGACCATTCCGCTCAAAGACTTATACTGAGACTATTACATTAGTAGCGGGAGAAACCATCGAAGTCAATCACCGTCTAGGAAGCGAAACACTCAAGGTTAGTGCAGTTTCCGAAAGTGGAAAAGTGATTAAGGTAAAGATGAATCCAATTTCAACTACGAAAGCGTCGATCGTTGCTAAAGAAAATGTTGAAAATGTGACTTTGACTTTTACAACGCAAGATCCAAATAAACGCTCTACTGCGGAGACGGCTATGGATATGGCGGCATATTTCGGTACGATGTTGCGCAAGGTACAAGCCACTTATCGCAATACCACTTCCTTTACGATACCTGGCTTTGCACCACAAGCAGGCTTCATGGGACAGACCAAGTTTGATGATTTGTATGCTCCAGGATTTGATTTTGCCTTTGGATTCTTCTCTGATGACTTTGTTGAAAAGGCCAAAGAGCATGGGTGGTTATCTGCGGATACGACTGTTGTACAACCTGCATCGAGAACGATGACGCATGATTTTGATTTGAAGGTATCGCTTGAACCATTCCCTGGGTTCAAACTTCAACTCAATGGCAAACGCTATGCAGCTCAGTCCTCGTCAATCATCTACTCTTACGACCAATTGCAGGAGAATATGACGGGATCTTTCAATATCACCCAAGTTGCTATCGCTACGGCTTTCCATAAGATTGGAAAAGCAGACGAGAACTTTGCCTCTGCCACTTTCGATCAGTTCTTGCAAAATAGAGACTTGATCACCAATCGTGTTCAAGCGCAGTATGATGGTATTCTTTATCCTAATGCAGGATTCATACCTGCAGAATTGAGAGGTAAACCTTACAACAGAGCTCATGGTACAATCAATCGTAATTCTGCTGATGTTCTGGTGCCAGCATTCTTATCTGCATATACTGGTAGTGATGCCAGTCAGGTGACGCTTAATCCATTCCTTGGCTTGTTGAGTATACTTCCTAACTGGTCTGTTACCTTCGATGGACTTGGCAAGTTGCCTTGGATACGCGATCACTTCAAATCGGTCAATATCACTCATGCATATACCTGTAAGTATGCTATCAGTAGTTATTCTTCTTTCTCGACATGGGTTCCTGCTACCACGATAGACAACAAGCAACTTGGTTTTATTCGTAATATCGAAACGGACGGTCCTATTCCATCTTCTGCGTACGATATTTCATCCGTCAATTTATCGGAAACGTTCTCTCCGCTCATCGGAGTGAATATGACGATGAAGAACTCATTATCTGCTAAGGTTGAGTATCGTAAGCAGCGTAACGTGTCGCTCAATGTCAATTCTGTACAAGTTACAGAAGGCCACACCAATGAGTTTGTAATTGGTGCAGGATATACTGTCAAGGATCTCAGTTTCATAGCAAAATCCCGCGATGGACAAAAGAAGGTGAGCAACGATCTCAAGATTAATCTTGATGTCAGCTACAAAGATATCAAGACCCTCTTGCGTAAGGTCGAAGAGGGTATCACTCAAGCTAGTTCGGGTAATAAGGTCTTTGGCATAAAGATTAGTGCTGATTATGTGCTCTCGCAGAAAATCAACTTGCAACTTTTCTACGATCACCAAGGTACAACGCCGCTTATTTCATCCTCATACCCTATCAAGGCTGATAACGTAGGTGTCAACATTAAACTCATGCTCACACGATAAAATATGTATAAAGTTGCCATCATAGGGCCCGAATCTACAGGTAAAACTACCTTAGCAAGGTTTCTCGCAAACCGCTATTCTGGTGTATATGTACCAGAGTTCGCTCGCGGCTACGTGGAGGCGCTCGCACCTACATATGCTTATACGGAGCAAGACGTTATGCGTATTGCGCAGCATCAAATCAACGAATTGAAATCTCTAGATTGTCCACTTGCATTCTTTGATACGGATCTTATCATTACCAAGATTTGGCTGCAGCACAAGTATGGTTATTCCCCTGATTTTATTGACGATGCCTTGCGGAGTTACCCTATGGATGCTTACCTGCTTTGCTATCCAGACGTCCCTTGGGAACCCGACCCTGTTAGAGAGAATCCCGATATCCGCGAATATCTCTTCGACTGTTATGAGCGTGAAATACAAGCCCTCAACATCCCTTATTACATCATTCGCCACGACTAAAAAACTAAATCCAAACAACTATGGCTAAAAGAATAACAAAACCTACTACTACAACCACTTCTGGCAACACGCGCCAGTCAATCATTGTACATCATCCTTCGTTCCGCGAACGAATGGCTGCTGTGAACAACTTCCTCAATAGTCAACAATTCCGTTTAATAATGGCTATAGTGCTTCTTTTGGCGGCACTTATGTTATTGATTGCATATATCAGTTACTTCTTCACGGGGGCTAGTGATGCTTCTATTATCGAACTTGCAGCCGACCGTAATGCACTTCGAGAGGGGGTTACGAATGCTTTGGGATTGCCTGGAGCAATTGTCGCTAAGTGGTTGATTGACGGAACATTTGGTGTAATAATACTTCTTCCTATACTCTTGCTTGGCATCTTTGCTCTTCGACTTGCATTTGATTTCGCATTCAAAGCATGGAAATGGCTATTTAGTTCCATTTTCCTTGTTTTTTGGACGGCTGTTTTCCTTGGCTTCGTTCAGCAACTCTTTCGTATTGACATATTTTTCCGACTAGGCGGTGCCTTTGGTCAAATTACTTCTGTTTGGGCGATGTCATACGTACAACCTTTAGGTCTTGGCTTAATTCTCCTTGCGCTTATTGTGATTTTTGGTATTGTTGTTGATAAGCATTTTGTCGAACATTGCCAACAGTTGGGGCATGCTATTGCCCAACTCTTCAAGAAAAAGGCATCAACTCAAGAAACCTCAGAAGAACCTATTGCAGAAACCCCAGAATCTTCTTCTGATGACAATGTCTTCACTATTACACTCGACCCCGAGTTCGCATCGGAGCCCGAACCTATTGTAGAAGATATGCCTCTGGATATCACGGTAATAGAGCCTGAACAATCCATCGACCCACTTCCTGATACACCTGACATGCCCAAGTCAGAGGACGTAAATATCTCGGTAGAAGATGTTCAAGAGGTCGAACTCTCCGAGGACGATCCCGAGTATTTGCTCCAAAAACTCGGGCCTTATGACCCACGCAAGGATCTCGAGCATTTTAAGTTCCCTTCTCTCAACCTACTCAAGGTTTACGACAACGAGACTGCCCCTATTATCAACCAAGAAGAGCAACAGGCCAATGCCAACCGCATCGTAACTACTTTGCGCAACTATGGTATTGAGATTGAATCGATTAAGGCAACCGTAGGCCCTACTGTCACCCTCTACGAAATCGTACCTCAGGCGGGTGTACGTATCTCCAAAATCCAAAACCTGGAAAGCGACATCATGCTCTCGCTCTCTGCTATGGGTATCCGTATCATCGCCCCTATCCCAGGAAGAGGTACTATCGGTATTGAGGTGCCCAACGAGCATCCTCAAACGGTATCTATGCACTCTGTGATTGCCAGCAAGCGTTTCCAAGAGGAGCAAAAGATGAAGCTCCCTATCACTATTGGACGCACTATCACTAACGAGGTGTTTATGTTTGACCTCGCGAAGACTCCACACCTACTCGTAGCGGGTGCTACAGGTCAAGGTAAGTCTGTGGCCATTAACGCCATTATCACATCACTCCTCTACAAGAAACACCCTGCAGAGCTCAAACTGGTAATGGTTGACCCAAAGATGGTTGAGTTCGCACCATATAAACCGCTGCTTCGTCACTACCTTGCTGCCACTCCTGATACCGAGGATAAGGATATTGTTATTACAGATTGCGACAAAGTAATCAATACCCTCAACTCTCTTGTAATTGAGATGGAGAACCGTTTCAAACTACTTATGGATGCGGGGGTAAAAAACCTTGAGGAATACAACGATAAGTTCGTTGCGCGTCGCCTCAATCCTGAAAAACTTGTGGAAGGTTCGCTCCATCACCAGTTCTTTCCTTATATCGTGATTATCATTGATGAGTATGGCGACTTTATTATGCAAGCGGGCAAACAAGTCGAGACACCTATCGCACGTATTACCCAAAAAGGTCGTGCCGCAGGTATACACATGATTCTTGCTACCCAACGTCCTTCCGTGAATATCGTTACAGGTGTCATAAAAGCCAATATTCCAACACGTATAGCATTGCGTACACAATCTGTGGTGGATTCTCGTACGGTGCTTGATACCAAGGGTGCAGATCAACTTATCGGTCGAGGTGATATGCTCTATTCCGCAAGTGGAAACATCACCCGTTTGCAATGCGCCTTCGTCGACACCCCAGAGGTAGATGCTATCGTGGAGCATATCGAGAAACAACAACGCTACTTCGAGCCATACCAACTCCCCGAATACATCCCAGAGGGTGGAGAAGCCGAGGCTTTGGCTCCTGGATCAGTAGATCTCAAGCGTCTTGATCCAATGTTTGCAGACGTGGCACGCTATGTGGTGACCAAGCAAGAGGGCTCCACCTCGCGCCTACAACGCGCTTTCGAAATTGGCTACAACCGTGCGGGCAAACTCTCCGACCAACTCGAGGCAGCGGGCATCGTCGGACCAAACAAAGGTCCTAAAGGCCGTGATGTACTAATCCAAAGTCTTGACGAACTAGATAGGAAGCTACAAGAGTTGGGATGCTGACCTTAGTTAGTTATTAATTAGTGATTAGTTAGTGATAAATTAGTGATTAATTAGTGATTCGAATACCTTTGTCGAACAAAAAAACACGATATGAAACTCTTATTTGTTATATTAACCGTCCTCCAATCGCTTCTCGCTACTTTGGAGCAAAAGACCCTCGTGTCTGATTTCTCTCTCAGTATTGCGGAGCAGCAGGCGCAACCTATCACTTATTCTGGGGATCTTGCTATGCACGGCAAGCAATTCACTTTGAAGATGTTTGCCATGGAAGCTGCGTACGATGGCCACACCTTATATATGTATAGCGAAGATACCGAGGAACTCATGCTCTCTACTCCTACCAATGAGGATTTGCAGCAAACAAATCCTTTCCTTTATGCACAAGCGCTTTTGCCTGCTTGTCAATATGCAGAAAAGGTGGTCGGCGATAAAACCCAGATTACTCTTACGCCCAACGACCAATCGGCAGGTATAACTAAGTTTATACTACGTGTGACTACTGCCACCATGTTGCCTACCAGCATTGAGATTCACGAGGATAATGGTAAACTCACCACCCTTCGTCTCAACAACGCTCACTATACTGAAGAAACGCCTTCTTTCATCCTCCAGAAAGAAGGTGCCTACATCAACGACTTGAGATAATCAACTATCAACTATCAACTGTCAACTGTAAATTGTCAACTGTAAATTGTCAACTGTCAACTGTAAATTGTAAATTGTAAATTATATGAAATGTCTTATTATTGGCTCTGGCCCAGCGGGCTATACCGCAGCAATCTATGCTTCACGTGCTAACCTCCAACCTGTCCTCATCGAGGGCATGCAAGTCGGAGGACAACTCATGATCACCACTGAGGTGGAGAATTTCCCAGGTTATCCTGAGGGAGTAGAACCTTATCAAATGATGGACGACATGCGTCGTCAAGCCGAGCGCTTTGGTACTGAATTCGTTTCTGGAATGGTTACCAAGGTAGATTTCTCTTGCTCTCCTAAGAAAGTATGGGTAGAGGATGAGCAACTCTACGAGGCAGATACCGTGATTATTGCCACGGGCGCTAGTGCTAAGTTCCTTGGCATCCAATCCGAAGAAGACTATAAGGGACGCGGCGTTTCGGCTTGTGCTACTTGCGACGGATTCTTCTATCGCAAGAAGACGGTGGCTGTTGTAGGTGGTGGTGATACCGCTTGCGAAGAGGCTAACTACCTCGCTGGCTTGTGCGAAAAGGTATATATGATTGTTCGTAAACCTTATCTTCGTGCCTCTGAGATCATGCAACAACGTGTGAAGGACAATCCTAAGATTGAGATCCTCTTCGAGCATAACACCCTCAACCTCACGGGCGAAAGCAAGGTCGAAGGTGCAGATCTTGTCTATAAGAAGGGTACTCCAGAAGAGGAGATCCGCCATATTGCTATCGATGGCTTTTTCCTCGCTATTGGCCACAAACCTAATACGGATCTTTTCGCCGACTACCTTGAGCGCGATGCCGAGGGATATATCAAAGTGGAGGGTCACAGTCCATGCACCAATGTGCCTGGTGTCTTTGCCGCTGGCGACTGCGCTGACCCATATTACCGCCAAGCTATTGTTGCTGCGGCTAGTGGTTGCAAAGCCGCTATGGAAGCAGAAAAATACTTGGCTGCATTGGCATAAAAATCAAGAAAAAGCGCTTTTTTTGAAAAAAAATACCAAAATATTTGGTCATGTAAAAAAAAAGCAGTACCTTTGCACTCGCTTTTGAGATTTTTGCTCAATGCGGGGTGCCATAGCTCAGTTGGTAGAGCAAAGGACTGAAAATCCTTGTGTCCCCGGTTCGATTCCTGGTGGCACCACAAAAAAGACTTTGAGA
>JAEIGA010011669.1_pt1 | contig 13338 bp, 10 predicted proteins | sample 9270691 | NCBI WGS metagenome assembly JAEIGA01 (sample SAMN17057246, study PRJNA624740) | gut metagenome | biome: biome; isolation source: fecal sample | host: Bos grunniens | place: China: Xizang | collected 2019
CCATTTTGGCTGATCTCCCAGCTTCATGATCGTACCTTTGCCATAATCTTTCTCAATCTTGTCGATCGTCGCCTGCAATGCCTTGAGTTTCGCAGCATTGATTTCGGTACTTCCCTGTACTACTTCTTTAGCCATAAATGTTTTAATTTAAATGTTAGCAAACAAATGTAAGTAAAATTCTTTCTGTGTGCAAAATTATTGTTGGTGTGTGCCAAGATGAGGCACAAAGAAAATTTTTATGGAAAAGTTTTACCTCATGCGTATGAAATTTGATTATTTTTGTCTGCTGAATAAGAAACAGACAGGTATGAAGATAAAACTCCTTGGAAAGAATCTCGACGAACTCAAGAGAATAGTGGCTGCAGAAGGGCTTCCTGGCTTTACGGCAAAGCAGATTGCGCAGTGGCTGTATGTGAAGAAAGTTAAGTCTATTGATGAGATGACCAACCTTTCCAAGGCTGCACGGGCACAGTTGTCAGAAAAATACGAGGTGGGACTGATCGAGTATGCCGGTCTCCAGATATCTTCCGACGGAACGAAGAAATATCTGTTTCCGGTAAACTGTACACATCGCAGGGGACTCAATCTTGCAAGCGACGGCAAGATCCCTGAAGAGGAACTTGAGGCAAGTGCCGTGGAGGCAGTGATGATTCCTGATGCTGACAGGGCTACTCTTTGTGTTTCCTCGCAGGCTGGATGCAGGATGGGCTGCAAGTTCTGCATGACAGGCCGTCAGGGTTTTCATGGACAGCTTTCAGCCGCGGATATAATATCGCAGTTCATTGCAGTTGATGAGTCCGACAAGCTGACGAATACCGTCTTCATGGGAATGGGAGAGCCGCTTGACAATTACGAAAATGTGATGCGGGCGATCGAGATACTTACTGCAGACTGGGGATTCGGATGGAGTCCCAAGAGAATCACGCTTTCCACAATCGGTGTGATTCCTAATCTGAAAAGATACCTCGATGAGTGCAAATGTCATCTGGCTGTCAGCCTCCACGATCCGTTCGGGCCTGAGCGTCTGAGCGTTATGCCTGTTCAGGGTGCATGGCCTGTCCAGGACGTGATAGATCTTATAAAGCAGTACGATTTCAGCGGTCAGCGTAGGGTGAGCTTCGAGTACACCATGTTTGCCGGTTTTAACGACACTAAGACCCATGCGGATGCCCTGATCAGGATGCTTAAGGGACTTGAGTGCAGAATGAACCTGATCCGTTTCCATAAGATCCCGGATTTCCCATATGAGACATCTCCGGATGTGATAATAGAGAATTTCAAGACAAGACTGAACAATTCAGGAATAATGACTACTGTCAGAGCATCCCGTGGCGAGGATATTCTTGCAGCCTGCGGAATGCTGGCAGGTGAACATAATAAATGAGAAGTTTGACCCTCATATTGGCTTTTATCGCTTTGCTTCTGACGGGAGGTGAGGTGTCTGCCCGAAGTGTGACTCCTAAGAAGGATTCTATCGCGATCGAGCAGATGCGTCAGCGTATGGCCCAGATCCGCAAGGAACGACCTACTGTGGCTCTTGTCCTCAGTGGAGGAGGAGCTAAGGGTGCGGCGCATGTGGGTGTGATCAGGCGCATTGAGGAGCTCGGCATACCGGTCGATATGGTCCTTGGAACCAGTATGGGTGGTCTGGTCGGCGCTTTGTACTCATTGGGCTATACGCCGGATCAGATGGATACTCTCATGAGGAATATAGACTGGGGATGGGCATTGAATGACAAGCTTTCCAGAAAATACATTTCCTATGAGGATATGAAATACAAGGAGAAGTATCTCCTTTCCATCCCTTTTTATTATGAAAAGGATTATTACAAGGCCAAATTTGCCAATGACATAAGATTTGGCATTCCTCAAAAATATCAGGGCGAGTTCCGCATCGGCGCTGACAATGAGGGTACAGTGGATTTCCTGAAGAACAATCTTCTAGGAAGTCTGCCTTCGGGATATATCTACGGTCAGAATGTCAGCAACCTTATCAGCTCGCTGACAGTCGGTTATCAGGATTCCATAGACTTCAAGACACTTCCTCGTCCGTATGTCAGCATTGCGGCGGATATGGTTTCCGGAAAGGCCAAGATATGGCATAGCGGCAAGATAAACGATGCTATGCGTTCGACAATGTCGATCCCTGGTATGTTCGCTCCCGTGAGGGTTGACGGAATGGTCCTTGTCGACGGTGGATTGAGGGATAATTATCCTACAGCCCTTGCACGCGAGATGGGTGCAGATATAATTATAGGTGTAGACCTCTCGCAGGGAAGAAGGACATTCAGCGAAGTAAATAACATAGGTGACATCATCGGTCAGGGCATTGACATGCTTGGCCGTGACGCATATGAAAAGAATGTGGGGATTCCTGACGTCAAGATCAATCCGGACCTGAAGGAATATGGAATGATGAGTTTCAATCCTGTGGCCATTGACACCATCATTGCCCGAGGCTATCGTTCGGCAGTAGGGCAGGATGAACTTCTGAGGAAGGTTGCGGCCAGGACTTCTCACTCGCAGCCTGAGATCAAGCTGGCAAAGGGATTGGGAAGAGATTCTCTCTATATCAGTGACATAGAGGTACTTGGGGTTATGCCTAAGGAGAAGGCGGTGCTGATGGACAGACTGCATCTTGAGCTTTCCAAAAGAGTCAGCCGTGATGAGATAGATCGAATAGTGGACCGTATATATGGCACACAGGCATATGATTACGTGACCTATGAACTTCAGGGAAGTGAGGAGCCTTACAGGCTTGTGCTTAACTGCAAGAAGGGACCTATTCACCAGTTCGGACTTGGAGTCCGGGCAGATACGGAGGAAATCGTGTCTGTACTGCTGAATCTCGGATTCAATGTTCATAAGCTTCACGGACATACATTTGATTTTACGGGCAGGGTGGCGGCGAGTCCGTATCTCCGTCTGAGGTGGTCTTACGATATGCCGAAGATTCCTACGGTCAATGCAACGGCATCCATCAGATGGACGGATATGAATATGCTGAACTTTGGTGACAACAGGTTGAGCCTCAGTTTGTTGAAGTCAAGGCAGGAGGTCTTTCTGTCGAATATGAAATGGAAACTCTTTGATGTCCGTGCCGGTCTTGCAAACGATGTGATCAATATCCGTAACATAAAGTCTTCGCAGATCATCGGTGACTATGATTTCAGTCAGCTTTCGAACGATTTCATTTCCGTGTTTGCTGATGCCCGTGCCGATACTTTCGATGACGGATATTTCCCAAAGAAGGGATTTACTGCAGGGGCTTCGTATTCCTGGGTGTTCGGAGGATTCCCGAACCTGTTCAACAATTTCCACATAATCCAGACGGATGCCAAGGTTGTTCTTCCGGTAGGAGATGTGTTTGCATTCATTCCTTCATTCAATTTCCGTTTCCTTCTCGGAGAGGATGTCCCGGTGGCGTATTTCAATGCCATTGGAGGCTCGCTGCCAGGAAGATATGTCGATCAGCAGATCCCTTTCCTTGGCATCACGAATCTGTATGCAATGAAGAATATCCTGACAGTGTTCCGTACGGATTTCCGTTTCAGGATTGCCAGGAACCACTATATTACAGGTATTCTCAACTACGCAAGAGACTGTGATCTCTTCAAGGATTATGTTCAGGGACTCGGATATTTCGGTGCTGCGGCTGAGTATTCTTATGATACGATCTTCGGACCTCTGTCCTTGAATGTACATTGGTCAAATCTTACCCAAAAGGCCGGTTTCTATCTCAGCGCCGGATATAATTTCTGATTTTATGAACCAAAAGATTGCTGACAAGATGCGCCGGCTCTGTTCCCGGCGGGAATATTGCATTGCTGACATCAGGAAGAAACTGATGATGCAATTGGATGGTGATGCTGACGAGGCTGGAAAGATTCTTGACATGCTTATCAGCGAAAGATATGTGGATGATCTGAGATATGCATCTGCGTATGCAAGGGACAAGGCTTCCATTTCAGGATGGGGTGTGACAAAGATAAGATACATGCTTGCATCCAAGGGTATTCAGCAGGAAATCATATCTCAGGCCCTTGAAGATATAGATTCAGGAAGGGCACAGGTGAGATTGGATAAACTGATGGAGAATAAATTCAGGACTCTGAAGGAAGACCCTCAATGCAGACTGAAACTGCTGCGGTTCGGACTTGGACGAGGATATGGATATGAGGAGGTGGCTTCGGTTGTGGATACGCTACTGAAAAGAAAAGTGAATGAAGAATTATAGAAAACTTTATGATAATGAAATAGAGATTCTCAAGCGGCAGATGTGTTCTGCAGCGGACTGGAATCTCATTGAGGTTGCTGACGGATTTTCAACAGATTATGTAAGATATGCCCGCTTTTCCGGCAATGTAAGACTTGGAGCCTTTCGGAAGGAGTTCCAGATGGCCGGAGGAATGGTGAAGCATTCGGGCATCTACTATGCTACCTTGCATAATGTGACTGTAGGTGATGATTGCTGCATTGAAAATGTCAAGAACTATATTGCGAACTATGTTATCGGTGACGGTGTCTTTATCGAGAACGTGGATATTATCCTTACCGATGGCGTGAGTACTTTCGGCAATGGAACAGAGGTCTCTGTTCTGAACGAGACCGGAGGCCGGGAAGTGATGATATTTGACCGTCTTACTGCTCAGACTGCATATGTGATGGCTCTGTACCGCCATCGTCCGGATCTGATAGCCAATCTCAAGAAGATGATAGGAACATATGTGGAGTCCGTGAAATCTTCTGTAGGAACCATTGGCCGCAATGCTGTTATAGCGGATGCCGGATATATCAAGAATGTGAGGATAGGGGACTGCTGTAAGATAGAGGGTGCATCGCGTCTTAAGAACGGCAGCATCAACAGCAATGAACAGTCTCCTGTCCACATTGGAGTAGGCGTTGTGGGTGATGACTTCATCATATCAAGCGGCACGTCTGTGGAAGATGGCGTTACATTCTCAAAATGTTTTATAGGACAGGCATGTCGTCTGGGACATAATTATTCCGCGACGGATTCGCTCTTCTTCAGCAATTGTCAGGGGGAGAACGGTGAGGCATGTGCGATCTTTGCCGGACCGTTCACTGTGACTCATCACAAGTCCACTTTGCTTATTGCAGGCATGTTCTCGTTCATGAATGCCGGCTCAGGCTCGAACCAGAGCAATCATATGTACAAGCTTGGTCCGATGCATCAAGGCATTATGGAAAGAGGATCGAAGACTGCCTCCGATTCCTATATCCTTTGGCCGGCTAAGGTCGGCGCATTCTCGCTTGTTATGGGAAGACACGTCAGCCATCAGGATACCTCTGACCTGCCCTTCTCCTACCTGATCGAGCAGCAAAGTACTTCCTATATAATGCCCGGTGCCAATCTCAAGAGTGTTGGTACAATCCGTGATGCAAAGAAATGGCCTTCGCGTGATGCAAGGCGTGACACCGACAGACTGGACTGCATCAATTACAATCTTCTCAGTCCTTATACGATACAGAAGATGCTGAGAGGAACGCAGATCCTGAAGAACCTTCAGAAGGTTTCGGGTCAAACGTCAGACACCTACACTTATCAGAGCGGAAAGATAAAGAACTCGTCGTTGAAGAACGGGTTGAAGTATTACAGTCTTGCGATTGATAAGTTTCTAGGCAATTCCTTGATAACCAGACTTATGTCTTCTGATTTCTTCGGCATCTCGCAGATGCGCGATGCTTTGAGGCCTACTGCTGCATATGGCGAAGGAGACTGGGTTGATCTGGCTGGGCTTATAGCTCCCAAGAAGGCCGTTTCGGATATTCTTGATGCCATTGAAAATGGAAGCATCAATGAAATAACGTCATTGAATCATTCTTTTGCAGACATTCATTCTGAATATTATGACTATGAATGGAACTGGGCTTATAAAGCCATAGAGGAGTATTATGGGGTCAGTCTGGACAATGTGGAGCCGGAAAGATTGGAAGAATTGATCTGCAGATGGCGTAATTCCGTAGTGGATCTTGATAATCTCATATATGAAGATGCACGTAAGGAGTTTTCTCTCAGCATGATGACAAGTTTCGGTGCTGACGGAGACGAGTCCCAGAGAGCCCTTGATTTCGAGCAGGTCAGAGGTGCCCGTTTTGAGTCAGATCCGTTTGTGAAATCCGTCAGGGAGCATATAAAGGTCAAGACAGAGCTTGCGGATGAAGTTCTGTCTAAACTAAGGAATCTAAGTTGATGCTAAAGAATGACGTTCGCGCACGGAAATTGATTTTCATATTCCCGTATGTTAATCTTTAGTGTTATGAAACGTCATTTTGAAAATCTTTCCAAAAAGGCCGGACGTGCCGTAAGACATTGGTGGATGCTGCTGATTGCCGGAATCCTCTGTGTGGCGGCGGGGATTGCGGTATTTGTGTTTCCTCTTGAGAGCTATGTGACCTTGAGCATCATTTTCGGTGTCCTGATGGTCATTGTAGGTGCAGTCCAGCTTATTGTCGCTTCTTCAAGCAACAACTATCTTGCAATGCGAGGCTATGTCATAACGGGAGGAGTCCTGGACCTTATTCTTGGTTTCTTCCTGTGTCTGTATCCGGGAGTTACCCTTGTACTTCTGCCAATAATGCTAGGCATCTGGATGATGTACCACAGCTTTATGATAATTGCATTCGGAGGGGACCTGGATACGTTCAATATCAAGGGTAATGGCCTTGTTATCGCGTCAGGAATTCTCCTCCTGATCCTGTCAATCCTTATTCTGATGAATCCGTTCAGAGCAGGAATCGCTGCTGTTGTCATTATTGCAGGAGTCGGACTGCTGGTCTTCGGACTGATCATGTGCATGATGTCCTTCAAACTGAAGGATATTCATGAACTTGTCAGTCAGCCATGAAGTTGAGGCATGAAGAGAGGATGGCATTTATGTCATCTTCTCTTTTCAATATTTCGATAGGGAAGCCCAGGCAAATGGTTCTATAACCGTTGCCCTGGTATCTTATGCCGGCGGAAACCCCGGTGTCTTCATAACGGAGGACAGTTTCTGCTGCATTTGAGGCGGGAGCGATTCCATCAGGAGCCTCCACGCAGTATGACACGCTGTTCTGGCTGTTGTGGAATTCCATAGAATAGTCCGTGATGGCAGCATCACCGTATGGAACAACTGTTCCTTTCTTTCCTGCATAGCCTCCCTGCCATTTGTAGCCGAGAACCTTTTCTGCAAAGGCGATGGATTGCTTTCGGAAATCCTTGTCAATTCTGACAGGGTAGAGGAGGTCCCAGATGTCGGTTCCGATGTATGCTCCACTTACTATTATGTTTCCTCCTTTTTCTGTATGCTTTCTTATGACATTCTGCATGTCCTGAGTGAATATGGTGAAGTTCTGGTGTCCTCTGGCATCCGTTACTGTCACCTGCTTTCCACAGATCAGATCTACCGTCCAGGCTGAAGACCTGACTGTGCTGTCGTTGCAGAACGCTTCATTGCTGCATGAATAGAATGGATATCCGGCTTTAAGGATGGCCTTGCCGTGAATTGCCGCATGATCGAATGTGTTTCCTGCCACGATGGTTCCAGCCTTGTCGTCGAACGATGCTCCGAATCCGGGGTTGTCGTCGGACATCCAGTCCAAGCGACGTCTGCTCTGGTACATCTCTCCGATGAATGCAATGTCCTTTATATGCGGAACTCCGCTGTCAAGCCTGTTGTCGAATCCGGCGTAGCTTGGAGTGTCGTAGAATGCCGGGCCGCTGATTCTGTCGAAATTGTTCACAATCAGCACTTTCTTTTCGCTTTTTCCTTCTTCCGGCATTCCTATGCTGACGGTTTCTGACGGGAAGCTCTTTCCTCCGTCGTTGTATGCTGCAATTCTGAAACTGTATACATGGCCAGGCATGATCTCTACCTCGGCAGAGAGCATGCCGTCCTTTTTGACCGGTTTGGCTATGGTTCTTCCTGTGTCGAAGGCACCATTATCCACTCTTGTGTAAAGGATGTAGCCGGATGGAACAGCTGTAGGTTCCACAGGGTCAAGCCGTTCGGTCCATTTGATGATTGCCTTGCTTCTGCCGGATGCGCCTGGCTGACCGAAGGTAACGGATATTTCCTCGACCGGAAGAGGCTGCACTGTGTAAGGCGTTCCGTATCTGTTGCTCAGATATTTAAGCATACCCTTATACACAGCTCTTCCTACCGTGAATCTGAAAGCAGGATCAAGTCCGTATTTCATGTCGGCAAAGTTCTGGTGTGAAAGAAGTTCAAGAAGCATCGAAGGACATGACGGTGTCCTTGATTCCCTGTAGCTTCTGTCCCAGATCTGACGTCGTGACCATAGCGAATCGTGCTGAGCACGGATATCGTTGACTATCTGAGACTGCACGATGTCTGCAAACTCCCTGCTGGTCATTCTGCTGTCACCCGAAGGCAGCTTTTCGATGCCTTCCGATTTCAGCGTATATATTGCCAGAGTTCCTACAATCGAATCGTTCGGAGTCACTCCTGCATCTGAGTGGAATCCGAGTGAGAGGTCAACAGGAATGCCTTTACCCTCCTGTTTCGGATTCATTTCCGAGCCCCCGCTGAGCCACGCTACCCAGTCTCCTCTAGACATGAAATCATCCCTGTAGTCATCGCTTTCTTCGTTCTGGCTGTATATGTCAGGATCCGCTCCTGCCCATTGCAGCCAGTATCTTGCTGCCTCTGCCGATCTCGGCATTCCGGACACGGACATCGCATATTCCTTTCCATCCTTGCTCTTTCTCTGTCTTGCGATATTTCCCATGCCTCCCCCGAATCTTACGGCATCAGCAGTGACTACGCTTCCCTTTTTATGGGAATATCCTTCGGGTGTCCTGTTGTCAAGTGATACGTATCCGTTCCTGCCCTTATCGAATTCAAATGTGCCCAGATATATCCAGATTCCGCCACCCTTTTTCTGGTTTACCGTGAACTCGGTCTGTCCGCCGAGATGATGAACAGTGTAATGAGCTGCGGAGGTGCTTTCCGGCAGGGTCTTGTATGAAACGTATACAGCGTATTCACCTCTTTCAGGAACATCAGCCTTCCATATGATTCTGGAGGATGTCTTTCTGCTGGAACTTTCGATGCATTCGCATTTACGCGCGGTTCCCAGACTGAAAGGGTTTTCTGTTCCGGTGTAGAACGCTTTTGTGTCGGCAAATCCGGCACCGGCATCACTCCAGCTGCCGATCTCTTCATATCCTCCTATGAAACGCCCGCCTTCGCCTTGATATACAGCATCATTGTCCGCTATGATTTCGTTTGTCTGGGTGTCGCGTTCGCGAGGCATCAGTACATATCCTCCGGCATTCTCGATCATAGGGACGAGGTAAGGAATGATGAAGCTTTGCGTGAACATATCCTCGCAGGTCTGGAACAGACACGGACGCTGCCATCTCCATCTCTCGGAACGCTGGTCATAGTATCTTCCGTGACTCTGCCACAAGGCGATGTTCCTGCCTTCGAGTCCTTTGCTGAACTTATGACTTTCCAGTTTCCTGACAAGTTGATTTTCAGTGTTGAACTGTGCAATACGGTGGGATGATTCCGCTGGCTGTCCCTTATATGTAATGACAGGGGTTTCAAGACGTCCTAAAGATATTCTTTTACTGTAAGTCTCTCCAAGCCTGTAGTTGCGGTACTTTTCCGGAAACAGGCTCTTCAGAGTGCTTCTGAACCATTTTGCGTCACCATTGTGCCATGGGAAATCTCCAAGACTTTCTGTGAAATAGAAATCAAGACAGTTGCCACGCTTCATGATGGCCTTTGTCTTGAGTTCTCCCTTTACGGAGGTTCTTTCCTGAATCAGTCTGGACAGAGAATCGCAGACCGGCTTGAAGTCTTGTACTATCACGCTTTGGGCATATGAAGTCCAGCTTGCTGCGATTATTATGAGTGTGGCAATGATTTTTTTCATTTCTGTTCGGTTTTAAGAGCGATGTATGCAAGGATTGCAACTGTTCCGGCAACTGTTCCGGACAGGTCAGCAATCAGGTCCTTGATTTCAAAAGATCTGTATCCGAGCAGTTCCTGCACTTTTTCTGTCATTAGTGCCATGACTGCAGCCATGATGGCAATCGCTATGATGCAGAGGAACTTGCGGCCCTTTCCGCATCTTACCGGAACAAAGGCAAAGTATGCGAGCACCGGAAAAGGAATGAACATCAGGAAATGGGCGATCATGTCTGCCGGAAGCCCGAACCAATCGAATGTCATCGACGGGAGGTCGTCCGGTTTTGCAAAGCACATTATGCCCACTGCAAGTATGTACAGGCAGAACAGGAATACTGAAATATGACGTCTGCAGATCTTCATAAAATCAAACCGCGCAAAGTTACAATAAATCAAAATATTGTTGCTATTTTTGCGTCTATATATTTTATGCTATGACAGAGAATCACAACAAGACACTGACTCCTGAACTTAAGGAGAAACTTTCAAAGATCAAGCATCTTGCGCTTGACATGGACGGAACCATCTATATGGGAAGCACTCTTTTCCCATTCACCACAAAGTTCCTTTCTGATATGAAGGAGGCTGGAATCAGCTATTCTTTCCTTACCAATAATCCTTCAAAGTCTGTAGCGGACTATCTCAAGAAGCTTGCTGGACTTGGCATCGAAGCAAGCGAGGATAATATGTATACAACATCTCTTGCTGCCATCGACTACATCAAGTCACACTATCCAGAGGCAAAGAGACTTTTCCTCCTTGGTACTCCGAGCATGATCACTCAGTTTGAGAAAGCCGGCTATATTTCTTGTGCGGATGATCCGGATGATGTTCCTGATGTGCTTGTCGTGGCATTCGATATGTCATTGCAGTATGACCGTCTCTGCCGTGCCGCTTGGTGGGCTTCGCAGGGCATTCCTTACGTTGCGACAAATCCGGACCGCGTATGTCCGACTGATCAGAGAGTCGTTCTCGTGGACTGCGGTTCAATGACCAAGTGCATCGAGCATGCTACAGGCCGCCAGCCTGACGTTTGTGTCGGAAAGCCTGATCCTAACATGCTCAGAGGCGTATTCGAGAGATATGGATATCAGCCTGAAGAGGTAGCTATGGTAGGTGACAGAATCTACACTGACACTGCCACAGCCCATAATGCAGGTGCATTCGGTGTCCTCGTGCTTTCAGGTGAGACTACTCTTGAAGTTGCCGAGAAGGTTGCTGAGGATGCACGTACCAATCCTGCACCAGAGTTCTTCCCGCCTGACCTTATCGTTCGCGACGTCAAGGAACTCGGAGAACTTCTTCTTGCAAACCGCAAATAATATGAAAGTACAGGTTGTAAACAAGTCTGCCTATCCTGTTCCGGCATACGCTACAGAAAAGTCTGCCGGAATGGATCTTAAGGCAAATATAACTGAACCTATAACCCTCGGGCCTCTTGAGAGGGCGATGGTTCCTACCGGTCTGTTCATGGCATTGCCTGACGGTACGGAGGCGCAGGTGAGACCACGCAGTGGACTTGCTGCCAAGTTTGGCATTTCAGTGCTCAATGCTCCAGGTACCATTGACGCTGATTACAGAGGCGAGGTCAAGGTCATTCTTGTGAATCTTTCCAATGAACCGTTTGTGGTGAATCCGGGTGAAAGAATCGCTCAGCTTGTCATTGCCAGGTATGAGAAGATCGAATGGGATGAGGTTGAGGTTCTTGATGAAACCGAGAGGGGAGAAGGAGGTTTCGGTTCTACTGGACGATAGATTATGACAATACCAGAAATTTATAACCGTTTCAAGACCTGTAACGGTGTTACCACTGACACTCGCACTCTGAAGGGCGGTGAAATGTTCTTTGCCCTCAAGGGTGAGAACTTCGATGGCAATGAGTATGCTCTCAATGCCTTGGATGCAGGTGCGGCATATGCTGTGGTAAATTCTTCATCTGAAGTCGCTTCTGTTGATGATGAGCGCCTGATCAAGGTTGAAGATACGTTGAAGACATTGCAGGAGCTTGCCCGTTGGCACAGATCAATGACTTTCGTTGGCGGAAGACCTTTGCCGGTGGTAGCTCTGACCGGTACAAACGGCAAGACCACTACCAAGGAACTCATCCGTCAGGTGCTTTCCGTAAAGTACAATGTGACAGCTACTGAAGGCAATCTTAATAACAGTATAGGAGTTCCGCTTACCTTGCTCAAGATAAGTCCGTCTACTGAAATTGCTGTCGTGGAGATGGGAGCAAGCCATCCGGGAGACATCAAGGAACTCGTGGATATCGCACTTCCGAATTTCGGACTCATTACAAATGTCGGCAAGGCTCACCTTCTCGGCTTCGGAAGTTTTGAGGGGGTTAAGGCTACCAAGGGAGAGCTCTACGATTATCTTCGCAGAACTTCTGACAAGGTGTTCCTTAATGTGGATAATCCGTACCTCTGTCAGATGGCTTCCGAGAGAAACCTTCAGTCTGATCCTGAGCGCCCGTATTCATTGGTTCTTCCGTATGGACTTAGCCTTATGGGGGCGGAGGTCCTTCCTTCTGATGCCGAGCATCCGTTCCTTAGGATAGGACTTCAGGATAGAGTCGTGAATACGAATCTCGTGGGTTCATACAATGCTGACAATGTCATGGCGGCTATAGCTGTGGGACAGCATTTCGGAGTGTCTCTTGAGGAGGCTGTTGCAGCAGTTGAGGCATATGTGCCCTCAAACAACCGTTCGCAGATGACCCGCACGGAGAAGAATACGCTGATAGTTGATGCATATAACGCCAATCCTACAAGCATGGAGGCGGCATTGAACAATTTTGCTTCTGTCGTAGCTGAACGCAAGGTTGCAATGCTGGGAGATATGCTTGAACTTGGAGAAGAGTCAGTCGTAGAGCATATTCAGGTTGTACGCAAGGCTCTTGTCTCAGGAATTGATCTTGTATGCTTTGTCGGAGGTGAATTTGCCAAGGCTGTCGATGAAGTACGCGCAGAGGGTGATTCATGTGATTCCCTGTTATGCTTCACTACCTCTCAGGAACTTGCAGACTGGCTTGCGGCCAATCCGATAACCGATACCGCGGTCCTTATCAAGGGCTCTCGCGGAACAAGAATGGAAAAGGTGATTACAGTTTTGTAATCACCTTTTTTATGCTTGCTTGTTACTGACAAGAGTATTATTTTGCAGAACAGAATTTAGTGATGGTCTTCCACGAGAGCCATCCGAAGAAGAGTCCGCCGGCGATTCCGATGATGGTTCCGACAAGAACGTCTCCAAGGTAATGTCTTCCTACGAATATTCTGCTGATTGCTACCAGGGATGCCCAACTGAATATGATCCATCCGTATGTCTTGACGATATTTTCGTCACTGAGGCAGCGGCATCGTGTCGTGCGGATAGTATTGCCTGGCTTGAG
>JAEIGA010011670.1_pt1 | contig 13337 bp, 9 predicted proteins | sample 9270691 | NCBI WGS metagenome assembly JAEIGA01 (sample SAMN17057246, study PRJNA624740) | gut metagenome | biome: biome; isolation source: fecal sample | host: Bos grunniens | place: China: Xizang | collected 2019
AAAACGCTGCTACATCACCACAATCTCATCAACAAAGAGGAAGCCTGAAAATTTGCTGCGGTGTGCCTTATAGCGGATATAACGGGCATTGGTGCTACCTTGCCAGCCGAAATTCTTGAATGAGGGGACATCCTCCACAACAACCTCATGCTCTATATCTGCAATCTTTGTCCAGTTCTCGCCATCCTCCGACACGGCAATCTCCACCAAGCATGGCATAAAGACACCTGGGCCGCAATACTGCATAAAGTCGGCAGCGATGCTCTCGATATGCGTAACCTCACCCATATCTATAACAACATCCACGCCTCCGCGACCCAAGAAGCCCTGCCAGCGACCATCGGCATAGGTCCATGTGCCACGCAGACCATCTGTGAGCGTAGCATCACCCGCAGCAGCATACTGAGGACCATAGTAGCGCGATGGGTAGAGGTACTCAACGCTCTTACCCAACGCCTTATGCTCAATAGGCTTCAACGATTCTGGGCGGTTACCAATCTCATTCTTTAGGTCAAAAGGCGCATAGCCGCGCTTCATCATCCTCTCCACAATATCCACAGCACGGCTACGGAACTCGCTATAGTCGCGCTCCTTAAGCTCGCTCCAGCCAATCTCGGCTATAGCTATAGCGCGTGGCCAGAGCATCATCTCGTAGTGCTCGTCCGTAGGTATAAACTCAGCCCATAGGTTACCCTGCACGCCGAGGATATACTTACTAACGCTTGGCGCCATGGTCTGTGGCGCAGGGTCATAGGAGTAAACCTTCTCCAAAGGGAGGTAGCCACCGATAGCCTCAGGCTGTGTAGGTGGCGCATCCTGAGGAGCATCAATATAGCAATAGCCATGTGGCGACATCACCACATTATGACCCGCAGCAGCGGCTGCCAAGCCACCCTCCTCGCCGCGCCACGACATCACCGTAGCATTAGGCGCAAGGCCGCCCTCAAGAATCTCATCCCAGCCGATAATCTGACGGCCACGGGCATTGAGGTACTCCTCTATGCGGTGTATCATGTAGCTCTGTAGCTCATCCACACTCTCAAGGCCCTCCTCCTGCATCCTGCGCTTACAATCCTCACACTCGCGCCAGCTACTCTTAGAGGCCTCATCGCCACCTATATGTATATACTCCGAAGGGAATATCTCGATAATCTCATCGAGGATAGCCTGCATCATCTCAAAGGTCGCCTCCTTACCAATACAGAGGTCGCCCTGACGCTCAGGCTTATGTGTACAGCCCAACTCTGGGTATGCCGCGATTACCTCATCCGAGTGTCCAGGCATCTCAATCTCAGGGATGATAGTCATATATCGGTCAGCAGCGTATGCCACCAACTCGCGCGCCTCGGCCTTAGTGAGGTAACCACCATAAGCACCCTCCGTGCCCTGCTCTACGAAGGCTCTGTCGCCATACCACCACCCCTTCCATGTGGCTGGTGTGCGCCATGCCGCATAGTTACATAGGCGTGGATAGCTCTCGACCTCTATACGCCAGCCCGCAGCATCCGTAAGGTGGAGATGTAGGCGGTTCATCTTAAGCTCCGCCATAGCATCTATCTGTCGCTTGAGGAACTCCACACTGCGGAAGTGACGCGATATATCAATAAGAATACCGCGATACTCAAAGCGTGGGGCATCGCATATCTGACACGCCGCCAAAGTACGCCTCTCGTGGCACATCTGCCTTAGCGTATGAAGGCCGTAGTATAGTCCCGCGGCTGTGGTAGCCTTAATATCTACGCCCGCAGTACCTATATTTAATAAGTAGCCCTCCTCAAAGCTCCTATACTCCTCCGCGCCCTTAATCTCGGCAATATCTACAACCGCAAGGTTAAGGTAGCCACGCTTTGTAGGACGCTTAACCCTACGAAGTTCAATACCCAACTCCGAGGCAGCACTCTCCAAGCGTGATAGCTCCTCGCGTGGGGCATCAATATAGAGCGATAGCCCCTTAGAGATATCTAAGCTGCCCTCACCCACCTCCGTAGCATTAGGCTGAGGCGTGATACGATAGTCTGTCTGAGCATAAGCCGAGGCGACAACCATAAGAGTTGCACCGAGGAGTAGAGATATAAACTTTCTCATCGTTTAGAGATATTCTATAAGTTAGTAATTCTATTTTCATCGCGGGAGTAGAGTACACCCTCATGCAAAGATAGGCAAAAGTTATGACTTATCCACACTTTGGCCGATGAATATTACACAAAAAGGGGTTGCTGGCAAGATACCAACAACCCCTATAATAGGCTTATCCTATAGTTTAGAAGCGGAAGCTCTTAACAACCTTAACATGTACAAGGTCGCTCTCAACGCTCTTCAAAGGCTCTACCTCGTGGTAGATAACCTCAGCAGCGCATGGTGTACCCACAGCCTCGCTCCAGATGCAATGCATTGCAGGCTCTATGCTATCAGCCACAACAAGTGACTTAGATGCAACCTGTGCAGCAGCGTTGTTCACAGCCTCTACATAGGCGCGAAGCTCCTCAATATCGTTGGCGCTTGTAGGTGTAACAGCAAGCTTAGCTACTTTAGCCTCATGGCCGTTAGCATCCTGTGCATAGGCAACAACTGTCTGCTCAAGATCCCACTCAGCAATGAAGAAGTGGTAAGGCACTGCAAGTGATGCAAGCTCCTGCCAGTAGCCACGGAACTCAGAGATGATATAGCGGTCAGACAAACCAGCAACATCAGCATAAGCATCCTCTGAAAGTGCGCTATATGCAGCTGTAGCACCCTCAAGCTTGTTCATCTTAACAGCAACGATAGGACGGCCGCTTGTAAGATCCTTATTACCGAAGATTGTACCAGCCTCATGCTCACCATTGTAAACACCAAGAAGCTCAAGCTCTGGAGTTACGCTACCGATATTTGTTGTTGTAGCAATAACCTCGCTATAAACGCAGCGTGCGAACTTGCGAGTCTTAGCATCGATAGCCAATACATAACCGATATAGTTGCGGTTAGGCTCAAGATTAGCTACATAGTACTTACCATCGCCATTGCGGTAGTAGTTGTAGAGTGCCTCCTCCAAAGCCTCCCAGAATGTAAGTTTTGGGCTCTGGCCTGACATTGTCATCTCAACAAGCTGAGCAAGGCTTGATGATGATGCATCAATAGCAGCCTGAGGATCGAAGTTCTCAGCGTAGGCGATACCTGGCTGGTAGTAGATTGTTGGGTCCTCAGCCTCAATCTCAAGGTAGAAGTCATAAGGGCCTACATCTGAAGCCTTGAATGAGAACTCTGCAGTCATAGGGTCACCCTGCTCTGCAGTCTTGAATGATACATATACAGGTGCCGAAGTGATATTACCTGGGTTGGTATCATACTCACCAGTCTCCTCGTTAATAATCTGACCATAAGTTGGGTTAGGCTTGAAGCTGAATGCCACGATGTAGTACTCAGTCTCAGCGATGTTAAGCTCAACCTTATTCTCGCCTGTGAGGTCAGTTACACCTGTAACAGGGTCACGGTGCTTGAGCTCTGTGTAGTTCTCCCAGTAGTAGATATACTCCTGAACAGCAGAATTTGCGATATCGATAGGCTTCATGCTGCTCTTAGAGCTGTTGATATAGCCGATATAGTAGTAGTACTCAGCGTTGAGGTCTGATGGAGTGATGCGTACCTCAGCAGAGTAGTGGTCGATGTTATATACATCGATATCGAAAGTAAGGTCTGACTCAGCAGCCTCACCAGAGTTGTAGCGAAGCTCCTTAAGAGCAGATGTTACATAAGCAGCACCATCAGCATAATCTACAGCAGCAACGAATGACACATACTTAGTCTTAGCCATAAGGCCTGAGTCGTTGAGTGTGCGCATACCCTTGTGGAAGAGCTTAACACCAATCTCATCACTTGATAGGCCCTGAGCCTTAAGAGTCTCAATCTCAGTGTTTAGGTAGTTCTGGAAGTACTCATCCTTAGTCCAACCATACTCACCATCCTCCTTTGTGTACTTCTGATACTCCTCAACAGTGATGTTGATGAGGTGCCACAACTGATTGTTGTTCGATGGAGTAACCTTCAAGGCAACTGTAGTAAGGTTTACATTAGCCTTGATATCGAATGTGCATGAAGACTGCTGAATAGCCTTAGTCTGGAATGACTCATAGTAGAGTGTAGATGTTGTAGCAAAGTTATCCTGAGCATTTACACCGAAAACGAGCAAGTAATACTTTGAGTCTGGATCAAGATTACTAACAGTGAAGTTCTCAAGCGCACCACGCTTCACACGCTCAGACATATAAGCCTCGAAAGTAGTGTTGTTAGCCTCAGCATAGGCCTTAACCTGCTCATAGAGATTCATGATGATATGTGCATCGCTCTCAGAAGAGTTCACAACCTTAGCATCAACAACAACTGACAAGTAGTCAGCCTCAAGATTTGAAGGTGTAACATTGAACACAACATCGCTTACAGATGTCTCAACAATCTCAAGCTCGAATGTAAGCTCTGGAGTTGGGGTTGGAGTTGGTGTTTTACCAGGATCGGTTGGATCATCACCACAAGCAACAAATGATAGTGCGAAGACCATCATCGCTGACAATAACCAGTTGATCTTTTTCATAAGTTTTAAGTATTAAGTTAATTTGTTATTTATCAATATCTTACAATTAGAAGAGCCACTCACTCGCACTCCCCTTACTTAAAAACACTAATTCTTCGATACAAATATAACTCTTTTTGTTAAAGTCACAAAATTTCCAAACGAGTTTTGCACATCACTATGTGATGTTATACCCACTCAGCACGACACTTTTCAGCCAACAGGGCATTACTATATAGTGGAGTTATGCATATATTTCCACAGTGCGCGGCTCCATAATATGCCCAATTTTTGCATCGAGAGAGGAAGAAGATAGCCGCCGCCAAACAAAAAAATGTAAAAAAATTTTCGCAGAACACAAAAAAAATATATATTTGTGGTTGCAAAGTGTGACAATTAAACAAAAACAACTTAATACAACTTGAATTATGGCTAATGTACCTGCTAATTTGAAGTACTCTAACGACCACGAGTGGTGCCGTGTAGAGGGTGATGTTGCCGTTATTGGCATTACTGATTATGCTCAGTCACAGCTTGGTGACATCGTTTTCGTTGATGTTCCTACTGTAGGTGAGACTATCGAGGCTAACGAGGTTTTCGGCTCTATCGAGGCTGTTAAGACTGTATCTGATGCATTCTCTCCAGTAAGCGGTGAGGTTATTGAGTTCAACGAGGCTGTTGAGGCTGACTCTTCACTTGTTAACAGCGATCCTTACGGTGAGGGTTGGTTGGTTAAGATTAAGATGTCTAACCCTGCAGAGGTTGACGCTTTGTTGGATGCTGCAGCATACGAGGCTCTTATCGGCTAATATACTGATAACAAATAGTATGGGGCTGTCTAATCGACAGCCCCATATTCTTTTTATAGCCCTCCTATCGTAGGCAGAACTCCACCTCCTTAAAGGCATACTCCCTTACTACTCCATCCTCATGCTCCAAGCATAACTCACCCGAGTGACGCACGCCACGAATGGTTGCCGTAAATCGCTCTCCATTTGGATAGGCATAGGTGTGTGGCTCACCAAGATGATACATCGTATCTATATACAACCTCTCAATCTCCGCCTTATTTCCCGCCTCCAGCTCTCGGTACAACTCCTCAAGGTGTGCCACAATACGCTCCAAGACCTCGCGGCGGTCGAACTTTACACCACGCTCAACAAACATCGAGGTAGGATTTGGCAAATCCGAGGGGAAGGCCTCCTGATTTACATTTAGGCCTATACCCACTATGGTGCGTGCCAAGCAATCTCCCGCGAGGGAGTGCTCGATGAGTATTCCCACGATTTTATTATCCTTGGCATAAATATCATTTGTCCACTTTATGCGGCACTCGATGCCATACTCCGCGAGTGTACGAACAAGTGACAAGGCTACAATCTCCGATAGCAGAAACTGCTCTGTCACAGGTAGAAAGGTCGGCGTTAGCAGCACCGAGAATGTTATATTTTTTCCCTCGGTGCTATGCCACGAGTGACCACGCTGTCCGCGCCCAGCACTCTGATACTCTGCCCAAACCACATCCATGTGGCCATACTTAGGGTTTCGTATCTCATCATTCGTGGAGGTTGTATGCTCTATGTAGTAAATCATAATCTTCAATATTTTAAGCAAAGATACGAAAAATAGTTGAAAAAGGGTTATCTTTGCAACCATATATAAAATATATGGTATGATGAAATTTAATAGACTAAATATCTCGCTACTATTTGCCGTGATACTTACTATCGGCTGTGGTAGCACAAAGACAAATAGCAAGGATAGCGAGAGCAAGGCAGTTACGGAGAGTAAGAGAAGCGAGGTTGTCATTGCCAAGCTCTATGACTATCGCGTTGTTGCGGAGTATCCACACTCATCGAAGAGCTACACCCAGGGTTTGCAGTATGTCGATGGCGTGATGTGGGAGGGCACAGGTCGTGAGGGCAGCTCACACCTCCAGACCATAGACCTCAAAACTGGCAAAGTTAATATCCTCGCATCACTACCAAGTAGTGAGTTCGGTGAGGGCATCACCCACTATAAGGGTCGCATCTACCAGCTCACTTGGGAGTCACACAAGGCGTACCTCTACGACAATAAGGGTAACTTCATAAAGAACATCACCTATCGTGGTGAGGGCTGGGGCATAACCACCGATGGCGAGCATCTATATATGTCGGACGGAAGCTCTACAATACGCCGCATTAACCCCGATACTTTCGCTACCGAGGAGTCTATATGTGTGACACTCAATGGCACGCCTTTGGACCTGCTCAACGAGTTGGAGTGGGTCGATGGTCATATATGGGCGAATGTCTATCTTACGGATGCTATCGTAGAGATAGACCCAAAAACGGGTGTCGTCATAGGTTTTATAGATTTGCCTGAGTTGCGCGGACGACTAAAGAATAACCCTGAGGCCGAGGCACTCAATGGCGTAGCATACAACGCCACAACAGGCAATTTCTATGTTGCTGGCAAGGATTGGAATCGTATTTTTGAGATTGAGATTATAAAGTAATGAACACATCAGATAGAATTAAGGAGCTATTAGAGCGCCATATAATCGTTACGGATGCCGCTATAGGCACATCACTCATAGGCACACGCCGAGATATACTCCCAGAGCTGATTTCGATAGATGAGCCTGAGAGGGTTGTTGCCATGTATATGGAGTCTATCAAAGCGGGAGCAAAGATTATCACCACCAACACCTTCCTTTCGGACCCACTATCCTTGGCATCGTGTGGCGTTACCAAGAGCTGTGACGAAGTTGTTGCCGCTGCACTCGCTACTGCACGCAAGGCACGCGAGGAGAGCCAGAAGGAGGTATTCATCGCTGGCTCTATAGGCCCTTCAACACGCAATATAACCCTCGCCATAGACCTTAGTGAGGAGGAGCTTAGAGCATCCTACCGCACACTTATCGAGGCTCTTAACCGCGAGGGGGCAGATATCTTCCTCATTGAGAGCATCACCGATGTTCGCAATGCCGAGATTGCCGCTGAGGAGTGCCGCAAGGTAGCACCCGAGAGGCCAATCATCTTCTCTGCCACACTCTCAAAGATTGGTGGTCTGCTCGTTTCGGGTCGCCCTATTGAGAAGTTCGTGGAGGATGTAACGAAGTTTGAGCCTTTGGCCATAGGCTTTAACTGCTCACATGGCGTCAAAAATATCGTAGATAACATCGAGTTATTGGCTCGTTTTACCACGCTACCAATATATGCTGCGCCATCGGCAGGTATGCCAGATAGCCGTGGCAAGTACCCTGAGAGCGTTAAGAAGCATACCGAGACCCTCCGCAACGCTGCTGAGCGTGGACTCCTTAGCTTCGTGGGTGGATGCTGTGGCACAACCGTGGAGTACACACGCAGCATCGCACAGATGGCACGCCACTATAAACCTCGTAAGTAATAGATTATGAACAGCATAGAACTAAGGCGAAAGATTCATCAAAACCCTGAACTCTCCTTCGAGGAGTATCAGACACAGAGCCTTATCATCGAGGCTTTGGAGGCTGAGGGCATCGAGTGTCGTAAGATTGCAGGTACGGGTGTCCTTGCCAAGATTGAGGGTAAGCGTGGCAACCTAAAACGCTGCGTAGTGCTTCGTGCCGATATTGACGCGCTACCTATCAAGGAGCTTAACGACATAGAATACTGCTCTAAGAATGAGGGCGTTATGCACGCTTGTGGTCACGACATACACACCGCCATACTCTTTGGTGTGTTGCAGGAGTTGAACATGGTGCGTAACTTCGAGGGCACACTCTTTGGCATCTTCCAGCCAGGCGAGGAGCTTAACCCAGGCGGTGCATCATTGGTACTTAAGGAGGAGCCTTTCGAGGGCTACGATGTTGCAGCCGTCATAGGCCAGCATGTAGATGCCCGCTTCGAGGTTGGCGAGGCGGCTATCTGCCCAGGTGTCTTTATGGCCTCGAATGATGAGCTTCGCTTCTATGTGCGTGGCAAGGGTGGTCATGCTGCCCGCCGTGGCGACATCAACGATACGGTAACGGCTATCTCAGACCTTGTGATGCGTACTACGGCGCTCAACTCACCAAATGGTGTTGTCTCGATAGGTAAGGTTATAGCTGACGGCGCTACGAATGTTATCCCCGATATGACCTATGCAGAGGGCACTATGCGCACCTTCGATAGCGAGGAGCGTGAGCGCATACACACCCACCTTCATAGCAATGCTCGCGCCATTGAGGAGAAGTATAGCGTAGCTGTCGAGGTGGATATAAATCGTGGCTATCCATCGGTTAAGAATGATATGATGCTATCGTACGAGGCGATGATAATTGCTCAGGATGAGGGTATTAGGGTGCGAGATATTGCGCGCATACCTATGGCCGAAGATTTTGGTTTTTACACCGAGCGTTATCCCTCGCTCTTCTACCGTTTGGGTGTTGGTAGCGAGGCGGGAGGCTCACACAGCGCCACCTTCCTACCCGATGAGGCAGCTATCGCCGTGGGTGAGAGGATGATGCGCCGTATGGCTCTCCATATACTGAATAAATAGAATGGGAAAGAAGAAGAATAAGAGGGGAAACAACCGCGATGAGCGTGCATCGTTCATCGTAGATATGTTTAGGGAGTTTCCCGATAATAAGTTTTCGCTCAAGCACTTGGCAGCAGCATCGGGAGGTGCTGATAGGAATGGTCGCACCATGACCTTCGCTATCATACGCCAACTTATCGAGGATGGCTTTGTTGAGGAGGTGGCACGCAGCAAGTATCGCCTCTCGCGCTCAGCCATGCCACGCTACGCGGGTGTTGTAAACTCCGTATCTCCAGGAGCTCTGTATGTACATGTTGAGGATTTTGAGAGCGATGTATATGTATCACGCAGAAATGGTGGTGGCGCTTTGGATGGAGATAGTGTAGAGGTTGTCGTTGCTCGCCGCTCACGCGATGGTGAGCTTGAGGGCACTATCGTTGCCGTTACGGAGCGAAGCACAAAGCCCTATATCGGCACTGCACAGCTCACCACAAACTCGATATTTGTCACCCCCGACTCTCGCCGCATAGGCACAGACATCTACCTACCACGCAAGCAGAACCATAAGGTTGAGGATGGCGATAAGGTGCTTGTGCGTGTTGTTGACTGGCCTGAGAGTGAGCGCCTACCACATGGTGAGTTGGTCGATATCCTCGGTAAGGCGGGAGATAACGACACCGAGATGCACGCCATACTTGCTGAATATGACCTACCCTACCACTTCGAGCGTAATGTTATACGCGATGCGGAGCGCATAGATGGCAAGATAACCGCAGAGGAGATTGCCCGCCGTAGGGATATGCGCGATAGAAAGACCTTCACCATAGACCCTGCCGATGCTAAGGACTTCGATGATGCACTCTCTATACGCAAGATTGAGGAGGGTGTATGGGAGATTGGTGTTCATATCGCAGATGTTACACACTATGTAACCCCAGGCTCTATTGTCGATAACGAGGCACAGGAGCGTGCCACATCCGTATATCTTGTTGATAGAACGGTACCTATGCTCCCTGAGCGACTATGTAACGATCTCTGTTCGTTGCGTCCACATGAGGATAAGCTTTGCTTCTCGGCAGTATTTACTATGAACAGCGATGCCGAGATTATAGATGAGTGGCTCGGCCGTACGGTCATACACTCCGACCGTAGATTTGCCTATGAGGAGGCACAAGAGGTCATTGAGAGTGGCTCAGGCGAGTGTGCCGAGGAGATTTTAACGCTTCACACTCTTGCACAGAGGCTTCGTAGCGATAGGTTTAAGCATGGCGCCATAGCCTTTGCCCGCGAGGAGGTGCGCTTCAAACTTGATGCTAAGGGTCGCCCTATAGGTGTCTATACCAAGGTACAGAAGGAGGCAAACCAGCTTATCGAGGAGTTTATGCTCCTTGCCAACCGCCGTGTTGCAGAGTTCTGTGCCTATCGCATGGTTAATGGTCGCCGTGTGCCACGCCCTATGGTCTTTCGTGTTCACGATGAGCCCTCGGAGGAGAAGCTCGACCGCTTCAGAGAGTTTGCCCTACGCTTTGGTCACTACTTCAAGGCGGCAAAGGGCAGGGCTGTAGCTAAGGAGATGAATAAGTTGCTTGGCACTATTGCAGGTCGTGCCGAGTCCAATGCTATCACCACACTTGCTGTACGCAGTATGGCTAAGGCGGTATATACCACCGACAACATCGGACACTACGGCTTGGCATTTCCATACTATACACACTTTACATCGCCTATACGCCGCTACCCCGACATGATGGTACACCGTCTTTTGGCGAGCTACCTTGCAGGTTCTAAGGGTGGCGATAAGAGGGCCTTGGAGGCGCAATGCGTACACTCCACCGAGCGCGAGATATTGGCCTCGGATGCCGAGCGCGCAAGCATAAAGTATAAGATGGCAGAGTTTATGAAGGATCGCATCGGCGAGGTCTTCACAGGCACAGTATCGGGCATGACCGAGTGGGGCATGTATGTGGAGCTTGATGAGAATCATGTTGAGGGCATGGTATTCCTTCGCGATATTGACGATGATGACTACTACCGCTTTGATGAGGCGCGCTACGAGGTTGTAGGACGCAGCTCAGGCATTAGCTTCACCCTCGGCACATCAGTTCGTGTTATGGTTAAGAGCGTAGATATGCGCCGCCGCACACTCGATTTCAAACTACTTCTATAATGGACTTAAACAACATTTTGGAACGCGCCTTAGAGCGCACGCCTCTCACGCGCGAGGAGGCATATCTCCTCTACGATGAGGCACCCTTGCAGCTACTATGCAGCGTTGCTGACGCCCTACGCCGCTCGGCAGTCAAAGACCCTGAGGTTGTAACATGGCAGATAGACCGCAATGTCAACATTACGAATGTATGTAAGTCTGGATGTAAATTTTGCAACTTCCACTGCAAGCCACACCAGGAGGATAAAGCCTTTATAACCTCTATGGCGGAGTACCGCAAAAAGATTGAGGAGGCTATGGCCCTTGGTGCTGACCAGCTACTCTTGCAGGGTGGTCTTCACCCACGCCTCGGCATAGAGTTCTATGAGCGTCTATTCTCACAGCTTAAGAAGGAGTACCCCACCATTCGCCTTAATGCCCTTGGTGCGCCCGAGGTGGCACATATAGCCGCAATCAGTGGCATCAGCACAAGGGAGACCCTTATTCGTTTACGCGATGCGGGCCTTGACACCCTCCCTGGTGCAGGTGCAGAGATACTCTCGGAGCGTGTACGCAAGATTATATCTCCTGCGAAGCCTTCAGTGCGCGACTGGATTGTCGTTATGCACGAGGCGCATCAGCTCGATATACCCTCAACGGCGACAATGATGTATGGACACATCGAGACGCCACATGAGCGTATCGACCACCTCATCACCATCCGCGACCTTCAGGCACGCCGTCCCGAGGGAGCACGCGGCTTCACAGCCTTTATTCCGTGGGTCTTCTGCCCTAAGGGTACGCAGCTCGAGAAGGAGGGCATATCGCCACGCTTCTCAGCTACGGAGTATCTACGCATTATCGCCATGAGCCGTATCATCCTACACAACATACCTAATATTCAGGCCTCATGGCTCACTGTAGGTAAGGATGTTGCAGAGATAGCCCTAAAGAGCGGTGCTAACGATATGGGCTCGATAATGATTGAGGAGAATGTGGTATCGTCAGCAGGTGCTACAACGCGCTTTGATAGGGAGGCTATGCAGGCAACTATACGCCGTGCAGGCTTCAAGCCACAGCTCCGTGACCAGCTATACAACTACCGCGAGATGAAGTTTTAGAGGATACTATCCCCGCGCAGATAAACTAAAAGTGTGGTACGCATAACGCATACCACACTTTCTCTATTTAAGCCCCACAGATTACTTCATAGGCTGCACTGAGAGCATCTGCACCTGGGCGCCACTCTCAAGCTTCTCGATAAGCTCGCTGATAGGGCGAATATCTGCACTTGTCCAGTTTATAGGCTCAGACATCCACATAGGGGTTACATTACCCTTATAGTCGAATGCCGCAGCACATACATAGTACGGCATATAATCATATATAATAATACTTACCGCTACTGGAGGACAGGTATCAATCAACAAGTCATAGAAGGTTGTATCATAGCCACCCCAATCATAATCCATCTTGGTACATGCATAAGTAAAGATATCGGATGTAGGCTCGCTTGTCTTTACCTCCATTGCAATCACACCCATACTACTCTCTGGGTTGTACATAGGTATGAAGTTTGAATACAAATCAGGGTTGTAGTTATATAGGTCGCCAGGGCGATATGGGCCACTAAAGACAACATCAGTAATCTCCAACAAGCACTCACCCTCAGGCTCAGTCTTAAATATCTTAGTGCATACCTCAGTGGTTACAACACCACCGCTATAACCGAATGCCACAACGATATACTCCTTATTAGGGTAGAGAGTATTTAGGTGTGTGGTAATCTCACCCTTGAAGTTATAGGTGTAGTAGATAAACTCACCCAAGGCCATATCCAATAAGGTCTGGTCATCGTAATCCTTAGGGAGATACTCTGTAGGGGTAATCAACAAGATATAGGACTCATCTGGGTTCGATGGCGTAATCTTAAGGTCAGCAACACGCACATAGCAGTTAGATACCTCGATATTGATATCCAAATCCGACTGCTGCACCTCCTCGGTAGAGAAGTTTATGTAGCTTGGCTTACCTACAACCTGATAGTAGCCATCATACTCCGCAATTGGGAATGCAAGAGCTGTGTAGAGCGTATAAGAGGTTAGCTCTGTAGCAATCAACTCCTCGCCCTTGAATGCTATAGTCTCAAGGATATCATCAATA
>JAEIGA010011671.1_pt1 | contig 13335 bp, 13 predicted proteins | sample 9270691 | NCBI WGS metagenome assembly JAEIGA01 (sample SAMN17057246, study PRJNA624740) | gut metagenome | biome: biome; isolation source: fecal sample | host: Bos grunniens | place: China: Xizang | collected 2019
ATGTGTTTCATCGAGTTGGTTGATTTCAACGAGAATATGGCTAAGCCCACTGCTAAGAAGGCACGTACACGTCGTTCAGGCAAAAAGGCTGCTGCTCCCGTTGCAACTGAAGCACCCGCCGAAGAGGCAGCTGCTGAATAAGCCAAAATACGAATATCCCGCATAAAGGGAAGTAAATGATAGTAGAGTGTGCATCAAGATGTGAATCTTGATGCACACTTTTTTGTTTCCTTTCGTTCCTTTTTTTGCTCGTTTGTATTATATTTGCCCGAAATAACATTTCAGGGATGAGAATAATATTATCAGCATTGTCTATGCTATTGTTGTTTGCAAGCTGTGCGTCGAGCAATAATACACAAGTCTTTGCCGCCATGAGCGGGATGAACGCCGGAGCTACTCTCGGTAGTGCAATAGGTGGGTTAACGTCGCGTAGTTCGCGAGGTTATTATATGGGAACAACGATAGGTGCACTCTCCGGTGCAGCCATAGGTGTGATTGCTACCACTCCCCGCCACAAAGGGGGCGACAGAGATAGCGGTGTTTCCGAGGAAGTTTCGCGAAGAAATAGTAGTGCTTCTCTCCCGCCGTTAAGCGGTCTGCGTCGTGACGTAAGGGTGACGAATGTCAGTTTCTGTGACTCATCGGGTGATGGCACTCTTCAGCCTGGCGAGACAGCCACAGTTAGCTACGATATAATAAATGTTACTCCTCGCACTATAGACTTGCTGATACCCCAAATGCAACTTAGCAGCCAGGCGAAGCGCATACACATTTCCCCCATGCAGGAACTTGCCAACATATCCTCCGGCGAGGGAGTAAGATACAGCGTAACACTCACTGCATCCCCCCGTCTGAAACGTGGCTATCCCGAACTAACACTTTATCTCTCGTACGATGGTGGAGAATCGTTTACAGCGATGAATAGCATACAAATTAAGACAAATAGACAATGATACAAAAAATATTTGTATCTTCGCAACATAATAAATAAAGATAAACAGAAAATATTATGCAGAAAAAAATGAATACAGGCACAATGTGCGTACAGGCAGGATGGACGCCCAAGAAAGGCGAGGCGCGCGTATTGCCTATTTTCCAGAGTACAACATTCAAGTACGATACAAGCGAGCAGATGGCCCGTCTCTTCGACCTCGAGGATAGCGGTTATTTCTATTCTCGTCTCCAGAATCCCACTGTCGACGCAGTCGGCTCCAAGATAGCAGCCCTCGAGGGTGGCGTTGGAGCAGTGATGACCTCTTCGGGACAGGCTGCCAACTTCTACGCAATCTTCAACATCTGCCAAGCAGGCGACCATTTTGTATCGACAAATACCATTTACGGCGGCACATACAACCTCTTTTCGGTGACACTCAAAAAGTTAGGAATCGATGTGACCTTTGTCGACGCCGATGCATCCGAGGAAGAGATACAGAATGCATTCCGTCCCAATACAAAAGCTCTTTTTGGCGAGACAATCTCTAACCCCAGCGTAAATGTTCTCGACCTTGAGAAATTCGTGCGCATCGCTCACAAGAACGGTGTACCCGTAATCATCGACAATACCTTTGCCACCCCCGTAAACTGCCGACCCATAGAGTGGGGTGTCGACATTGTCACCCACTCCACAACAAAATATATGGATGGTCATGCAGTAGCCGTTGGCGGAGCAGTCATTGACAGTGGCAATTTCGATTGGGAAGCACAGCACGACAAATACACCTGTCTCACCGAGCCCGACGACTCCTACCACGGACTCATCTACACAAAAGCTTTTGGCAAGGCAGCATATATAACAAAGATGGTAGCACAGGTAATGCGCGACCTTGGAGCAATGATGGCCCCCGAGAATGCCTTCCTGTTAAACCTCGGTCTCGAGACATTGCACCTGCGCATGCCCCGTCACTGCGAAAATGCCCAGAAAGTAGCCGAGTACCTCGAGTCGCATCCCAAAGTAGAGTGGGTAAACTTCTGTGGTCTTGCAAGCAGCAAGTACAACGAACTTGCAAAAAAATATCTCCCCAATGGCGCGTGCGGAGTACTCGCTTTCGGCGTTAAAGGCAGCAAAGAAGATGCTATTCGCTTCATGGACAGCCTCAAAATGATAGCCATTGTCACACACGTAGCCGACGCTCGCTCATGTATTTTGCATCCTGCCAGCCATACACATCGTCAGCTCACCGACGAGCAACTTATAGAGGCAGGTGTAGCCCCCGACCTTATGCGTCTTTCGGTAGGAATAGAGGATGCCGAGGATATTATTGCCGACCTTGAGCAGGCATTGCAATTGCTTTAATTTTTCTGATAACAGAATATTCCGAATACCACCATGCCATGCATGGTGGTATTTTTTATCTCCGGGACAGATGACCCGAAATTATGATAACCCCAAAATACCTATAGCATTAGTTCGAATACAGTTCAACGCTCCCCCGAATTTTATAAAAATTTAATACCGTATTTTGAAAGAAAATTCACTGCAATTTTTTAACTTTGTCGTGGCGAACTATTCTACAGTCTACACGCCCGACCTTACCGCTAAAAACGATGCGGCCGCCCGTGCCGGCAAGATTCTTTGCCATCGAAAACTTTCCACATAAGTGTTGGAGTAGTAAATAATTAAGGTTGTATAGCGGTCATGAGTTATTACGTACTTTTATTCACAATGATTGTCGCATCGTTCCTTTTCGTAGGGTTGACGATGATAATTGCGCGTCTAATATCGCCACGCTCTTTCAACAAACACAAGAGCGAGGCATACGAGTGCGGTATTCCCACGCAAGGAAACACGTGGGTACAGTTCAAGGTAGGATATTATCTTTTTGCCATCCTCTTCTTGATGTTCGACATTGAGACAGTCTTTCTTTTCCCCTGGGCATCCATAGTACAGGAAATGGGCATGAACGCCCTGTTCGGAATATCCTTTTTTTCTATTCATATTAATATTAGGACTAGCCTACGCATGGCGCAAAAAAGCACTTGAATGGAAATGAAAAAACCAGCAATAAAATCTATCCCCTACGACGAGTTTAAGGACAACGAAACGCTCGAGTCGTTGATTAAAGAGATTAACAAAGAGCGCACGAACGTTGTAGTAGGCGCGCTCGACGATCTAATAAACTGGGGGCGCAGTAACAGCCTGTGGTCATTGACCTTTGCCACAAGCTGTTGCGGCATTGAGTTTATGTCTGTTGGAGCCGCTCGTTACGACTTTGCACGTTTCGGATTCGAGGTTACACGAAACTCTCCTCGACAAGCCGACCTTATAATGGTTGCCGGAACAATCACCCACAAGATGGCCCCAGTGCTTAAACGCCTATACGACCAGATGGCCGACCCAAAATATGTAGTTGCTGTCGGCGGCTGTGCCATAAGCGGCGGCCCTTTCAAAAGTTCGTACCACGTGCTTAACGGAGTAGACAAGATTATTCCGGTTGATGTCTATATACCTGGTTGCCCCCCACGTCCCGAAGCCATACTGTACGGAATGATGCAGTTGCAACGCAAAGTAAAAGTAGAGAAATTCTTCGGCGGAGTGAACCGCAAACAGAGTAGAGACGAACAAACCGACAGCCCTATAATCATAACCAACGTCCCGCAAGAGACCGTCAACAAAAAAGAAACAGAGCAATGAATATAACCTTTATACAGTTGGATGATTTTCGTAAACAGATGGAAACACTGCGTTACGAAAAAGGCATGGACTTCTTGCGCGACCTTGTGGGCATGGACTGGGGCGAGCAGGGTATAGGTGTCATCTATATACTCGAGAATAGCACAACAAAAGAGAATATACAGGTAGCCACACGCACAACAAACAGAGAAGTACCCGCAATACCCACCGTTAGTGACATATGGAAAATAGCCGACATATACGAGCGAGAGGCTTTCGACTTTTTCGGTATTATATTCACAGGGCACCCCAATTTGCGTCGTCTGTATCTTCGCAACGACTGGGTGGGCTACCCGCTTAGGAAAGATTACGACGAGAGCGAGGCGTTGAACCCCATAAGAATGTACAGCGAAAGTCTTGACAATGATGTTACCCACACATTGCAGCCCGACGGCACTCTTAAGCTCAACCCCGACACCCTTTTCGACAAAAACGAATATGTGATAAACATAGGTCCGCAACACCCCGCCACACACGGTGTGCTACGTTTCCGTCTGTCGCTCGAGGGCGAGGTTATACGAAAGACCGATGTTCACTGCGGCTACATACATCGCGGCATTGAGAAAATGAGCGAAAAACTCACCTACCCGCAAATATTGGCACTTACCGACCGAATGGACTATCTGAGTGCCCACCAAAATCGCCATGCACTATGTATGTGCATAGAAAAAGCCACGGGAGTAGAAATTACCGAGCGCACACAATATATACGCACGATAATGGATGAACTTCAACGTATAGACTCTCATCTGTTGTTTATTTCTTGTGCAGCAATGGACTTGGGTGCACTAACGACATTCATCTACGGATTCCGCGACCGCGAAAAGATACTCGACATTTTCGAAGATGTTACCGGTGGTCGTCTGATACAGAATTACAACGTCATTGGCGGAGTACAGGCCGATATTACAGCCGGCTTTGCCCACAAGGTAAAGGAATTCTGCAAATATTTGCCAAGCAAGATAAAAGAGTACAACGACGTATTTACCAACAATATAATCACACGTAAAAGAATGGTCGGTGTCGGAATACTCAGTCGCGAGGATGCAATATCCTATGGATGCACCGGTGGTACGGGTCGCGCCTCGGGGTGGGCCTGCGACGTGCGCAAACGCCACCCATACGCACTATACGACAAGGTCGATTTTAAAGAGATACTTCGCACAAACGGTGACAGTTTCGCCCGTTTCCTTGTGCGCATAGACGAAATAAAAGAGTCGTTGCGCATTATAGAACAACTTATAGACAATATTCCCGAAGGCGATTATAAGGTAAAGACAAAGCCCATAATACGCATCCCCGAAGGAAGTTACCACGCAGCTGTCGAAGGCTCGCGCGGAGAATTCGGAGTCTACATAGAAAGCCGCGGCGAAAAATCGCCCTACCGCATAAAATTCCGTCCCATGGGACTGCCACTTGTTGCCAGCATGGGTACGCTGCTCAAGGGCTGCAAGATAGCCGACCTCATGACCATCGGCGCAACCCTCGACTATGTAATTCCCGATATTGACAGATAATCATTAAAGACCATGTACGATTTTAGCATAATAACAACAACCATCGATCAATTTCTGCGCACGCTGATGCCTGCAGGGTTGGTAACATTCCTGGAATGCGTGCTTATAGCCGTATGCGTACTTGTCGCCTACATAATGCTTGCCATAGTAATGATATTCATGGAGCGCAAGGTATGTGCAGCATTTCAGTGTCGTCTGGGCCCTATGCGCGTGGGCTTTTGGGGATTGCTGCAAGTATTTTCGGACGTATTCAAAATGATTATCAAGGAGATAATAGATTTTAAGCGAACAGACAACCTACTTTACAATCTTGCCCCCTATTTGGTGGTTCTAAGTTCGGTGCTAACATTCAGTTGCCTACCATTTGCCAACGGGCTCGAGGTTATAAACTTCAATGTGGGACTATTCTTTATAATGGCAACCTCGTCGTTCGGAGTATTGGGAATAATGCTAGCCGGATGGAGTAGCAATAATAAATTCTCAATGATAGGTGCCATGCGCAGCGGTGCGCAGATGGTAAGCTACGAACTATCAATAGGCCTCAGCATGCTCACCCTTGTAGCCCTCAGTGGCACGCTTCAGTTAAGTGAAATAGTAGAACGTCAGGCCGATATGTGGTTCATTTTCAAAGGACATATTCCTGCCTTCACAGCCTTCATAATATACTTGATAGCCGGAAATGCCGAGACTAACCGCGGTCCCTTTGACCTTCCCGAGGCCGAGTCGGAACTTACAGCCGGCTACCACACCGAATACTCGGGTATGGGATTCGGTTTTTTCTACGTAGCCGAGTTTATGAACCTTTTCATTGTCTCGGGCATAGCTGCAACAATATTCCTGGGCGGATGGATGCCACTACACATTCCCGGATTAGAGGCCTTCAACGCAACTATGGATTACATCCCCGGGTTTGTATGGTTCTTTGGAAAAACATTCTTTGTAATATGGTTGCTTATGTGGGTAAAATGGACATTTCCGCGTCTGCGTATAGACCAGGTAATTACCCTTGAATGGAAATATCTAATGCCCATAGGCCTTGTAAACCTGCTTATTATGACCCTGTGCGTAGTAATGGGGTGGACATTTTAAAAAAGAAATATGAGGAAAGAGAAATATTCATACTGGAGCACATTCTCCTTTGCGATAAAATCTATATTTTCCGGGCTGAAAGTAACTTTGACGGAATTTTTCACTCCCAAAGTAACGGAACAATACCCCGAGAATAGAAAGACACTTAAAATATCGGAACGTCACCGTGCGCAACTTCTTATGCCTCACGACGAGTATGGCAACAACAAGTGCATTGCCTGCGGGCTGTGTCAGACAGCATGTCCCAATGGCAGCATCAGCATCGTCACAAAGAGCGTCACTGATGAAGATACAGGCAAAAGCAAAAAAGTGCTTGTAAGTTACGAGTATGACCTTGGCTGCTGCATGTTCTGTCAGCTGTGTGTAAACGCCTGTCCGAAAGGGGCAATAGAATTCTGCAACGACTTTGAAAATGCAGTCTTTGACCGAAAGAAATTAGTGAGAAAGCTAAATAAATAGAACAATGGAACTTAACATACATACAATAATATTCATGGGGCTCTCGTTGCTGATGGTTACAGCCTCGTTGCTTGCCGTTACCACACGTAACATCATGCGAGCAACCACCTATCTGCTGTTCGTTCTCTTCGGCACCGCCGGACTCTATTTTATTCTGCACTACACGTTTCTGGGAGCGGTGCAGGTAACCGTTTATGCCGGGGGTATCATAGTGCTTTTTGTCTTTGCGGCATTGCTCATCGGTAGGGGAGCCCGCGACCTTACGCACACTTCGTTACTGCGCTATACAGCAGGCTTTACAGCCGCAGTGACAGGCCTTGCACTTACAATATACCTTATATTTACCCATCAGTTCCCCGATACCAAGCCTCTTGCGTCGGCTGTGCCTATGAAACTCATTGGTCGCACGTTGATGGGTGTGGAAAAGTTTAACTTCGTACTTCCATTCGAGGTTGTCAGCGTGCTGCTGCTCGCCTGCATGGTGGGAGCATTGTTGATTGCCCGTAAAAGATAATAGAATATGGTACCAGCAGAATATTACCTTGTACTTGCCGCGCTGATGTTTTTCATCGGTCTGTTCGGCTTTCTCACCCGTCGCAGCCTGCTTGCCGTGCTTATAAGTACCGAGCTTGTGCTCAATGCCGTGGATATAAATTTTGCAGTATTCAACGCCTACTACTACCCCGAGCATCTTGAGGGATTTTTCTTTACGATGTTTGCCATAGGAATAGCAGCGTCCGAGACAGCCGTTGCCATAGCCATTATACTTAACGTATATCGCAACATGCGCACCATAAGGCTTAAAGGACTAAAGGAACTTAAACATTAATCGAGGAAATGATGGAATTTACAATATTCATATTGGCGTTGCCGCTACTGAGTTTTTTAATACTCGCCCTTGCGGGAATGAAACTCTCGCACAAGGTTGCCGGCTGCATAGGCACACTGTCGCTTGCAATGGTTGCACTATTGTCTTACACCGCTGCTGCACTCTATTTTGGCGCAGGGCGCGCAGCCGATGGACTTTTTCCCACTCTTGTACCCTATAATTTCACATGGTTGCCGCTGACAGAGAGTCTGCAGATAGAAATGGGCATAATGCTCGACCCTATTTCGGTAATGATGCTGATAGTGATAAGCACCGTCAGCCTGATGGTACACATATATTCGTTTGGATACATGAAAGGCGAGAAAGGTTTCCAGCGTTATTATGCCTTTCTGTCGCTCTTCACATTCTCTATGCTTGGACTTGTGGTTGCCACGAATATTTTTCAGATGTATATATTCTGGGAACTTGTAGGCGTGTCGTCGTATCTGCTCATAGGATTCTACTACACAAAGAAAGCAGCAATAGCAGCTTCTAAAAAAGCCTTTATAGTCACACGCTTCGCCGACCTATTCTTCCTTGTAGGCATACTCTTTTACGGCTATTATGCCGGCACATTCTCCTTTACGCCCGACGTCAGACTGCTTGTCTCGGCCGGAATAATTATTCCCGTAGCCCTGGGGCTTATGTTTATTGGCGGCGCCGGAAAAAGTGCAATGTTTCCGCTGCATATATGGTTGCCCGACGCAATGGAAGGCCCCACACCCGTATCGGCACTTATACACGCAGCAACAATGGTTGTAGCAGGTGTCTATCTTGTGGCACGTATGTTCCCCATATTCATTGAATTTGCGCCCGAAGTACTGCACATTATAGCCTACATTGGAGCCTTCACAGCCCTCTACGCAGCAATAGTAGCTTGCGTACAGACAGACATCAAACGTGTGCTTGCCTTCTCTACTATATCACAGATAGCATTCATGATGGTGGCGCTTGGCGTCTGTACATCGTCCGACCCGCATGCCGGGGGGGTGGGCTATATGGCCTCAATGTTCCATCTTTTCACCCACGCAATGTTCAAAGGACTGCTGTTTCTTGGTGCCGGAGCAATAATACATGCCGTGCACAGCAACGAGAGCAGCATGATGGGCGGCTTGCGAAAGTATATGCCCGTCACACATATAACCTTCCTCATAGCCTGTCTGGCCATTGCCGGAATTCCCCCGTTCAGCGGCTTCTTTAGTAAAGATGAGATACTCACCGCCTGTTACGACTATTCGCTTATGATGGGAGTGTTTATGAGTATCGTTGCGGCCCTCACAGCCTTCTATATGTTCCGACTCTACTACCTGATATTTTGGGGGAAAAGTTACTACGAGACACAACTATCGCTGTTCCGTAAAGGACGCATCGAAGAGCAGCCTCACGCCCCACACGAGGCACCTTCTACGATGATAATTCCTTTGGCTATACTCGCGGCTATCAGCTGCTTGTCGGGTTTTATACCCTTTGGCAAGTTCGTAAGCAGCAACGGCGAGGCATACGAAATACACCTGAATATTTCGGTCGCAGTATCGAGCATACTGCTTGCCGTCACAGGCATTGCCATTGCCACAATAATGTATATGAGAGAAAATAACAGAATAACACATATACTAAAGAAACGAAGCAAAAAGTTCATCACTGCCGCCTACCACCGTTTCTACATGGACGAGTTGTGGCTTTTCGTTACAAAAAAAATAATCTTTCGCGGAATAAGTCGCCCCATAGCATGGTTCGACAAAAAGGTCATCGACGGCTTTATGGACCTTCTCGCCACAGCCACACAAGCCTTTGCCCGGCAGATAAGAGTCTTTCAGAGTGGAAACATACAGTCCTACTGTATATGGTTCCTGCACGGAGTGATGATACTCGCCCTTATACTTATATTCCTGGTATAACCACAAGCACACACACTAAAAAGATGAATATACTGAACCTTTTCATAGTAATACCAATGATAATGCTTCTGGCATTATGGGCGAGTCGCAACCTGCGTCAGACACGCAGTGTAATGGTTATCGGCTCTACACTGCTGCTGTTGCTCGCCGGCTACCTTACAGTGGACTTTATTTCGCAGCGTAGCGCGGGAGCTGATGCAACGTTCCTCTATGCCGACTCGTGGCAGTGGTACGCACCCCTCAACATATGCTACTCTATAGGAGTCGACGGAATATCTGTGGCAATGATACTGCTGTCGGCAATAATAGTGTTTACCGGCACATTTGCCTCGTGGAAACTACAGCCGCTGACAAAAGAATTCTTCCTGTGGTATGTGCTTCTGTCGCTGGGGGTATTTGGCTTTTTTATATCCACAGACATGTTCACAATGTTCATGTTCTACGAAACGGCACTTATCCCCATGTATCTGCTCATAGGAGTGTGGGGTAGTGGTCGCAAAGAATATTCGGCAATGAAACTCACGCTGATGCTCATGGGAGGCTCGGCCTTTCTGCTTATGGGTATATTGGGCATATACTTCGGCAGCGGAGCAACCACCATGAACATTTCTGAAATTGCACAGCTTGCCAATATCCCCACCAACATACAATATATATTCTTCCCCATAATATTCCTGGGATTCGGAGTGCTGGGCGCGCTGTTCCCCTTCCACACATGGAGCCCCGACGGCCATGCAAGCGCTCCCACGTCCGTGTCGATGCTACACGCAGGAGTGCTGATGAAACTTGGAGGCTATGGCTGCTTCAGAATAGCAATGTACCTGTTGCCGCAGGCAGCCAACGACCTTGCTTGGATATTCATCATCCTCACAACCATCAGCGTGGTGTACGGAGCGCTTAGCGCAATAAGCCAGACCGACCTTAAATATATAAACGCCTACTCCTCCGTTTCGCACTGCGGGCTTGTGCTTTTCGCCCTGCTTATGATGACACGCACCTCGTGTACGGGAGCCATACTGCAGATGCTTTCACACGGACTTATGACAGCTCTCTTCTTTGCTCTCATAGGCATGATATACGGCCGCACACACACGCGCGACATACGCGAACTTAGCGGGCTGATGAAGGTGATGCCTTTTCTGTCGGTAGGCTACATTATTGCCGGCCTTGCCAACCTGGGACTGCCTGGCTTCAGCGGCTTTGTAGCCGAAATGACAATCTTTGTCGGCTCCTTTGAGCAGCCCGACACGTTTCACCGCACAGTAACCATTATAGCCTGCACAAGCATAGTAATAACAGCAGTATACATACTGCGCGTAGTGGGGAAAATACTCTACGGAACAGTAAAGAACGAACATCATCTTGCGCTTGGCGATGCAACTTGGGACGAACGTTTCACTGTCATCTGCCTGATAATATGCGTTGCAGGATTAGGCATTGCCCCCATGTGGGTAAGCACGCTCATCGATGGTGGCGTAGGCAACATATTTACCATTTTACATCCATAAACACGATACAAGGCTATGAGCTATATAGAATTTCTTCAGATGCGCCCCGAGATAAGCCTTTTGGCCATCTTTGTCGCAATATTTATTTACGACCTTATGGCAAGAGGAAAGTGGAGACACTATTTTCATCCCTTTACCTGCCTTCTGCTTATGGCACATACCGCAGTGTGTCTGGGCGAGAGCTACCGCGAAGTAGAACTTTTCGGTGGAATGTACTACACTGTTCCCATAGTAGGCATTGTAAAGACCATACTTACGGGTGGCACATTGCTGCTTGTGATGCAAGCAAACAAATGGCTGCGCAGCGCAAACACCACACACAAACAAGGCGAGTTCTACACACTGTTGCTCGGCACTCTCTTCGGAATGTACATAATGATAAGCGCGCGCCATTTTCTACTGTTTTTCATAGGTTTGGAGCTTGCTTCGCTGCCACTTGCCTGCCTTGTGGCATTCGACAAATACCGTCACCACTCGGCCGAGGCGGGAGTAAAGTATATTCTAAGTTCAATGTTCTCTTCGGCAGTGATGATATACGGAATATCATTCCTTTACGGAACAACCGGGACACTTTATTTCGCAGATATGGTGGCAAACATAAATGGTGCCCCTCTGCAGATATTCGCCCTTGTGCTGTTCTTTGCAGGCATGGGATTCAAAATATCTCTGGTGCCCTTCCACATGTGGACCCCCGACACCTATCAGGGTGCGCCGACAGTTGTATCATCGTACCTTTCTGTTATTTCCAAAGGTGCGGCAGCCTTCACGCTTATGGTCATACTGATGAAAGTATTTGCTCCAATGATGAGACACTGGCAGATAATAATATACATTCTCACCGTTGCCAGCATCACCATAGCCAACCTTTTCGCCATCAAACAAACAGACCTTAAAAGATTCATGGCATTCAGCAGCATTTCACAGGCAGGCTACATAATGCTTGCCGTCATTGGCGGCACAAAGGATGGCATGAGCGCACTTGTATTCTATGTACTTGTATATATATTCGCCAACCTTGCAGTGTTCGGTGTTATTGAAACACTCGAGCACCACACACGTGCCAACGTTTCGCGCGACGACTGCAACGGGCTGTACAAGACTAATCCCCGATTGACATTGCTTATGACCCTTGCACTCTTTTCGCTTGCAGGAATACCGCCCTTTGCCGGGTTCTTCAGCAAATTTTTTGTCTTTATGAGTGCTTTCAAAGCCGGTTTTTGGGTGCTTGTTTTTATCGCCCTTATAAACACAGTCGTTTCGCTATATTACTATCTGTTGATAGTAAAGGCAATGTATATTACCCCCAACGACGAGCCTATTGAACATTTCAATAGCAGTAAATATTCACGCATCAGCCTTATCATCTGCCTTGCTGGTATTTTGCTGTTGGGTATATGCAGTTTCATCTTCGAAGAGATTGACAACCTTTCGTTCGGAATGTAAAGGATAGTAAGATAGAATGGCATAAGTGCAATGGAGCTACTTAAGTACGACACAGACGCAAATATTACAGCCTTCTCCACAAAACGTCGGGGAGGGGTGGGCAATGGAAACTACTCCTCGTTCAACATCACCCACTACTGTGGCGATAGCCCCGAAAATGTTGCGGCCAATAAGGCGCAGCTCTGTTCCTTGTTAGGAATAGACGAGTCGAGTCTCATTCTTCCCCATCAGACACACGGAACGCAACTGCTTGAAATAGACAAAGACTTTCTGGCCCTCGACGGCTCGGCCCGTGTCCAACGCCTGCACTCGGTAGACGCACTCTTCACCCGCGAAAAAGGCATCTGCATAGGAGTTTCCACCGCCGACTGCATCCCCGTGCTGTTGTACGATCTGGCGAGCGGCACGGTGGCAGCCATACATGCCGGGTGGCGAGGCACAGTTGCCGGAATAGTTGAAAAGAGCATCCTGGCGATGAAAGACACCTGTCGTTTGAACCTCGCAACCACCCACGCGATAATAGCCCCGGGAATCTCCATTGACGCCTTCGAAGTTGGCGACGAGGTCTACGATACATTCCATTCAGCCTCCTTTCCCATGGATCAAATAGCAAGCCGCTACGGCGAACGATGGCACATAGACCTTCCACAAGCCAACCGTCTGCAACTACTCTCTTGCGGGCTCGACGCGACAAACATCCACCTCTCGGGCGTGTGTACATACACCTCGCACAATGATTTTTTTTCGGCTCGTCGCTTGGGTATAAAATCGGGCCGAATATTTAACGGAATAATGATACGTTGAAACGTAAATTTTTTTAATTATAAATAGTTAATAAAATTATACACGTGCTATCTCTTGTTGAAAAACAATTCGTATCGAC
>JAEIGA010011672.1_pt1 | contig 13335 bp, 13 predicted proteins | sample 9270691 | NCBI WGS metagenome assembly JAEIGA01 (sample SAMN17057246, study PRJNA624740) | gut metagenome | biome: biome; isolation source: fecal sample | host: Bos grunniens | place: China: Xizang | collected 2019
GCATTCTATCAGACCCAATTGGATAATTTCAAGCAGAGAATCTCGGAATTGTTTACAAAATAGTAGTTCCTGCCTGTTGGCGGAAATTAGTGCATCCGCCAACAGGTCAAATTAATTCCGCCAACAGGTACGGTATAAATCTCAAATCATAAATCAATCGTTGTGGATCAATCAGCAAATAATAAACGATTAGCAAAGAATACCATATTCTTGTATTTCCGTATGCTACTCTTGATGTGTGTAGGTTTATACGCATCTAGAGTGTTGTTGCGCACTTTGGGAGTAGATGACTATGGATTATACAATGTCGTTGGAGGCATCGTCACGATGTTTGGTTTCCTCAATGCGACATTGTCAACTAGTACCCAAAGATTTCTTAATGTGGAACTAGGCAAGAGCGATGGCGGAGATGTGAAGAAGGTGTTCTCATGCTCCCTGTTGTTACATGCTCTGTTGGTACTCGTCGTCTTTGTTCTTGCAGAGACTGTTGGTCTGTGGTATGTGATGGAGAAATTGGTTGTCCCTCCAGGTCGTGAGACGGCAGCCATGTTTGTATACCAGTTCTCCGTTATCTCTATCTGTGTACAGATCATCCAGCTACCCTTCATGTCAACAATCATTGCTCATGAAAAGATGAATATATATGCCTATGTCAGTATTTATGAAGGATTGGCCAAACTCGGCATATTGTTTGCCATACAAGCATTACCTTTCGATCATCTTATCCTCTATGCATTGTTGATATTGTGCGTACAGGTTTCTGTTGCTATAATATACAATATCTATTGTCATCGCCATTTCGAAGAGGCGCGTTTCCGCTTCCGTTATGAAAAAGAACTTTTCGGTGAGATGTTAGGCTTCTCTGGATGGAATGTCGTTGGCAACTTGGCATCTGTTTGCAATAGCCAAGGTTTAAATATGGTGATGAATGCTTTCTTTGGTACCGCTATCAATGCTGCTCGCGGAATTGCATTTCAGGTTCATAGCTTGGTGCAGCAGCTGATAGGTAATTTCCAATTAGCAGTGAAGCCACAAGTGATAAAGTACTATGCTGCAGGTCAGAAGGAGGCGATGGTAAATCTTGTTTTCAATGCCGCCAAATACTCTGCATTCTTGATGATTATTGCTTCTGTTCCATTGATGTTGGAGATTCGTCCACTGCTTCATTTGTGGTTAGGTGAATACCCTGAGTATACCGTGATATTTGTACAACTTATATTGTTTCGTTCCATCATCACCTCCATGACGGGCAATATTGTGATGGTTGTCCATGCTTCTGGTTATCTGAAGAATGTGGGAATTTTTAGTGGTGGAATACTTTTATTGGTATTGCCCATCAGCTATTACATGTTGAAGATGGGTATGCCGCCATTTGTTCCGTTCATTGTAAACATCGGTGCAGCATTGGGCGATGCCTTTTTTGAGTTGTATTGGATGCGTCGCTATATAGGTTTCCCTATGGGGCGTTTCTATAAGAAAGTGTATGTTCCCGTTTTCGGGCTATTTGCGGTTATCTTGGGTATATCTTTTGCCCTGCATCATCTTATGGCAGGATGTAATGAGTATTTGCGGATGGTGGCTGTCTCGGTATTTAGTGTTTTAACCTCTTGTCTTTTGATTTATCGATTTGGGTTGAGTAAATCGATGAGGGAGAATATTGTCGGTGCAGTTATGAAAAAGTTAGGAAAATAATTTATAGATGTATTATGATATCATATAATAAAATTAAATACTCTTCTTGGAATTTTTTAGTTTTCCTTTTCTTCGTTTTGGTGTTTGGACGAGGATCGTCATTGGTTGTAAATTTTGATCCGAGAATAAATCCCATAGGTAGTTTATTATATGTGGGATGCTTGTTCTATATGCTAGCTAACTATAGGAAAGAATGTATTGCTGTTAAATCGATATTGGCAAAAATTTTCTGGGGCATTTTAATTGTATGGACAGTTTTTCATGTATTTTTCTTAGACGGAGGTTTTCCGGTTATAATATATGGACAGTTTTTACTGCATATTTTTGCTGGGATATTGATAATTAAAACCTATGGAGAAAATATTGGAGTCTATTTTGAAAAAGTAATGGTCTTATTATCTGCAATTTCTATAGTATGTTGGTCTATAGAAACGGTAGGAGGACAAGAGGTGTTGTTAAAGTTTCCTATCTTATTAGAGAATACATATGGAAATAGTGATTATTCTATACTTTTTTATACGTTAGGAAATTCGAATATTGGAGGTCATATATACGAAGGATTATGCAGAAATTCAGGATGTGCTTGGGAACCAGGTTTGTTCTCAGTAATGCTTTGTATATCATTATTTTTTAATTTGTCACGAAATCGGGGGATAAAGTGTGATCGAAATTTGTTGATTTTGCTTGTGGCATTAATAACGACATTTTCTACAACAGGATATGTTGTAGCTATGTTGCTTTTTGCGTGCTATTATATATTCTCGAAAAAAATGTCATTTGTACGTAAATTGTTATATGTAAGTGTTTTTATATGGGTTTCTATTTATATTTATAAGCTACCTTTTATGTCTGATAAGATTGCAACAAGTAGTGATAAAGAAAATTTTACAATAGAATCCGGAGTTTTAGAGTGGCATGAAAGAACTGACCAGACTTATACGGTAGATAGATTCGAAGGTCTCTATTTGGATTGGTTAAATTTAAAGCATTATCCTGTTTTAGGATACGGTCTACAGCGAGAGAAATCTTATGTATACAAAACCATTTCTCCTTATGTGAAAACTTCAAATGGTCTTGTTAAACCTTTAGCCCAATTTGGTCTTTTGTTGGGCCTTTTATTTCTATTGTTAACGTATAAAAGTTGTAGAAAACTTAGTTATGATTATTCTTTTGAAGTTCCATGGATTTTGTTCATGGTGATAGTTGTTGGTTCTATAAGCTATATGTTTGATTCAACTCCGATAATGAGAGCTATAGAGTTGTATGCTTTGTATAATATGAAAACTATAGTATGTACTTGTAAATAAAAATCCAGTTAAACTGCATAATAAAGAATTAATCGTAATTGATTTTCTATCAGTGTATAATACGATTTTGAAATAATATTTCTTTTAGACAACATGAATAACTTTCCTGAATTTTCTATAGTAACAGTCTGTTTCAATAGTGAAAAGACAATAACCAAGACCATTGAATCTGTTCTTGTACAAAAGTTCAATAATTACGAGTACATTATTGTAGACGGTGTTTCCAATGACGGCACAATGGACATTGTCAAAAGTTATGAAGCAAAGTTTAATGGGCGTCTTAGATATATTAGTGAACCTGATAAAGGTATATATGATGCATTCAACAAAGGTGTACGAATGTCCAAAGGAAAATATGTATGGATTGTAAATAGCGACGATTATATAGAACCTGATGCGTTAGAGAATCTTTATAAGATTACTTCTCTGTATTCTTCAGATAATGCTCCTATAATTACTGGGGGATTGCGATTAGTGAAAAATGGAAATCAAGAAATCTTGATTGGAACACCAGAAAAAGCGAAAATAGCCTATATGAAAGATTATATGGGTGCAGCGCATCCATCAACATTAATCCCTAAATACATATATAATCAAATAGGGCTATACGATGATAGATACAATATCGCTGGAGATTTGGCATGGTTTCATAACGCTTACGGAAGGGGAATTGAATACCTTTTCGTGGAAACTGTAATAACTAATATGCTTTGTGAAGGTATATCAAGCAGACCAAACTTTAAAAAGGACTTGGAAGATAGAATTCTATTCTTTAGGTCCAAATATAAAAATAGGTTGCATAGGGCTATTAAAGGTCTTAGATGGTGTCTCCATTATGTTAGATTAAATTTAAAATATTACAAGAGTAGACAAGGATGAAAAGGGTTATAACTTATGGCACCTATGATTTATTGCATCAAGGTCATATAAATCTTCTCCGACGAGCTAAAGAGTTAGGTGACTATCTTATCGTGGGAGTTACCAATGACAATTTCGATCGTGAGCGTGGAAAACTCAATGTTTGTAATAATGTGCTTGAGCGTGTAGAGGCTGTAAAAGCAACTGGCCTTGCTGATCAAATAGTGATTGAGGATTACTTTGGTCAAAAGATTGACGATATTCAGAGGTATGATGTAGATATCTTTGCCATAGGCAGTGATTGGGAGGGAAAATTCGATTACTTGAACGAATATTGTCAAGTGGTCTATCTACCTCGTACAGAAGGAATATCATCAACAATGCTTCGCGAAGAGAAACAGACTACCATACGTGTAGGTATCGTTGGTTGTGGTAACATAGCCAAACGTTTTGTCCCTGAATCGGGTTTTGTGAATGGTGTAGAGATTGTGGGTGCATATGATTGTGAAGCTACGGTAGCGAAATCTTTCGTGCAAGACAATTATCTTCCAAATCAATATGCATCGTATGACGACTTGTTAGTAGATGTGGATGCAGTATATATCGCAACGCCCCACCTTAGCCATTACGAACTGACCAAGCAAGCTTTGCAAGCAAAGAAGCATGTACTCTGTGAAATACCTCTGGTACTTGAACAAGAGCAAGCGCGTGAGCTTTATGCATTGGGAGAGGAGAATGGAGTGATTCTGATGGAAGCTCACAAGACTGCTCACTGTCCTGCATTCAATCACTTGATGGTGATGATTAAGAGTGGGGCTATAGGTGAGGTGGTAGATATTGAAGCTTCTTTATCGCGTCTCTTACCTGACAAGACGCGCCGCGAGTTTGATGTCACGCAGGCAGGTGGCTCTATGTACGAATCAGGTGTATACCCTCTATTACCCATATTTAAGATTTTAGGTACAGATTATAAGAATCTGAATATATATTCTCGTATGGAGAATGGGGTGGATATCTATACCAAAGGTGTACTGCGCTATCCTACAGCTGTATGTTCTTTTAAATTAGGATTAGGCGTAAAGACTGAGGGTAATTTGATTATTTCAGGAACCAAAGGTTATGCATACGTAGAGGCTCCTTGGTGGAAAACTGATTATTTTGAACTCCGTTACGAGGACCAGAATCAGAACAAGAAATTCTTTTACAAATGGGATGGTGAGGGACTGCGTTACGAGATACAAGAGTGGATGTCGTGTATCTTGAATAAGCGGTTTAGTAGTGCTCGTTTGCGTCGTCGTGAAAGCATTGCTATGGCAGGCGTAATGCAACAATTCACAGAACGTAAAAACTTTATGGAAATATGAAAAGAGCGATAGTTACGGGTGGCACCTCTGGAATAGGTCTTGGGGTAGCCAAGATGTTGGTATCTAAGGGTTACTACGTTTATGTTACTTATGTAGGGCCTGATTTTGCCGAAAAGATAGAGAATCTTGAGGCCACAAAGGTTGACCAAACAAATCGCGAAGAACTGTATAACTTCATTTCATATGTGAAATCACAAACAGGACATATTGATTGTATCGTGTGCAATGCTGGTATGAGTATCAGGAAGTCATTCACAGAAACAACAGATGTTGATTGGGATATGCAAATGGAAGTGGCTGTTAACTCGCATTATATTCTTGTTCGTGAATTATATAACCTAATACCTAATGGCTCAAGAATAATCTTTACAGGTTCTCAAATGGGACTGATGCCACATGCAATGGTGCTCAGCTATGGTGTGACAAAAGCTGCAGTGCACGCACTTGCTAAAAACCTAGTGAAAGAGTTTGAAGGCACAGGAACTACTGTCAATGCTATTGTTCCAGGTTTCGTGGAAACCCCTTGGCAAAAAGAAAAACCAGAAGAAATAAAGCAGAATATATACCGCAAGACTGCAATTCATCGTTTTGCTACGGTTGACGAGGTTGTTGATGCATATAGGTTTTGTATTGATAATTCATTTGTGAATGGTAGCCTCTTAGAAATTAATGGTGGATATAGTTTTAAATGATAATCATTTTTCATTATGAAAATAATTAGGATAATTAAGAAATATGGTTTTGTGGGTGCAATTAAATATTCCATAAGGCAATATCTTGGAATCAATAAACAACAGGAAGCAATTGATTCTATATTTTATTATTTGAATACTTATTTATTGGAAGCAAAAAATTTGCCTCCAACCTCTGATGCAGATTTGAGAATTATGCAGCAATGCGATGTCGCATTACTAAATGTTCTAGATAAAATATTTAAGAAACACAATCTTACATATTGGTTGGATTTTGGAACATTATTGGGAGCTTATAGACATCATGGATTTATCCCTTGGGATGATGATATGGATATATCAATGCCTAGAGAAGACTATGACAAGCTCCTTGATATACTAAATGAAGAATTGGATAAGAAGAAGTTTGATGTTGTTTTACATAATGGTGGTATTGGTGTTGGATATTTACATTTAAAAACTGGAATATGGTGTGATATTTTTCCTGTTGATACATATGTCACTTCTGGGGAGTTTGATAAATCATTGATAACTCTCAAAAAGAAAATAAAGAAGTATGTTAGTTTCTACAAAAAAAATGAAAATATTGATTACGAAAAGATGCAACGAATTCGTAAGAACATTATAACTGAAGACAATAGTGGCAATTGTTATAAAATCATATATCACGGACGAGAATTTCCACATAATCATCCCAATGCTTTCTATAAAGAAAGTGAAATATATCCTTTGTCCACAATATCGTTTGAAGGGTATACATACCCTGTACCAACCAATGTTCCATTATATTTACAAAAACTAATATATGGTAAAAACTACATGTCATTACCTAGAAGTGGTATATTGCATCATGATGAGGGGCGAGGAGCATTATCGACATGGGCTAAACGAAATCATATTGATATGAAAGAGGTCGTGAAGTATTTGAACGACTATTCTAAGCAATTATAAAAGTATTGTGCTATAATTATATTATGTCAAAAGTATCAATTATAATTCCTATATACAATGTCGAGAAATATCTTGACAAATGTGTGCAATCTGTACGTAATCAGACTTTGCAAGATATTGAGATTATTCTAGTCGATGATGAGTCACCTGATAAGTGCCCTCAGATGTGTGATGAGTATGCACAACAAGATAGCCGTATCAAAGTGGTGCATAAAAAGAATGGAGGTCTTGGTTTTGCACGCAATAGCGGACTGGAGGTCGCAACAGCTGAATATGTTACATTTCTAGATAGTGATGACTTTGTTGATGCAAATTGTTATGAACTTGCTTTGGAATGTATAAATAAACATAACGCTGATGCCATATATTTTCGATGTGAACGCTTTTCAGATGCTGATCATATCGGGGGGGAAACTAAATATAGGGATATTGTAAACCCTCAAATAATCGAGAAAGAAAAGATTAAAGATTTTTGTCATGATATGATTGCTAACAAACCTCATCTAGTGAAAGATAGGGATGTGGATGTTTCGTCATGTTTTGTATTATACGATCGGTCGATAATAAAAAATAATGGATTAGAGTTTCATAGTGAGCGAGAGTTAGTCTCGGAAGACTTGGTTTTTAATCTCGATTATTTGAGTTGTGCAAACAAGATAATCATATGCGACAATCAGTTTTATCATTACAGAATAAATTTGTCCTCATTGACAAGGGCTCATAAGAATGATTTTATTGACCGGTTCTATAAACAATATGAATATATGATGATGAGATACGCTAATGACGAAGAGGCTCAATTGCGTGCACGTCGTTCGTTCATAGGATACACTAGGAATCGGATAAAGCTTATCGTAAAGTCACAGATGCCATATAAGGAAAAGATGTCACAGATATCATACTTCCTAAACAAACCTTTTTGGGCCGATATCTACGAAAAGTATCCAGTAGGAAAAATGCCTCTAAAGCATAGACTACCATTTTTTATGATAAAATATAGAATGAAGTTCTCCTTGTTTTTGCTGTGTAAGTTTATCTGATACAAAAATGAGAACATTAGTACTTGCAACATCCCACAAGACACGTGGTGGTATTACTTCTGTTGTAAAAGCTCATCAACAGGGGAAACAATGGGAAGAGTATCACTGTAAGTGGATAGAGACACATATAGATACTGGTGCTCTTGCGGCGCTGTGGTATCTCCTTAAAAGTTATGTGCAATTTTTATTCTATTTACCAACGGCGAAGATCATCCATTTTCACCTTAGTGAACCTGGTTCTGCAATAAGAAAGTTGCTTTTCTTCTTTCCTACATATTTGTGTGGTAAGAAAACAATAGTGCATTTCCATGCATTCTCGCCCGATACAACTATCAATGGCAGCAAACAATGGGTTTATCGCTACATCTTCAGTAGAGCAAATAAAGTTGTTGTGTTATCAAATACATGGAAAGAAGCTGTATATGAAGCTTTCAAGATTGATAATATAGAGGTCGTATACAATCCCTGCACAACAGTTGTGAGCGAAAATAGATATTCTAAACAGAAAAATATCTTATATGCTGGTGCTGTAAATGCAAGAAAAGGATATGCAGATATGATACGAGCTTTTGCGAAGATTGCTCACGAATATTGCGATTGGAATATTGTGTTTGCTGGAAATGGAGAGATTAAAGAAGGAAGGGCCTTGGCCAAAGAACTTGGAATAGAAAATCAGTGCAAGTTCTTGGGATGGCTAAATGGCGAACAGAAAGATAAGGCTTTTAAAGAGGCGGCGATATTCTGCTTGCCAAGTTATGCGGAAGGATTCCCCATGGCGGTGCTTGATGCATGGTCATATGGTTTGCCTGTGATTACGACTCCAGTTGGGGGAATTCCTGATGTGGCTAAAAACGGGGAAAATATGCTTGTTTTTGAGCCAGGAGATGTTGATGCGTTAGCTGATTGTATGCAACGATTGATTACTGATGAAATATTGTATGATAGAATTAAAAAGGCTTCCATCAATTTTGCAGAGAATAAATTCAGTTTAAAGGAGATAAATACTCAAATTGGAAATATCTATAATGAATTGATAAAATATTAAGATTATGAATGCAATTAAATGGTACAGAGTAATGAGATGGCTATATTGCCATAAACTTAACTTTCTTTCTCGAATTGTACAGTGGCTTATCTTGCGATTGTATAATAGTGCAATCAGCGGAAAAGTGCAAATTGGTGCAGGTTCATATTTTATAAGAGGAGGCATTAGTGTAGTTCTTCATGATGATGCAATCATTGGTGAAAGATGCAGAATAGGAATTCATCTAGTCGTATGTGGACAAGGACCATACAAAAATGTCGCGAAGATTGGTAATGATGTATGGATTGGTCCTAACGTAACAATACAAGGACCTGTAATAATTGAAGATGGTGTTGTTATAGCTCCTGGTTCCGTGGTAAATAAAAGCGTACCGGCAAATGCAATTGTTGCAGGTGTTCCTGCCAAAATTATTGGATTTACAACAGAACTAAACTATAATATAATGGATAACGAGGCTACGAAGGATGGCTTCCATCCTTTTATGGAAGACAAAAGAAAAAAATAAAGGTGTAGTCATGGTGCATGCACTCAATATTGTAAGCATTGCATATGTACGCGAACTGAAGAGTCATTAACGTTATGATGGGCTCTGTGCTAAGGCACGGAGCCTTGTTGTGTTCTCTCATTTCTAAAAAAAATAAACTATTAGATAAACTTTTAAAGCATAAGTATCTTATGAAGAAAATCTTAGTGACAGGAGGTTGCGGTATGATTGGTAGCAACCTTGTAAAGCGTCTGGTAAAAGAAGGTAACGATGTTTACGTTGTTGATAACCTTTGGCGCGGTAAGCTAGAATATCTCAATGATGAGAATGGAAAGCCTGTAATTGACCTAGAAAAGAATTTCTTGAACAATGACCTTGCAGAGCATGGTGAATGGGAGAATCTCATTGCCAACGTTGATTACATTGTTCACCTTGCCGACATTGTTGCAGGTATCGACTATGTATTCAGTAATCAAGGCGACCTATTCCGTATTAATAATGCCATCAATTCTAATGTGTTTCATGCAGTACGTAAGGCTGGTAAGGAGAAGGTGAAAGGCTTGATTTATGTGGGTACAGCATGTTCATTCCCCCTTACTCGTCAGAACTCTCTTGATGTAGTTCCCCTAAAGGAAGACGAGCTCTTCCCTGCATTGCCTGAGAGTGCATATGGCTGGAGTAAGCTGATGGGACAGCTCGAAATCGGTTTCTTGGAAAAGGAAACAGGTATACCTTGCTGCACACTTATGTTCCACAATGTGTATGGTTCACCTTGCGACTTCGGTGAGCGTAGTCAGGTGATTCCTGCACTCATCCGTAAGGCTGTGAACTATCCTAACGAACCATTCAACGTATGGGGAAGCGGACAGCAGGGACGTGCGTTCATTCATGTTGACGATATCGTGAATGCTCTTTGTCTTGCACTTGAAAAAGGATGGGGACATGGTTGGATTCAGATTGGTCCTTCTGAATGTACTTCTATCCGTGAGATTGCTGAGACCGTAGTGAAAATCTCGGGTAAAGATATCAACATTTTCTACGATACAACAAAACCCGAAGGCGATAAAGCACGTAGCGCTGATTGGACAAAGGCTAAAGAGGTACTTGGATGGGAACCGAAAATGTCTTTGAAAGAGGGACTACAGCAACAATTCGACTGGATCAAAGCTCAAATAGAAAGGAATGCCAACTAAGTCTGTTGTGGCAAAACGTATATCTGACATCAAGGATATACCTACTGCACATGGATTAGGATATAAGAGAGTATTGGTTGGAGGTAACGACACCGATACTCCTATCACACAGATTGCCTATACAATGTTGTCCATGGGGGATGTGGTGGAAGCTCACTCACATCCTACCATGGATGAGCATTTTATAATACTCTCTGGAGTGTGTGATATAACATGCGGTGAAGAAAAGTTCCTAATAGAAGGAGGCACATACTTATATGTGCCATCTGGGATTGAGCATAGGATAGAGGTAAAAGAGTCTATAACATTAATAACTATAGGAGTAGCAACAGAATGAAGAAAGAGTATTTTAACATTGGGTTCGTTTTTGAACATGATAAGGTAGACGCAATTATTGAGGACCATATATATAATGACAAGGCTGGTTATGTGTGTTCGCTTGATGGCAATAACTTCTCAATAGCCATGAACGATCCAGAACATCTGAAGGTACTGAATGCTGCAATTGTAAACAATTGTGACAGCACATGGGTGCCCACTATGGTGAATCGCATCTATGGCACAAACTATTCTAATTATTGTGGTGCCGACCTATTCCTTGATTACATTGGCCGTAAGAAGTATAAGCAGTTCTTCCTCGGTTCTTCTCGTAAGGTGTTAGATGGCCTCAAGAAGGAGATGACGAAGATTGATCCGGCAATTGCCAACATGAGATTTGAAGAACTCCCTTTCAGAAAGGTGGAGGATTTCGATTACCAAGGCATTGCTGAGATGATCAATGAAGAGGCTCCTGATATCATTTGGGTCTCTCTAGGTGCACCTAAACAGGAACAGTTTATGTACCGTCTCCAACCCTATCTGAAGCGTGGTGTGATGTTTGGATTCGGAGCAATCTTTAATTTCTATTCAGGATTGGAAGATGCTCCGAAACGTGCTCCACAGTGGATGATAAAACTGCACTTAGAATTCTTGTATCGTATTTTTGCAGAACCCAAAAAGCAATTAGCTCGCTGCTCAAACATCTTGAAAACTCTTCCTCGTGCGTATAGAGAGGAGAAGAAAAGAAAGAGAGCCGCTGCGCAGTAACGAAAACGTGCGTATCCTGTCATCTACAACACAACGCCTCCAGAGGGGGCGTTGCCTGTTCTTATCGTAGTGCAGTAAATTGCCGTAATCTATAAAGAGAACAGGATGAGCCGATGAAAACGATGAAGGCTTTTTGCAGTCGGGAATGAAAAACAATCATAAATGTTTGGCGTTATCGAAAATAAAGTATACCTTTGCATCATGATTAGGCTCATGGCGAAGCACATCCGAAAGCCGCAACCTCATGCCGCTTGTTCTTGATAGTGGATGTGCCTACCCTTGGGCATTTTTTTATGCAAATGTTATGAAGAAGAAAAGTAATTTGCCTCCTGTAAAAATCGCAGTGTTGATTGATGGTGGATTTTTTGTCAAAAGATTTAATAGCCTCTACAATAAGGAACGGAAAATGTCGGGAACTCAAGTGGCTGATATTCTGTATACGATGGCTATGAAACATGTGGGAAATAATAATACTCTTTACCGCATATTTTATTACGATTGTTTGCCACTTGGTAAAAAAGTGCATAATCCAATAAGTAAAAAGGTGGTGGACTTTAGTAAAACCTATGAGTATGCATTTAGAACAGAATTGCTAGAGGCCTTAAAGCGTAAGCGTAAGGTTGCCCTGCGTATAGGCACGTTAAAAGACAATCATAATTGGCAGATATATCCTGGACGTGTGAAAGAATTGTTGTCTGGCAAAAAAAATATAGTAGACTTGACGGAAAATGAAATATTTCTGGATGTGCGCCAAAAAGGAATTGACATGAAAATAGGAGTGGATATCGCAACTCTAGCATTAAAGAACTTTGTTGACACTATTGTCTTGTTTTCAGGGGATTCCGATTTTGTTCCAGCAGCCAAATTGGCAAGGCGGGAAGGTATAGATTTCATTTTAGACCCGATGAAGGCTAACGTTGAACCTCAGTTATTTGAGCATATTGATGGAATGAAATCCGTTTCTCCTATATTTGTGAAATAAAGTCGTAAAAAATCATCTTTTTGATATTAATAAGCTCTGTACTTCGGTGCGGAGCTTTATTGTCTATATACACTTTATGCTCTTCTTTGAACTACTACAAGTTGCCATTGGCAACCGAAAGGAACTGACTCATGCTCCTACGGCAGAGGAGTGGAGCGAACTCTATACTTTGGCGCAACGACAGACACTGGTGGGCATCGCCTTTCGTGCCGTGGAGCAGCTGCCCGAGGCGCAGCGACCACCAAAGGCACTGCTCATGCAGTGGATGATGGCCACGGAGCGTATCAAAGCACTCAACACCGACCTGGACCGCAAGGCACTGGCCGTGGCAAACAAGTTCCTGAGCGAAGGGTTCCCCTCGGTGATACTCAAGGGACAAGGGATCTCGAAGTTGTATATACTTCGAGATAACGTTAACGTTAACGAAAACGATAACTGTCTGCTGGATGGGGAACTTTCAATTTTCAATTCTCAATTTTCAATTCAAGAATATCGTACGCCTGGCGACATCGACATCTGGCTGCAGGGATCTCGCGAGGAGGTGCTCGACTATGTGCGCCGTCATGTGCCGGACTGCAAGCCGGTGTATCACCATGTGGACTTCCCCGTCATCGAGGGACTGGACATCGAGGTGCACTTCA
>JAEIGA010011673.1_pt1 | contig 13335 bp, 12 predicted proteins | sample 9270691 | NCBI WGS metagenome assembly JAEIGA01 (sample SAMN17057246, study PRJNA624740) | gut metagenome | biome: biome; isolation source: fecal sample | host: Bos grunniens | place: China: Xizang | collected 2019
AAACGCCATTCCTGGAACAGCCCGGTGCTACATACTATCTGCCATGCATCTATCAGTCTGTCAAAACCTTTTTGGTAATCCAGACGCCCTACAGCTATCACACGCTTCCTTGACATGTCAGCATACCTATCCGCCATAAACAGAGCAGCATTTGGAATAACCAGAATATTGGGCATATCTCCCCAATATCCTTTATCCTCCTCTGTCAGTACCACAAACTTGTCGAACTTCCGCACCATGCGTTCGTCCTGCCAAGTGCGGAGTCGATCTATCAGCCCCAACAACCCCGTACGGTTATATTGCAACCGGAAGAACTTATTGAAGTGCAGTTCCAGCACCTTCTTGCTTCCATCCTTTATATAAGGAATAAAGGAAGACTCCGATGGATACAGCGACACAACCACATCGGCCTTCTCCTTCTCCAACAATTCAGTTAACCTTTTGCGATGAAGCCTCCTCTTGGACAGGAAACTTATTGTCTTAGCAAAGGCCCCCTTGTCGTTATTATCTTCATAATTTATGCCAAGGTCCACCACCTTTACCTTTTCTGGGAAAGGATAGAAAGGAGCACGCCCATTCTGGTCAGTTGTCACAACAGTAATGTCGTAACCATGCCGCTCCACCAGGTAACGCACCTTGTTTAGCAACACCCGCTCCATCCCGCCAGGGTTATACGTCTCACAAATGCAATATACCAGTTTCATGTTTTTCACAGTTTTGCTGTACGAAAGGCGCAAATGCGCACTAAGGGTAACGAACACCACAAAGATAGTCAGAGATTATACCAAAGAACCACATGTGGTTACGAAGGGCGCTGAAGCGCCACGAAGAGACAGTTCCTTTGTTTTCGCTATCGTATACGCCATGCGTATTTTCGTGCACTCTGTGTCTTCGTGCGTAGCTTTAGTGAAGCTTAGCTTCTTTTCGTGCGCGTCAGCGCCTTTCGTTCAGCACAGCTGATTTCGTTATATAATATTTCGTTTGCGTCAGCAACTTCGCTCCTCGTTCATTTCTTTCCTCGCTAGCATACTCACGCAGAGGAACAGGGCAATTATTGGGAATATATCCGTTGAAACCTTAAACCAACCTATTTGATTTACTGCCAATATGAGCAAGAACAACCATGTGTGCTGAGGTAAGCGATTTATGCAAGCCTTTGTACATGCTATAAAGAAATATATGAAACTCAACAATCCGAATATACCGAAATAAAAGATAAAACGAAGGTATCCTATATCTGTAGACATATAGTATCCTCCATGTATCTTTCCTGTATAATAAGGATCTATTTTGGGATTTTCAATATAACCATCTCCTATCAACCACGTCTTGAGATTATCAGGGAAGACAATCATATTCTTTAAAATATTATTCGAATGCACATCCCATTCGCCCTTCTCTGCAAGAGAGAAGAAACCTTCAAATGCGAAACGAATATTGCCTTTGAAATTTATATCAGTATTATATTTCCATACAATTACAGGAATTGTAATGAGAAGTATCACCATAAACCACTTCCATAGGTATTTATTGTTTGATATAGCATTTATGTCTTGAGAAAACAAACACGTGACCCAAAACAACAAAGCCAAACCGACACCAACTGTAGTAGTTCGCGCAATCATATTACCAACCAAAGCAATTAAGAGAAAAGCAGCAAGGTAAAGTACAATGTATTTCCGCTTCTCTGTTCCACCTATACGACTTGTAAAATAAGCAATTGCGCACAATATTGTAGAAAATCTCAAGCCTGCTACATCCAAGCCTGCACCAATTCCGTACAAACGCTGTGCCTCATTCAACAAACTTGTATCCACAAAGCCCAAACCACTGACATAGGTATCCACAAATGATCTAAAAGCAGGAATTCCGTCTATCATTAAAGCAGAAATACACTGACCTGCACAAACTGCAATCAGGTAATTGCAAACCAGTTCCACATCCAATCTGCCATGCAAGGCACGAATTGCATTTGTAACCACATAGGCACCTCCCATCCACACCCACATACTAACAATATATGTGGCATAGGTATAGTCAGGTGTTCCGTTGTATGTTATTGCCGCAAACCCTATTAATGACACTATCATTGCAAGCCCCGACAGGTACAGCATATCCTTTGCAACATGCGCTCTCTGTCCACGAGCCAACTGATAGCCAAGTATCAACAAACCAAATCCTGCCATGGCCATCTTCGTGTTCACACCTGGCAGAAAAGTAAATTCTATTGGGAAGAAATAAAAACTCGTAAGAATTATTGTAATTAGTATCCCTATATATTTAATCATGTTATATCTCTATATGCTTTTCGTTAAACGTTCTCCATTAATCATTAACCATTTAACCTACTTATATATTATACCATAAACAATCCTTATCACCAACAGGTAGTGCAAACGGACCAACCACCATTGCCCTTTCCATGCACACCATTGTAGCCAACGGCTTCTTGCTGACACATTACTGTTCTGCGAAATATAGTCGTTTGCCTCAGAGTACCATTCCTGCCACAGGTTATATTTCTTTGAGTCGTCCGATATAAGGAATGGGAACTTAGCTTCTAATTTAAAGAATGCCAGTTCCTTATCCAGAGCATTCCCATATTTCGTTTGCATATAGCCACTGATGCACGACACATTGTGCTTCAGTTCCTGTAAATGCCTTTCTGAATAAGTCTGGCTGAAAGCCCCAGTATTCAGCTTCACATAGTGATAAAATGCCTTGGGAAGGTAAGCCACCTTCTTGGCATTGGCAAAAAGCCTCATCATTGTCATATCCTCTCCCATGCCATATCCGGCAGGAAAAGTTATATCATTATCCGTATATAGCGAACGACGCACCAATTTATTCCACACATTGTACTTCATCGCTCCGCTAAGCATAGCCTTCAATGACTCCAATGCGCTATCAAAAGATGGCTGTCTCATATAGCGTTCATTCTGAGCAAAAGTCAGGAACCAGTCGCACCACACAATGTCTGCCTCCTGTGCCTTGGCGGTATTATACATTTCCTCCAGCATTGTGGGCTCAACGTAGTCATCACTGTCGCAGTGAAAGATGTACTCACCTGTAGCATGGGCCAACCCAGTATTACGTGCAGCCGGCAATCCCTTGTTCTCTGCGTGATGTACTATATGCACTTGCTTCATTCTTTGGGGATAACGTGCAATCATCTCCTCCAGGATACTGATGCTGTTATCAGGAGTTGCATCGTCCACAAAGATATACTCCACCTCACGAAGCGTCTGCTGCATCAAAGACTCGGCACAACGCTCAATAAAACGCGAGACATTATATATTGGAATTATAACTGATACTTTCATAAAGCAGTCCTACCTTTACACTATACTTTTTCCAATGCGGGATCGCTGCAACTCTCTAGATTAAACCATTGACGTTAAAATACGACCATCTACATTATTTCATTCGAAAAACCTTGTATATATACATTTATCATAAGCAACTACTTAACAACACAAATAACATTGACAATCAGATAATTAAACAACAATTTCTTTTAAATTATTATTGGGTATTTTAGAAATACAATAACATATCGCCAACGAAAGCAAATATATCAAAACTGATTGATAAAATGGGTCTATGTAAAAACTTAATGAACATAGAATTCTACCGACCAATATATGTATACAATAAATCCCCATACTATAAGTAGACAAGAATGTTGCCATCCTCATTAACCATCTGTATCTGCTTAAATTTAAGATAATAAAAGACACTACAAGCAATGCAGAGCAGAAAAATAATTTCACACCACTATAATGATAGTTAACGACCTCTCCATCATATATCGTTCCACAAAACTCTTTGACAAGAACTATTGAAACGATAAATACAATCAAGTTATGATATTTCTTTTTATAAAGTAATAATCCCAATCCTGCATATGGAATCATTTCCGCTATACGACCCAATGGAAAATTCAATTCGCCACGCAACGTAATACAAATATTGTTTAGCCCAGAGTAGGTCACAAATACAGCCAACAAGGAAAGTAAGACTATGGCAGCAGTATTATATTTTGCATCTATTTTACATACAATGTAATATAATATTGACAAACCACCCAAAACAGCATTGAACCACATCGCCTGATTATAACTATGTCCTGTCAAGACTTGCCAAATCAAATTACCGAATGAATATTTGTAGCCATCGTCATTACACAAAAGTGCTATAATATTATAAACAACCAAATAAATAACACCCCATGCTACTAATGGCCAATATATTCGCCACAGCCTTTTGGTCAATTTATTAAATTGGCAATCTTTATCTAATATAAAACGTACCGACAAATAGAAAGAAACTATCATAAACACGGGAACGGCCATTCTTGTAAAGTATGTAAAGAAATGATTATATATCCACACTTCTGAACATTGTCCAAAATGACATAAAATAACCTCAAAAGACATCCATACCTTCAGGATATCTATCCCCACATTCCGCTTTATATCACAGGAATCTACACTATTCATCTTATAAAGAAATACCTTAATAAAACTTTAACCCTCTTCATTAGTGATAAATGATCAAGTTCATTTAACTTATAATTAAAGAAATCGAAATACCATTTTTCATCAAATAAAGGAGACATACGGTAATACTCCCACCAGATATCAAAATTAATGCAGTATCCTTTCCACGGTTTTTGGCCATTATAATGTATATTGCCAGCAGTCATGGCCTCGGAAATCTCCCTCTCAGTCCACATATCATATAAAGAGCTACGTTTTTTCACAGCCATACATGATATGTATGTCAATAGGCTGTATTTGGGAGGTAACATTCTTATGCGTCCATTGCATACAATGTTCAAGACATCCTGATCCTGAAACTTAAACCTATTCTTAGAATGTGTTATAAAACTTTTCACCAAATTCTCCTCACGAATCTTTTTTGAGTTTATCAAAAGAAAACCTGAGCATATGACATTCCTAGGATCAAGTGATAGGGTGCCTTCATAGTGGTTACGCAAGTCCTTATCCAAATGTGCCACATTATTCACACCAGCAATAAGGTCATTTCCTAAATCGGTTGAAATATACAACTCACTCAAATCTTGCTGAAAAATCACATCAACATCAGAATATATAACCTTATCATACTCAGGAATCAAATCAGGGATAAGCAATCGGTAATATGCAGGCGTTGTTATACCCCTTATTTCGAAAGATTTATCAAAAGTATCACCAACATCTATCATCTTAAGGCTATGTTTTGGATACTTTTCAAAAACCTTGTTTATATAAATCAAATCTAATTCTTCATTTTTACGATGCAATACATATACATCATATTTTGTTTCCGGATTTGCATTCACAAACAAAGAGTAAAAGCATACAGCTGCCGGCATTGCCAAATTATTGTCAAATGCAAACACAATAGGAATAATATTCATCATATAATCTTAGAAATATTAGGGAGTCTATAATAACTTTCACTTTTCAAGAATGACATAGCTTCTTTTATAGCATTCCTTTTAATATTTAACAGAGTAAATTCCAACTTCAATAGAGATATTAAAAGTGTAAACAGCAATGCATATGCAATACATAGAAACGCATAGAACTTGACAAAAACATTTTTCTCTGGTTTATATATAAACCTGTGCCAAAATACAGTTTTAAACCAAAAATCGGAATATATCAATCTATGTTCTTTGTCCTTGTTTCCTATATTTGAACCACCGTCAAGATGTTCAATACCTGAATGGTATAAAGTCAATTGCTTCAGACCCAACAAATGCATCTTATAATACATCAACTGGTCATCTCCAATCGCATAAGACATTTTATCCAGCCACAACTCTTCCTCAAAATGTATTTTCAAGAAATCTGTCTTTTTGCAAAAGAAACATGCACCAGCATTTGTCTGGGAAAGATACACATCTTTGTACGGATTCTTATTATATGAATATCCAGCAGTACGCATTACCTTGTATCCCCATACATCGTCACCCCTTCGTGCACGCATCCTACCAGAAATTGTCATCAAAAGCTCCTGTTTGACGACACGCTTGTCATTTGGATAGATATCTGGAGAAACTACATTTGCATTATTCTCCATCAATACAGAGAACATTCTTTGTACAAAATACGGTGGCAGGTACAAGTCATCATCAAGGAACAGCATATACTCTGTTTGCACCTCATTATACTGCAGAGCACGCTGCGCAACCATACCTTTCTTTACATAAACATACCTTTCAATACCTATTGTCTCTATGGGAATATCATACCCCTCCGCTATATATACAATAATGTCCTTTGGCTTGATTGTCTGTTCTTTCAAAGAATCAAGCATTCTCTGGTATTTTTCGCCAGCTTTACCCAATGTTCGTATTACAGCAGTATATTCCATCTATCTAAAATGTTTTTTCCTTAATTGTCTAATTACAGAACCAACTTTATGCCGTATCCTAAACATCCAAACACCAATTATTGGTGGTATTTGTACAATTAATGGGTATTTATAGTTGGTATGCCTTGACCAATTACATACTTTTCTCTGTAATTCTTTTAAACCGAACTTTTCAATTAATTCTTTCCTGCGAATAAAATATGAATCTAAAGACAATGTATCTAAAGTCCAATTATACATCATTATGCTATTATATTCAAAAAAATCTTTTATCATCGAATCTTTTTGCTTTATTGATAGTTCGTGAAATACATCACACATTGAAAATGAGTCAGCCAAGTTTTTAATCCTTGGGGTATTAGATACACTTGAAGTAATTTTTCTATATGCATAAAAGCGTAAAGGAGTGTACATACATCGCATTTGTTTCAGCATCAATCGTGAAATCAGTTCCATATCTTCCAAGAAACTACGTTTCACATTATACCTTATATCACTCAATACACTTTTCTTCATTAAACATAACACAAAAAAATACTCGCCATTTATAGCTTCTTTTAAAAAGATTATATTGTTTATCACATTATTTGCAATATTTTCTTTAGATTTTGTTATTGGACGTATAAATAAATCATTATCAAATCCATCTACAGCCTTATATTCTCCTCTAATTATGTCCAAATCATTTTCTACAGACTTCTTATATAAAAATTCTAACGCCGTGATTTCGCACCAATAGTCATCAGAATCACAAAATATCACATAATCACCTTTAGAGTTATCTATACCAATATTCCTTGTAGCAGAAACGCCCGTGTTCTCCTTGTGAAATACTCGCACACGAGAATCTTTTACTGCATATTCATCACAGATTGCACCAGAAGAATCTTTTGAGCCATCATTAATGAGTAACAGCTCAAAATCTGTAAACGTCTGCGCAAGAATGCTATCAACACATCTATGCAGATACTCTTCGGTATTATAAACCGGCACTATAACACTAATCATTTTTACACTTTATACCAGTTACATCAAAAAGAATAATACCACGACTCCTATCTATTTGCTCATCCGATATGTTATAAAAATTGGGTTTCCAATAATGCACAGTTTTATAAAATGGTGTTTTTTTAAAAAACAAAAAATGTAAATATGGCAACTCCCTTCCATTTGGATCAACTATGGTTCCATTATGTAAATCGTATCTCCATTCTTCTCCCAACTTTGGAGCAGGAGTCGTATAACGTTCCTTGAAATACAAACGTGTAAATAAATTTACAGGCGAAATACATATTTGATAGCCCAACCTATAATCAATTCTCAATTTAGAAAAAATATATCTGTATGCTCTATGCACATTTTTCATTCCTGGGTAAACTAGATCTGTAAAATAATGTTCATCAAGACCATACATTTCAGTACTCTCAAGTTTCTTTTTCCAATCTGGTAAAGAGAAGCATAAATTACGAAAATACTCTGTATTTCTAAATAGTACAAAATGACCAGATAGCCTATCGGCATGCATACTTATTACATCTTTCTTCTGCAAGATATTATTATCTATAAAGTTACACAGCCTACCATAACAGACGTCCAAATCTCCAAACCCCCAAAAATCATATTTTTCCAATATTTCTTTGTGAAGAAATCCATAAAACGGTTTAACATCACATAGAGCATAGGCACTCTCCCTCTGATAATTTATACCCAACCGCTCCGAGATATTTTTTTGATAATCCTCCCAAGAGATATAATTAAAATGTGTGTTGTTATAAATATGTTTCGGACTTTCGCAATCCGTAAAAAAATAAAAATCAATAAAAGTATTTAATGAGCAACTTTTCAAGTACAACTCAATCCAATCTGGCCATATCCCGAAATATGGACAAATTAACGCTATTTTATTCTTCATATACCTAAGTATTAAGGATAATTGAAATATACATTTACGCTCTCTAAAAAATGTACCTAAAACGCTTTACATTGAATATTATAATTACAACCTGCACATTTATTACTTTTATCAAGTATTTAAATACAATTAATTAGTATCAAACAACTCTAAATCAAAAAATGTCACATAAGAATGACGTCAATGAAACTAAGTAATTACTTTTTCATCATTTCACAATAGGTCAATTAGTTTTTGGGGCATAATCAATATATAAACCCCTTATAATAAAGTACATAAACAAACAACAAGAAATAACACCTGTTTAACGCAAAAAAATCAAATATTTTACGACGACGTCCTTTAAATTGCGGATTATTGTACCTGATAATTTCATCTATGTTTTCGTCCTGCAATAAATTAACGAAATCTTTATATCTTGAATAAAAAGATTTATTTCTTTCTCTAAGGACATAAAAACATTTTCTAAATTGATTACTATTATGACAGACTCGAGCACATATTCCATTATAGTCAAATACGTGCTCCATCTCTTTAAAACATCTTGTATATTCACGAATAATATAACGATATTGTTCTAATGACAACAACTTTATTGACAATGACTCACCAAGTCCTCTACGATATTGATACCCCCAATTTTCAACCGTCCTTACACACTGGACATTGCATAAATATTCAAAGACAAAGATTGTATCCTCGGCAAAACTAATATTTCTATTAAATCGCAATTGATTTATCAAAGAACTTCTAAACAACTTGCACCACGGTGAACAGAGATTTGCTGTATATATATATATATCAATAAAATTTTTAATTTCGTTCTTTGTATATATTTTACATTCAATATTATTGTCCCATTCTTCAATATTTTCAATTATATCAAAAGATGACATTATCAAATCTGCATCCGGTTGGCTTATCATTGAATACAAGTAATCCTGTTTAACCCAATCATCACTATCAATAAAAGTAATCCATTCGCCTTTAGCATTATCCAATCCTAAATTACGCGCAGAACTGACACCGCCATTTTCCTTATGAAATACCCGTATACGAGCATCTTTTGCTGCGTATTCATCACAAATAGCACCAGAAGAATCTTTTGACCCATCATTAATGAGCAACAGTTCAAAATCCGTAAACGTCTGTGCTATAATGCTTTCAATACAGCAGCGCAGATATTTCTCAGCATTATATACAGGTGTTATTATTGAAATCATCATAACGACATAATCATTTGTTTCTATTAAACAAACCACATATCCTATTACGTAGGACTTTTTTCAAAGGAACATTTTCGTCTAGTTTAAGAATTAATTGTTTACGTCTATATATGTCTTGATGGCCATAAGATGTCAAATATTTCGCCTCATTCAATGGTTTGTCAATTATGTTCGAAAGGAAAGCCAACAAGTTCTCCTGCCAATCTATTATCATTGGTTCAAGGATTCCAGGAGCATGCAGCATATGTAAATACTTGACATCATCATTATCCAAATCAACAATATATTGTACAGCATCCTCCATTGAGGAAAAGTGATGAACGTTCACAAAAGATGCCGGATTAAAGTCCTTGTCGACCAATGGATTCCCCCAATATATTGGCAATGTATTGACCGTCATCGGCTCCATAATCTTTTCAGTTGTATACCCTAAAACACTGCTGTTTTCAAAGGCAATATTGAACTTATATTGCGATATGAATTGTATTTTGTCAGCAACAGGACCACCTACATTGTTCCACATTCTGCCACCAGAATCAACTTGCTTGTACTCCGACAACAACCTAAAAAAGCGCTCCCTAAGCGGCGATGAATGTCTGTTGTTAGAAACAACAATACTGCAGAATTTACGATTGAGTAAAAAATCTTCTGTTTGCTGTATACGATCTGCAATAGATGCAAAACATTCATATGTACAATAAAGAGGAAGACGCATATAACGATCACCAAACTGGATATAATCAAAACCCAACGCATAATCACATAAGTTGAAATCGGGAACTATATTCTCCCCTATAAACATAATCTTTACACAACTATAATGAAGATGTTTATACCCAAAAGTACTGAAGAAAAGATAATCGGGATTATCGGAGATCTCAACATCGTACTTCAACCTAAGCGTTCTAATTATAAAATTATCTATTTTATTGAAGTTCTCATAAAAGTCAACAAAATCAATATAAAGTTTTATCATACTGGTTCTAAAAGCTATCGGTATATGATTAAATAGTAATCAAGTACAAAATATTACACTAAATCTGTTATTTATATTAGTTAACGAGTAACGATTAGAGGTTAGGGGTAACAATTAAAATCGTCCGTTTTTCTTTAAAAGATACAAATTTATAGCCTTAAACAGTAAACGTCCAATTTAATTCGTGCTCCGTAAACGCTACATGAAAATTTTCATTAGTGATTAACTGCTTAGGATAATATTCTTTTGAGGTATATCCATTAGCGTAATGGAATTCTGCGTATGAAAAAATAAGGTCTGCTCCAATATGTGTGGGGCTAATAAATTGCTGAGGTAATCTGGTTTTACATAATCATCACTATCAACAAATGTAATCCATTCGCCTTTAGCATTATCCAATCCTAAATTACGTGCAGAACTGACACCGCCATTTTCCTTATGAAATACCCGTATACGAGCATCTTTTGCTGCGTATTCGTCACAAATAGCACCAGAATTATCATTCGACCCATCATTAATAAGTAACAATTCAAAATCGGTAAATGTCTGGGAAAGGATACTATCTACACAGCGATGGAAATATTTTTCTATATTATATACGGGAACGATTATAGAGATTTGGGGCATGTCTTAGTAACCGAAAAATGAATGAAAATAATTTAATGAACGAATTATTATTTTTATTGTTGCCATGGAACCCAATTCCTTATATATGACATTAAGTGCACTGATATACGTCTTGAAAAACTTTCTGAAGAACGATATACCAAGATATCCAATTGAATAAATTCTATTCCTTATATGCTTTGCGGCCTGTAGATTCTGTTCAACACTATATATTCCAAGTCCAGTATCTAACTCTGCTTTTATTTGTTGAGGGCGATTCACCTTACTCCATATTCCTCCTTCATGACATCTATATATCCCCATATTTTCTTTAAGGAAAATTCCATTACCATTTTTGAGAATATGATATATTAATGTTACATCTTTGGCATTTGAATATCGTTGATACTCTTCGAAGTTGAGTGAACTTCTTCTAAATATTATTGTTAATGGTTGAGTAATCCATTTGTCACATTTGATGAAAAATTCTAAATCAAAAGTAAAATCCTCAGTAAAGTCAGTATTCCAATCTTCGTCAAAACGATCTTCTTCCTGATTGTAAAAGTTGAAATGATGAGAACACATCACATACTCTGGATTCGCCTCTAAAAAATCCACTTGTTTTTGCAACTTCAACGGATCAGTCCAATAATCATCCCCCTCACACATAGCAATGTATTTACCTTTTGCATGAGGAAAAACAAATCTCGCATAAAAGCCTCTTAAACCTTTGGAATATAGATTTTCAGTTTGAAATATAGGAGTAATTAAATCAGGATATTTTTCTACATACTCTCTTATGATTTCTGCTGTACCATCTGTAGATGCATCATCATGGATGATAATCTCATATCTAAAGTTTGTTCTCTGCATCAAAAAACCATCCAAACATTGACGAATGTATGGAGCATGGTTATATGTAATAGAACAAATACTAACTAATGGGCTACCCATCGCTTTTACTTTTTATCTTTAATTGATTTGGCAGGAATCCCTGCAATTATATCATTTGAATCGACACCTTGAGTTATCAACGCTCGTGCTCCAATATAGCTATGTTTACCAATATGCGAAACTTTACCAGAAATACTTAATGCCCCTTGCCCAACAAAAACATAATCATCCATTGTCGTATATGCGCCAATCGTAGCACCTCCAGCTATAAAACAACTATTACCAATTATTGTATTATGCGAGATATTAACATGGGACAAGAGTATTGTATTTTTACCTATACAAGAATCAGCTTGTACAAAAGTAAATGGTAATATATATACACCAACAGATGATACATTTGCAAAACGAGATATAATAGACATCGGATGTATTAAAGAGGGCACACTACCTCCCAAAGAAATAATTTTCTCAGACAAATTTGTTCGAATTTCATTGTCTCCCATGGTTAAAAGAAAACTCATTCCATCCAAACTCCGCTTACTAAATAAATCATCAAAAGAGCCTAAGATTTCAAATCCATGATCAAACTCACCTGTTCGACTTTCATTATAATGATATAAACCCTTTATTTTGTATCCACAATTTTCTGCAAGTTCCAATAATACAGGGGTATTATGACCGACACCTAATGCATATATTTCCTTCATTATGCCTATTTGTTAATTAACGCGTCCAATATACGCATCACATCATCCTCACTCAACGCATGATGCATAGGCAAACAAATGACTTCATCTGCCATTTTATGTGCATTAGGAAGATTACTTGGTTTTGCACTTTCCAAACCTCTATAAGTAGAGAATGTACTTATCAACGGATAGAAATACCGACGTCCTAATACATTCTGTTCCTTCATCTTGAAGTAGAGTTCATCACGAGTTATTCCATATTTTTCTGCATCCACAAATATCGGGAAATAGGAATAATTGTGCTTTACTCCCGGCATATCATCGAAAAAGGTAATTCCTTCTACATCTCTCAATGCTTCTCTATATTTGATAGCTACCTGATGACGGGCTTCGATGGCGTCATCCACTTGCTTCAAGTTCAACAGACCGTATGCAGCACGCATTTCATCCATCTTGCTGTTGATACCAGGAGCGACTACTTCGGTCTCTCCTGCAAATCCGAAGTTCTTAAGATAATCTATACGCTTCTTTGTCTGCTCATCATGCATAACAAGGGCACCGCCCTCGATAGTGTTATATACTTTCGTCGCATGAAAACTAAGAGTAGACATATCACCCTTATTCAATATACTTTCACCATTT
>JAEIGA010011674.1_pt1 | contig 13334 bp, 9 predicted proteins | sample 9270691 | NCBI WGS metagenome assembly JAEIGA01 (sample SAMN17057246, study PRJNA624740) | gut metagenome | biome: biome; isolation source: fecal sample | host: Bos grunniens | place: China: Xizang | collected 2019
CTGCCATCAGGCGGTAGTTCCACCTGTATGACCATCCCTGGCTGAGTGTGCCCTGAGGGCCTCCGAGGCAGATCGTGATTGCCGGATATGTCTTGGAAGGATCGAACTGAGGAGGGTAGAGCACCCATGTGAGCATCTTCTTGCCGTCTACAGTGTCCAGCCAGCGGGCTTCAGTCTCATGCTCGGCAAGCTGTGAAAGGATGTGTTCGTTTTCGTGTGTGATCTGGGTGTATGTTGCCTTCGTAGGATTCACAAGGTCCCTATTTGTGAAGTCCACTCTCACCAGCTCGGTAGGGAAGTCCATGCTGCACCATGTGGTCAGCAGAGTCTTTGACCCATCCTCGTTGTTCTTGATATGGAAAGGTGATCCGAAGTCATACCACATGTCCTCACCGGTGATGCGCTCCATGTAGGTCTCTACTCCGTTTGGCCCATAATGCCATACCCAGATGGACTGGATTCCTTCAACCAGTGATGAGAAGTATATATCCTGGGAGTCGTTAGACCATACCGGGGCAGAAACGTTGTATTCGAAGGATGGGTTTTTGTCTGGATATATTATAGAAGGCACGCCGCTGCCATCTTTGTTTACTGTGCTGTAATCAGCCCAAGCAACCACGAGGGTCTGCTTGTCAGCCTCATATCCGTCGCGCTCCATGCTTATCCATGCCAGATATTTTCCGTCAGGGCGCCAGACTGGATCTGTGTCATATCCGTTGGCGCTGCATTCTACTCTTGCGCACTCTCCTGTCTTTACATTATATATATAGATGTCAGTGTTGGTCGAGAAGGCATACTTCTTTCCGACGAGCTTGCGGCATGAATATGCGATGAAGCGGCCGTCAGGACTCCACGAAAGCTGCTCGAGTCCGCCGAACGGCTCGGTAGGGAGCTCGTACAGTTCGGACTCACCTGCAAGGATGTCGACTGAGTTCTCCGGAGTGATTGACTTCTCAGCTGCGTCGAAGCTGAAATCTGCGATGAAAGTATGCGGAATCTCGAGAACTGTGTGGTCCCAGTGTCTGTACATGAGGTCGTCACTCACATATGCGGTCGCCTTGCCGAGATCTTCATAGCGGTCCACCGGCTTGTCTACATGGCTCTTCACGTAGCTGATGTACATGACCTTCTTCTGGTCAGGGGACAGCTTGAATTCTCCCACTCCTGCGGGGATGTCGCTCACCTGGACTGCCTCTCCCAGCTTCCATACGCCGTCGATCAGCTCAATGCCTGCAACGCAGATCTGACCTCCGACCATGAACGCGATGTGCTTGCCGTCAGCGCTCCAACGGGCGTTGGCGATACTCTTGCCTGACTGTGTAATAAGCTGATTGTCAGTGCCGTCGAGCTTGCATATGTAGAGGTTGCGCACGCTGCGGTTATCCTCTACCGATGTGTAGCTTACGCCGTACAGAATGTACTGGCCGTCAGGTGATACCTGCGGATCTGAAAGCCTTCCGAGAGCGAGCAGCGCCTCCGGAGTCATGTGTCCGTCTGTGATGACGATCTCGCTTTTGCCGATGAATCCCTCGCTGCTGAGAACGGGGGCGTTTTCTGTTGTCTTGTTTTTCATAAAGATAAGAATTCCTGCTGCCAGTGCTGTCAGCATAAGCAGAGTGAGGATAATACGGATTGACTTCATATTATTGTGTTTTGTGTTATCATCTTTTATATACTTCAAGAGCTGCAGAAAGATGTTGCTGGATGGCCTCTCTGACCTCTGCCGGCGAGATCACCTCGAGCTCCTTGCCGAATTTGCAAAATTCCATGATGAGGCTCTTGTTCGGACAGACGAATATGTTGAATGTCACATGTTCCTTGTCATCTGTGGCGACTTCTTCCTGACTGCTGTGTATAGGCAGGTCTCTGAGGAACCTGGCTTCTGTTTTTGAAGTACGGAAAGTTATCAGCTCAGCCTTGCCCTCCGGAAGATATGTGCCGAAGCTGGTTGCGAAAGTTTCGTCCACATCAAAGTTCCTCGGCATCTTGAAGGAGTCCTCTGTCACGTCCATCTCTGTGATGCGGTCCAGGCCATATACCCTCAGTGCTCCACGCTCTTCGCAGTGAGCCACAAGGTACCATCTTTTGGCAAACTCCTTCACTGCATAAGGATGCAATGTGAGTGTCTCAGCCTCGGAGCGTGTGTACTTGTGGTAACTGATGCGTATTTTCTGTCCTTCAGTCATGGCCTCCATTATCGTTGTCAGATATCTGTGTCCGGAAGGGATGTCTTCGACAGATACTCTTCCTGAAAGCCTTTCTTTTCTGAGACGGAGGATGTTGTTGACGGTGAATGTGTTGATGAGCCATGCGTTTTCTGCATTTTCATCGGAAACGTCGTCTGTGTATCTGATGAAATAGCGGTTTGTGGCGCGGTTGCATTCGATCTCGATGCCGAAGACTTCTTCCACGGCGGCTCTGTGGTTGTTGAATGTGCGGCGGGAGTACTCTGAGTCGAAACGGTTTTCCCATTTGTCAGAGATTTCGCCAAGACTAAGGCCTTTTTCACCAGCGCGTATAAACGTCTGGACAAGCCATATGTATTTCTGCAGAAGTTCTGTTACCATACCATCTAACTTATTTTACTATAGTCTTTTATCTTGTATTTGTCTTTTACGAGTTCGTTTCTCAGAAGTTGGTTTTTCAGCAGTCCTAAGGTCGGATCTTCTTTCAGCACGACTTCTGCTGCATCTCTTGCAGCATTGAGTATCAGTCCGTCCTTGGCAAGCGATGCTATGTTCAGGCTGATAGGCAGGCCGCTCTGCTGAGTGCCCTCCAGGTCGCCCGGACCTCGCATCTTCATGTCTTCCTCCGCCAGTTCGAAGCCGTTTTCAGTTGCGCACATCAGCTCGATCCTGTGCTTGGATTCCTTGCTGAGCTTGTGTCCTGTCATGAGCACGCAGTAGGACTTTTCGCTTCCTCGACCCACGCGTCCGCGCAGCTGGTGCAACTGGCTCAGACCGAACCTCTCTGCGCTCTCGATCACCATCACCGATGCGTTCGGTACGTCCACTCCGACCTCAATCACTGATGTTGCCACCAGTATGTCCGCCCTGCCGGCGGCAAAGGCGTCCATGTTAAACTTCTTTACGTCGTTTAGCTGCTTGCCGTGTACGACAGCTGTCTTGTATTGAGGGAAAGGGAACTTTGTCATGATTTCCTCTGCTCCTGCTTCAAGACTTTGGTAATCAAGCTTTTCTGTCTCGTTGATGAGAGGATATACGATAAATACCTGTCGACCTTTGGCTATCTCTTGCTTCATGAAATTGTATAGCTGAGGCCTCTTTCCTTCTGTTGCATGAATCGTCTGCACCGGCTTTCGCCCTGGAGGAAGTTCGTCTATGACGGAAACGTCAAGGTCGCCGTAAAGGGTCATTGCCAGTGTGCGGGGGATAGGAGTCGCAGTCATCACGAGCACATGCGGTGCTGCGCCGCAGGATGATTTCTTCCACAGCTTCGACCTCTGCTCCACTCCGAATCTGTGCTGCTCGTCAATGATGGCCAGACCGAGGTTTCGGAACACCACCACGTCTTCAAGGAGGGCATGAGTTCCGACTATGATTCCGATGCTGCCGTCTGCCAGCCCGGCGTGTATTTCACGTCTTTCTGATGTTTTTGTGCTTCCGGTCAGGAGCGCCGACTTGACTCCGGTCGGAGCCAGGAATTTCTGAATATTCTTAAAGTGTTGCTGTGCAAGCACTTCTGTGGGCGCCATGATGCATGCCTGATAGCCGTTGCCGATTGCAATGAGTGCTGTCAGCACGGCCACCATTGTCTTTCCGCTGCCTACATCCCCCTGCAGCAGGCGGTTCATCTGCTGGCCGCTCTTCATGTCATCCCTGATCTCTGTGATCACCCTCTTCTGTGCTCCCGTAAGCGGGAATGGCAATGACTCGTAGCAGAGGTTGAAAGGTTCGCCCACTCTTGGCATATGTATGCCGTGAATGTCTCTGCTGCGGACGTATTTCTGCTTCAGCAGAGAGAGCTGAAGGAAGAAGAGTTCTTCAAATTTCAGTCTGTATTTTGCCTTCTCGAGCGAAGTGATGTCCTGCGGAAAATGGATGTTTCTGAGGGCGTACCTGAGAGGAACGATGCCGTATTGCTTCATTATATATTCCGGCAGGGTCTCTGTCTCCATCCCAAGGCCTTTTTCTATCGCGGCCTCCATGATCTTGTTCATCATTTTGCCTGTAACTCCGGCATTCTTGAGCCTTTCAGTGCTTGTGTATACTCCTGTCATGCTTGCTGTGGTGCCTGCTGCTGCGCTGTTTGTGTCGGACATCACAACCTTTGCAGACGTGACGGGGTCTACTTCAGGATGCACCATGTTGATGCGTCCGTTGAACGTCTGAGGCTTGCCGAAGAATATCCACTCGCTGCCGGGCTGAAGCCTTTCGTGCATCCACTTTATGCCTTTGAAGAATACTGCCTCCATCTCGCCGCTTCCGTCTGAAATCCAGACGCTCATCCTTTTGCTGTCGTGCAGTTCTACACGCACCACGGTGGCCCTGATCTGTATGTATGCCATATCCGGCCTGGCGTCGCATATCCTTATGAACCTGCTCTTGTCGATATAGCGGAACGGATATAGCCTGAGCAGCTCTCCTACGGTGCTGACATTCAGCTCCTTCCTTAGAAGTTCCGCTCTCTTTGGCCCAACTCCAGGCAGGTACATTATGTCCATATCAGATCCCATACTCTCAAGCTTTATGAGGAAAATTTACCTCTTCTGTCGCAAAAATAATGTATTATTGTGCCAAACTATGGCAAATATATAAAATTCCCTCTAAATCGCAAAACAGATCCGTACTGATGTTCTTCTGTTGCAAATATAATGTGTTGAGTTTAAGCAAGTTCCTGGTTTTACGTGCTGCTCTGGTGTAGCACGTAAAACCAGGAAGTGATTGACAGGTAATGTGTTATGTTTGCGGTTTTTCTATTTCATAGAAATTGCTTATATTTGTAGGTTGCATATTTGTATGCCCGGTGCGCCGGCATGCAATACGCTGCATGATTGGAAATAATAATTAACACGAGATAAGACCATGTCAAGAAAATTAGTTGTAGGCATAACTCAGGGTGACGGAAACGGCATCAGCTATGAGGTAATCATCAAGGCACTTGCAGATGAGAGAATGCTTGATCTCTGCACCCCTGTAATCTACGGATCGTCAAAGATCTTCGGCTTCTACAAGAAGCAGATTCATAATATCGAGCAGATCAATACCAATGTCATCACCTCTGCAAAGGATGTACATCAGAAGAGAGTGAACATCGTGAACTGCCTTCCTGAAAACGTTTTTGTGGAGCCGGGTCAGCCGACTTCAGAGTCAGCCAAGGCTGCAATGACAGCCCTTGAAAGAGCAGTACAGGATATCAAGGAAGGCTATATTGATGTCCTTGTGACTGCCCCTATCAACAAACGCGCGATGGTGGGAGAGGGTTTCGGCTACACAGGTCACACCGAGTATCTTGAAAAGGAATTCGGCGTGGATGAAGTCGCTATGATTATGGTGTGTGACAAACTAAAGGTAGGCGTGGTTACAGGACATATTCCGCTTAAGGATGTCACTACATCGCTGACAACGGAAAAGATCCTCAGCAAACTTCGTCTTATGAAGGCTTCCCTTCAGAGAGACTTCTGCATTGATGCGCCTAAGATCGCTGTGCTCGGTCTCAATCCACACTGTGGAGACGGAGGCCTTCTCGGTGACGAGGAGCAGCAGATCATCCTTCCAGCTGTGCAGGCTGCTGTGGAGGAGGGCATCATGGCCTTCGGACCATATTCTCCAGACGGATTCTTCGGACTTGGAAATTATGCCAGGTTTGATGCAGTGCTGGCAATGTATCACGACCAGGGCCTCACTCCTTTCAAGGCACTCGCTTTTGAGGATGGCGTAAACTATACAGCTGGTCTTCCGATTGTCAGAACTTCTCCTGATCATGGAACAGCATATGAGATGGCAGGCCGTGACCTTGCGGACCCACGTTCGATGAAGGCTGCCATATATACAGCGATCGATATCTACAACAGACGTGCAGACTACGATGATCTCGTGGAAAACCGCATGACCATCAAGGCTCCGGACACTGAAATCAAGCCGAAAGGCGGTAGAATCATCGAGTAAGTCATGCAGCAGAGACCGCCGATATTTCTCTACACCGATGGCGCGTCGAGTGGAAATCCAGGCCCCGGAGGCTATGGAGTCGTGCTCAAATGTGCCGGTATGACCAAGGAAATGTCAGAGGGCTTCAGCCTTACCACAAACAACCGTATGGAACTGCTTGCGGTGATCAAAGGCTTGGAGGCCATCAAATGGGATAATGCTGAAGTGCATGTATACAGCGATTCGTCTTATGTTGTGAATGCCATCAACAAGGGCTGGCTTGAAGGCTGGAAAGCTAAAGGATATGCAAAAGTGAAGAATCCGGATCTATGGATGCGATTTGAGCCGCTGCTGCATAGACATCGCGTGGCGTTTCATTGGATCAAGGGACATGCAGGACATCCGGAAAACGAGAGGTGCGATGCACTGGCCGTCGCTGCCGGAGCGGGAGTTGTGGCAGCCGGAAAGCAGCTGCCTCCGGATCCGGGTTACAGGAATGAAGAAACTTTGTTATAGTGCTTATGAAGATACGCGAAACAGGCATAGACGGACTCATTGTCATTGAACCGGATGTGTATGGTGACAGCAGGGGATATTTCATGGAGTCATTTTCGGAGAAGAAGTTCCGTGAACTGACTGGTATTGAAGTGACCTTTGTGCAGGATAATGAGAGCAAGTCATCATACGGAGTTGTGAGAGGACTGCATTTTCAGCGTGCCCCTTATGCTCAGAGCAAGCTTGTGAGGGTGGTCAGCGGCAGGGTGCTGGACGTAGCAGTGGATCTGCGGCAGGGATCAGAGACTTATGGCAAGCATTTCTGTATAGAACTCTCAGGTGACAATCATCTTCAGATGTTCATTCCGAAAGGATTTGCACATGGCTTTGCAGTATTGTCTGAAGAGGCCGTATTCCAGTATAAGTGTGATGAATACTATGCTCCCGAAAGTGAGGGTTCGATTGCGTGGAATGATCCGGATCTTGCCATAGACTGGCATATCTCGCAAGATGATGTCAGAGTGTCGGATAAGGATCGCAGATCTCCAGGATTTAAAGATTATAAGTAATGAAGATTTTGGTTATAGGGGCAAGGGGACAGTTGGGTCACGAATTGATGTGCCTGAGCAGTCCGTCCGAACATGAATTCCGCTTTGCAGATCTGGAAGAGGATGCCTGCGGAATCGAATCCCTTGACATAACAGACCGTTCTCAGGTGAACAGGTTTGTGTCACCCGATACGGATGTGATAATAAACTGTGCCGCATACAACGAGGTTGACAATGCGGAAGATGATGATAAGTCTGCCATAAAGGTCAATGTGGAAGCAGTTGCTATCCTGGCGGAAGCGGCACTGAAGGCGGATGCTCTGTTGATTCATTTTTCGACGGACTATGTCTTCGACGGAAAGTCAAATGTTCCATATACAGAGGAAGACCAGACATCTCCTTTGAGCGCATATGGAAGAAGCAAGCTTGCAGGGGAGAAGGCTGTCATTCAGAGTGGATGCCGTTATATGATATTTCGTACATCATGGCTGTATAGCAGCACGGGACGGAATTTCTTCAAGACCATAGCCGGCAAGTGTGCGGAATGTCCGTCTCTGATGGTGGTGAACGATCAGGCCGGAACTCCTACATATGCATATGATCTTGCATCACTGCTGATGTATATCATTGATAATGATATGCTTGACAAGACAGGACTTTATCATTATTCAAACGATGGTGTGGCAACATGGTACGACTTCGCCAAGGAAATCAATGACATTCTCGGATATACATGCAGGGTGGTGCCATGCAGGACAAGCGAGTTCCCGAGAAAGGCATGTCGTCCAAGCTACTCGGTTCTTGATAAGAAGAAGGTTAAGGAAACATTTGGAATTGAAGTGCCGCACTGGCGTGAGTCGCTGAAGATGATGGTGCTTGACTATGAAAATAATTTATTATGAAACGTTTAATTTTGATCATGCTCTCAGCTCTTATGCTGATGGCTTCTTTTGATGCAGCGGCACGCACAAGGCGTGCGCGCCCAACACGAACACCATCTCGTCCACACATGTCATCCCATCGTGGTGTGTCGTTTGCCAACGGCTTTGGATTGACCTTCGGATATGTACATTCCTCTTATAGGACAACCGATTGGGCTACAGATGAGGTGGAGACATCAGACGGTCTGCATGGATTTGCAGCGAGTATTAACAAGGATTTCAGGCTGATTCCTCGAGTCCTTTATTTTCAGGCTGGTCTTGGCTATATCTATCAGAATGACGAGCGAAATGAAACACTTTCTCTCCCGGGATTGGATGCTGGTCTGAGGATAATCGGCGACAGAACAGAGCATTATATGGGTGTACCTCTTAAGCTGAAGTGTACCTTCCCTATAAATGGCAGCATCGGAATTGACATCAAGGCTGGACCGACGTTGCTTATGGGACTGGCTTCCAACATGAAGTACAGGACAAGACTTGCGGACGGTGAATCATCCAGCGTTACCTATAATATATATAGTGGCAAGATGGGAACGGAAAATATGAAGGGAGAATGGGATATGAGTCAGTGGATGCTTGATAGCGGCATGCTTCCCGGAGGACGTCTTCAAAGATTTGATGTCATGATGGGAGCAGCTGTCGGAGCTGATTTCTTTGATCTCCTGGAAGTGTATGTGGGATATGACTGGGGACTTGTCAACAGATATCTGAAAGATAAGGCTGATGATCTGAATCTGCGTCGAAATCAGCTGACTTTGTCAGTAAGTGTTCGCTTTTAATTGACAAAATGGCAGTAATTGACCTGCTATTTTGATAAATGACTAATTTTCATTATTTTTGTGGGTTGTTTGCGCGTGGTGTGCAAGCAGCCCACAAACAGTAAAATTAAAACATCAGATATGTCAATCGCAAGTATTTTCAAGAAACTGTTCGGAACAAAGTCAGACCGTGACATGAAGGCGATCATGCCTAAGGTACATGAGGTTCTGAAAGCATATGAGACCATCGACAAGCTTACCGATGACGAGCTCAGAGCAAAGTGTGACGAACTTAAGGCTATAATCAGAAACGCGATAGCTCAGGATGAGCAGCGTATCGCTGATATCAAGATAGAGTTGGAGAAGAACCTTTCTCTTTCAGAGAAGGAGGCTCTTGCAGAGGAGTCAGATAAGCTCGTCAAGCGAGTGGATGAGACTATTGAGAAGACTCTCGATGAGATCCTTCCACAGGCTTTTGCCATCATGAAGTCAACAGCTCGTCGATTCAAGGAGAATCCGGTGATCAAGGTTAAGGCTACTGATTTCGACCGCAACCTCAGCGCAACCAAGGAATTCGTCAGCATCGAAGGCGACTATGCTCTTTGGCAGAACCATTGGGTTGCTGGAGGAAACGAGATCACATGGGACATGGTACACTACGATGTGCAGCTCATCGGTGGTGTCGTTCTGCATCAGGGTAAGATCGCCGAAATGGCTACAGGAGAGGGTAAGACCCTCGTGGCGACACTTCCTGTCTTCCTTAACGCCCTTGCCGGCAAGGGAGTCCATGTGGTCACAGTCAACGACTACCTCTCAAAGCGAGACTCAGAGTGGATGGGACCTCTCTATCAGTTCCACGGCCTGAGTGTGGATTGTATCGACAAGCATGAGCCAAACAGTGCCGCTCGTAGAAAAGCATACAAGTGCAACATCACATTCGGTACAAACAACGAGTTCGGTTTCGACTACCTTCGTGACAACATGGCCACATCGATGGAGGATCTCGTGCAGCGCAAGCACCATTTCGCCATTGTCGATGAGGTGGACTCTGTGCTCATCGACGATGCGCGTACTCCGCTCATCATCTCTGGTCCGGTTCCAAAGGGTGAGGACCAGCAGTTCATGGAGTTCAAGCCGCTTGTGGAGCGTCTCTACAACACTCAGAAGGCACTCGTGACTTCTCTCCTCAATGAGGCGAAGAAGCTTATCGCTGCAGGAAACGAGAACGACGGAGGAATCCTTCTCTTCAGAGCATTCAAGGCATATCCTAAATATAAGCCTCTCATCAAGTTCCTGAGTGAGCCAGGCATGAAGCAGCTGCTCCAGAAGGTGGAGAACCGCTTTATCCAGGACAATGAGCGCGAGATGCCGTTCATTACAGATGAGCTTTACTTCGTGATCAATGAGAAGCAGCACTCGGTTGACATGACCGACAAGGGTCGCGACCTCATCACAGCAAACCTTGATGATCCAAATTTCTTCGTGCTTCCTGACGTTGGAGAGGAAAATGCAAAGATCAAGGAGGATACAACTCTTACAGATGAGGAAAAACAGATCAAGAGAGACGAGGTCAATGCAGACTATGCTCTCAAGTCTGAGCGCGTTCACACAGTGACTCAGCTCCTGAAGGCATATACAATGTTCGACAAGGAGATCGACTACATCATCGCTGATGGTAAGATCAAGATCGTCGATGAGCAGACTGGCCGTATCATGGAAGGACGTCGCTGGAGCGACGGACTCCACCAGGCTGTCGAGGCGAAGGAGAACGTGAAGGTGGAGGCTGCGACACAGACATTCGCAACCATCACTCTTCAGAATTACTTCCGTATGTACCATAAGCTCTCTGGTATGACAGGTACAGCGGAGACAGAGGCAGGTGAGTTCTGGGCTATCTACAAGCTCGATGTTGTGGTTATCCCAACAAACAGACCTATCGCACGAAAAGACCATAATGACCTCATCTATAAGACCAAGAAAGCTAAGTTCGACGCGGTGACAGAAAAGGTCCTTGAGCTTACAGCGCAGGGACGTCCGGTGCTCGTGGGTACAACAGATGTGGAGACTTCAGAGGTTCTCAGCCGTATGTTCCGTATGCGTGGCATCCAGCATCAGGTGCTTAACGCCAAGCAGCATGCACGTGAGGCCGAAGTCGTAAGATATGCCGGTCAGGCTGGTACAGTGACCATTGCCACCAATATGGCGGGTCGTGGTACCGATATCAAGCTTCCGCCTGAAGTGAAGGAAGCAGGTGGACTTGCCATCATCGGTACAGAGCGTCATGACAGCCGCCGTGTGGACCGTCAGCTCCGTGGACGTTCTGGTCGTCAGGGAGACCCGGGTTCTTCTATCTTCTATGTGTCGCTTGAGGATAAGCTCATGCGTCTGTTCGGATCTGAGAGAATCGCAGGCATTGTGGACCGACTCGGAATGAAGGATGATGAGGCACTTGAGGCTTCAATGCTCAGCAAGTCCATCGAGAAGGCTCAGAAAAAGGTCGAGGAGATCAACTTTGGTTCGCGTAAGCGACTCCTTGAGTATGATGACATCATGAACTCTCAGCGTGAGGCTATCTACAGCAAGCGTCGCAACGCACTTTCCGGCGAGAGAATCGAGATCGATGTGATGAACATGATGCAGGATCTTGCATTGGTTTATGCTGAGAGAGCATCGTCAATGAGTTATGAGGAGTTTGTGGATAACTTCAAGGCATCTCTGTCTGTTGACCTTGCAGCTGATGATGTGGCGTCTTCGTCCGATCTCTATCTTTCTGAGACTGTATATGCAAAGGGCAATGTAGAAGTTATAGCCGGAATTCTGGTTAAGAACATGGAGGCCGTATACAATCGTAGAATGGCTGTCGTAATCCAGAGGACATTGCCGATCTTCAAGACTATTGCAGAGAAGGAAGGCGTGAACATGCCTGATGATGCGAAGATCAGAATTCCTATCTCTGACGGTCGTCGTATCTATCCAGTAGTTGTCAACATCAAGAAGACCATCGAGTCTGAGGGTAGGGAACTGGTGCGTGCAATCAGTAAGTGCATCACTCTCTATCGTATCGACGAGAGCTGGAAGGAACATCTCCGTGAGATGGATGACCTGAAACAGTCAGTTCAGAATGCAACATACGAGCAGAAGGATCCTCTCCTTATCTATAAGTTCGAGAGCTTCAACCTCTTCAGCACAATGCTCGAGGAGCTCAGCAAGCAGGTGTCTTCATTCCTGCTCAGAGCGAATATTCCGCTCAGGGACGGACAGACAGCAGAGGCGCCGGCAGCTCCTCGCAAGCCGGACATGAGCAGGATGAATACAAGCAGAACAGATCTTGTTACTAATGCCGGTGAGCCAAAGAGCAAGATGCCTGTGCATGTTGAGAAGCAGGTGGGACGAAATGACCCATGTCCATGCGGTTCTGGCAAGAAGTTCAAGAACTGCCACGGCAAGATGGAGTAATGTGAAACAATTTAACAAATAATATCATGGCAAAGTCAGAACAGACATTAAGTGTAAACTCAATCAGCCGTATTTCTGCAGGTACCGTGATCAAGGGAGAGATCATTTCTCCTACAGATATTCGTATCGATGGAACATTTGAGGGAAAGCTGACATCAAAAGGACGTGTTGTTCTCGGTGAATCAGCGATTGTCAAAGGTGATATCATCTGCGCTAATATCGATCTTTGGGGAAAGGTTGATGGTAATCTTTTCGTAAAGGACACTCTTTCTCTGAAGGAGGGCTGCGTGATGAATGGAAATCTCCATATCCGCCGTCTGGCTGTAGAGCTCGGTGCGACATTCAATGGATCATGCTCGACTATCACAGAGGCTGAGTTCAATAAGATTGCAGGCAATGAGCCACAGCCGGCTCAGAAGCAACCGCTGCAGCAGGCCCGCGCAAACTAAATCTGCAGAACGTTATTAAAGAGTGGCAGGTAACTGATAATTTTCAGTTACCTGCTTTTGATTTATTGTTTAGACCAGCATAGAATTTTTTGATGAAACCTGAGAGCAGATGAATCCTCTGTTTTACGTAATGAGTCACATCTTGGTACGCTCTTAGGTTTGTTTGGCATTCGAGAAAATGAAGCGACACGCTGTAAGGCGCACCAGCGCCGCGTCATCCGCGTCAGCGAGACTTTCGCAAGAAAGTCGAAGCAGCGGGGACGCCCGCCCGGAGCGTAGCGGAGGGAGGTGTTCCCCTGAAAGGGGATGTCACGGAGTGACAGGGGTTTAGAAGTACATCTCCACAAAAAAAAGGTTCACAGCGAAACTGTGAACCTTTTTTTGTGGAGATGGGCGGACTCGAACCGCCGTCCAAACACCGCACCAGAGAGCTTTCTACACGCTTAGTCTGCCTTTGGTTTTCGACTCAGGGCTGCCGGTAGACAGGCTATCCTGAGCTTATCCTCTGAATCTTAGCGGAGCTTAAAGGAATCACTCCGAGCATCCGGTTTGGATGATACCCCGGATTCCAGTCATAACC
>JAEIGA010011675.1_pt1 | contig 13334 bp, 13 predicted proteins | sample 9270691 | NCBI WGS metagenome assembly JAEIGA01 (sample SAMN17057246, study PRJNA624740) | gut metagenome | biome: biome; isolation source: fecal sample | host: Bos grunniens | place: China: Xizang | collected 2019
ACCTGATCTTTGATGAAACAACACAAATGAGACTGTCCTGCACAGGACAAAAAAGGAACCATGAAGTAGTGTTCTTACCGGATACTCCCCTAAATAGCGGGCCTCAGCACAGGCTGCAATCAAGCATAAGGCTTAATCCTTTAGCTTAATCGCGAAAGAATTATATATGCCCGGAGTAATTGCTTCGGGCATATTTTTCGTCAGAAATAAACCCTCCTGCTCAGAAGAGGACAGGAGGGTTAATTATCAGGAAAAACAACAATGTCTTATTGGAATACTTTTTTGAAGGCCTGATCGAGATCGTCGATAAGGTCCTGAGGATCTTCAAGTCCGATCGATAATCTGATCGTATTGAGAGTAAGGCCTGTTGACTTACGCTGTTCATTTGTAAGCTCGCCGTGAGTTGTCTGTGCGGGATTAACAATAAGCGATCTGGCATCACCGATATTGGCCTGATAACCGAAAATGTTAACTGATTCGATGAATTTTCTTTTTTGTTCTTCGGTACCGTTGAACTCAAATGAGAAGATTCCGCCGGCACCGTTAGGCAGATACCTGTCGGCAAGATCTTTATACTTGCTGTTTTTAGCATACGGATAGCTTACCCAGTTAACGTGTTCATTATTATCGAGGTATTCTACGATCCTGAGCGCTGAAGATACCTGCTTGGAAACTCTTTCGGAGAGTGTCTCGATTCCGAGAAGTAAAAGGTACGCATCGAAAGGTGACAGGGCAGCGCCAAGATAATTTAAGTGTACTGCTCTAATCTTTCCCGTGACGGGTGTCTTAGGGAAAATATCGAGAATGCTCCTCGGGTTCTCGTTTCTGTCGCGTAAGAACCACAGTTTCTTCTCAAAAAGAGGGAACTTACCGGAAGCAAAATCGAAAGAACCTTTCTCAAGAATAAGTCCGGCAATTACATTTCCGTGGCCGCATAATCCCTTTGTTGCCGAATAGACTACGATATCCGCACCGTGTTCAAAAGGATTGAACAGATAAGGCGTTGCAGCCGTGTTATCCACAACAAGCGGAATGCCATGCTTGTGGGCTATGTCTGCAATTGCTTCAAAATCAAGGACTGTAGCCAGAGGATTTGAGATCGTCTCAATATAGATCGCCTTGGTATCTTCTTTGATATTGCGCTCGAATTCTTCCGGGTCATCGGGGTTATCGATCATGTCATAGTTAACTCCGAGTTCTGCAAGAATAGAAGGGAATCCGTCAACTGCTCCTCCGTAGAGACGCGGGCTCGTAAGGATCCTTCCGCCTTGTGCTGCAAGGCTTAATACGGTGTATGAGATGGCAGCCATTCCTGATGCAACGGCAACGGCGCTCTCAACACCGTGAAGAGCGGCAACTCTTTTCTCCAGAACCTGAACTGTGGGATTGGACACTCTGGTGTAGAGCGGATCCTCTAGTTCAAATGCAAATAAAGCATCAGCTCTTTCAGTGCTTCCCATCTCATAAGCAACTGTCTGATAGATCGGTACGCTGACTGCGTTATTATGCTGAAGCGGGTCATATCCAGCGCGGATCTTTAATGTGTCAAAATTGTAAGCCATAATTTGTCTCCTCCTGTGTTGGAAGGGATTATAGATTAGTACCGGCTTCAAAGATAATAGATGTTCGTTATCGTTTCTGATAGACAAAATGTATACCATGCCAATAATTGAATCGTATAAAATAGACGCATGTTTATAAGAAAAGCGACTATAAAAGATCTGAAGATTATAACGGCAGTGGAGCAGGAATGCTTTCCTGCTGCTGAGGCTGCGACAGAAGAGGATTTCCGTGAGCGGCTGGAACGCTACGGTGATCATTTCTGGCTGCTTTTTATAGATAACATACTGGTCTCTTTTGCAGATGGTTTTGTTACTGATGAGAGAGATCTTACTGACAGGATGTATGAAGATGTTTCTATGCATAATGAGAACGGGGACTGGCAGATGATATTCGGAGTTAATACTCTTCCCGCGTACAGGAAGCAAGGTCTGGCAGGCACTCTTATAAACCGTATTATCGATGAATCCAGACAAAACGGGCGTAAAGGTATTGTTCTTACTTGCAAGAAAGAATTAATACATTATTACTCCTATTTCGGGTTTATAAATGAAGGCGTGACTCTGAAATCAACACATGGCGGAGTCACATGGTATCAAATGCGTTTAACGTTTAAAGATATAAATGATGTATAGCCATTATCTATAGATTTCAATGAATATTGTAGATTAGCGGCAATTTTATCTCTGTGCTTAAATCTTCTCAATCGAAAAAGGAGGAGGCAGAAAATGTCACAGAGATTCAATACAAAAAAGATTTGCGAAGCTTCAAAAAAAGCAGTAGCAGTGATTTTGCTTTTTGCGTTCGCATTGCCGTTTGCCGGCTGTGCGAAAAAGGAAGAGGGACCCAAATACGGTAAGATAAACATTCCGGGTCTTGACGGTTCGTTGTGCGGAGCACCGATCTATATTGCATATGAGAATGGTTATTTTGCTGAAGAAGGTTTTGATGTCACGCTGATCTCAGCTGATACAGAAACAAGAAAGATAGGTCTTAATAACGGTACTATCCCGATTGTAAACGGAGATTTCCAGTTCTTCCCTTCGATGGAGGAAGGTGTTAATACGGTAGTTGTGGATAAGCTCCACGACGGCTGTATCAAGATCGTAGTCCGTCCCGATTCGGATATTAAATCACCCGAAGATCTTAAGGGTCTTAAGATCGGCGTTGATGAGATCGGCGGAACTCCCCACCAGGTAGCAAGTGTATGGCTCGAGAATGCAGGCATATCCGCAAGACAGGAAGATCATCAGGTTGAATTCCTTCCTTTTGCAGACGGTAACCTCGAACTTGAGGCTTTGTATAAAGGCGATATCGATGCCGCTGCAATGTGGGACCCGCTCGCGAGCGTAGCTGAGAAAGCCGGTAAAGTAAAGACTATCCTTAACATAACAACAGATGAACCTTTTGCCGGAAAAGCATGCTGCTTCCTGTATGCATCCCGAAAACTGTATGAGGAAAATCCGGAAGAGATCGCAGCTCTTCTCCGCGCTTACAGAAAGGCACAGGATTTTATCAATAAGAATCCTGAACAGGCTGTGGATATCATTATCAAAGGCAAGTATTCACAGATCGAAGACCGTGAACTGGCGATCGAACTTATCACATCTTATAACTATCCTTCATATGAACAGCGTGCGAATAACGAGTTCAATGTTAAGGAAGATGTACATTATTTCGCACAGCAGCTCTACGATATCGGTTATCTTAATACAGATGCTGATACCTACACATCAAAATACTTCGTTGAAGTAAATGTGGATGGCGGCAAATGATAAAGAAAAGTTCAGTAGTATATGGCTTTGCGTTATCAATATCGGGTTTTCTGATAGCAGTACTTCTTAATGCCCTGATCCCCATCACGGCTGATGTGGAAATAGTTGATTACTCTGTTGCCGGAATAACCGTAGATATCAACAGTACATACAGATTTGTACTGCTGGCCCTGTCAGTGATATTTCTTGTATCGGGTCTTATATCAATTAAAGATCACGACAGATGGAAGAAATATGTTAAGGGTGCGCCCATAAGGTTTGCTTCGGGAATAGCTCTGCTGGTCTGGGATATTCTCGGAACCAAGTGGCAGTTACTGCCCCAGCCGTTTTTCCCTGGTCCTGCGGGAATCGTTGAAGCGTTTCTCATCGAACCGGAATTCGTGCTGGAAAATACTTTGTATTCCTTACGGCTTTATGCTGCAGGTTTTGTTTTAGGAGTGGTATTCGGCGTGGGAACAGGCATTCTTATCGGCTGGTTTCCCAAGGTCTACTACTGGGTTACACCCGTACTCAAAGTTACGGGTGTAATTCCTGCAGTAGCATGGATGCCTTTCGCATTAACACTTCTTCCGACACCTTTTGCCGCTGCTGTATTCCTTATTGTTATATGTGTCTGGTTCCCTGTAACAAGTCTAACTTCACAGGGTATCAAGTCGACACCAAAGGTGCAGTTCGAAGCAGCAAGAACATTGGGTTCCAATACATTGGATCTGGTGTTCCGGGTAGCTGTCCCGCATGCTTTGCCTCAGATCTTTACTGGCATATCGACAGCGAATGCTTTCGCATTTACCACTCTCGTCATGGCAGAGATGATGGGACAGCCGGGAGGACTCGGATATTACATCAATCTCTCGAAAGTATGGAGTGCTTACTATAAGGTTTTTGCCGCAATAGTCGTAATGGCAGTATTGTTCAGTTTTATCACGGCAATCCTTGAGAGAGTGGAGAAATACGCATTGAGATGGCAGAAGGGACTCGTAAGATAATGGCTGAAAAGATTGAGAAAGAAGATATTATTCTTAAGATCAAGAATCTCCGCCGTGTCTACAAGGATGATGACGGCGCGGATGTCGAAGCTCTTGAGGATGTGAGCCTGGATGTGAAGCGCGGTGAATTTATATCTATTATCGGCGCAAGCGGATGCGGCAAGACAACTTTGCTCCGTTCGATAGCAGGTCTTGATAAGCCTGATTCAGGTTCAATAGTCATGGATGATCACAAGATAACAAAACCTGATCCTGAGCGCGGATATGTGTTTCAGCAGGGTGGTCTGTTTAATTGGTTGACAGTCGAGCAGAACATAGCTTATGGACTCAAGACAAGAAAGATCTATAAAGAGAAGAAGGCTGAAGTTCCCCAATATATCGACCTCGTCGGGCTTAAAGGATTCGAGGATTCATATCCTTATCAGATAAGCGGAGGAATGGCTCAGAGAGTGGCAATAGCGCGTACGCTTATCAACGATCCGAAGATGCTTTTACTTGATGAACCGATGGGCGCGCTTGACTCTTTTACCCGTGCCGATATCCAGGATAAGCTCCTGGAACTGCACAGACTGAACGGGATAACAATGGTTCTGGTAACCCATGATATAGATGAAGCAATATACCTTTCCGACAGGATAGTCATTATGACGCCGAGACCGGGAAAGATAAGCAACATCATTGAGGTAAACATTCCTCATCCGAGACAGAGAGGCGAAGCGGAATTCCTTGCAATGCGTAGAAAACTGCTGCAGAAATTCGATCTTGCAACTGCGCATCCTGAACCGGAATACAACATATAAGAAAGGTAATATCAGTAAATGAATAAATCAAAAGTAACAGGTATAGCAATTGCTGTTTTAGGTCTTATTACAGCTCTTATTCCAACAGTGATCTTTAATGTGTGTGAGGCAATGGACGGAAAATTCATGAAGTGCCACTGGACATCACAGACAGAGGTTGCGATCGGAGTTGCCATATTAGTTTTAGGTGTGCTCATCATTCTGGCAAAAGAGAAGGCTGCTGCGGCAGCATTTGCGGTTGCATCAGCGATCAACGGAGTGCTGGTCATCTTGATCCCCACTCTGGTTATCGGTGTGTGCGGCTCAGCTGAAATGCGCTGCAACGCAGGAACAAAGCCTGCTCTTATCATTGCGGGTGCATTGATCGTTGTTGCATCACTTATCCACACAGCTCTTTATCTGACATCGAAGAATAAAGCCTGAGATGAGTGTTCTTAAAGGAAGTATTGGATTTGGCATCAGGAACATCAGGAAAAGACCATACAGGTCTTTTTGCCTGATGCTTGCTGCTCTTATCGGTGCCTATGCTCTTTTCGTCGGAAGTGTGCTGAAAGCATCTCTTAATAACGGCATGACGAGAATGCAGGAACGCATGGGTGCTGACCTCATGATCGTTCCCGAGTCTTCGGAGGCGAAGGCCAGGAACATTCTGCTTACAGGCGAACCGGAGTTCTTCTACATGGACATTTCCATACTCAGGAATGTTCTTGATGTTGAAGGTGTTGAATGCGCCACGGGCCAATTCTATTTTACATCGCTGTCTTCTGATTGCTGTTCGACAAGAGTCCAGCTCATAGCTTTCGATCCGGATACGGACTTTGTTATCGATCCCTGGATCGATGAGAGGATTACGGATGAAGTGGCAAACGGAAGTGTGATTATCGGCAGCGAAGTTACACCTTTGCCTGACGGTAAAGTGAAGTTTTACGGAAGTGAATATCCTGTTGCGGGCAAGCTCGGTGAGACAGCAACAGGGCTTGATAATTCCGTGTTCATGACGAGAGAAACAATGCGTGAGATCCTTTTGGATGCAAAGGATAAAGGCTATCAGTTCGTAAATCCGGAAGATGACAGTGCGTTTGTATCAACAGTACTGATACGTGTAAGTGAGAATGCCGATGTTACCGGGATCGAGAAAGAGATCTACCGTAGAGCAGACGGCATAAAGTTCATAGAGACTGACAAGTTGATAAATGATCTTAACGTTAAGCTCGGCTCTGTGGACAGGCTTATTAATGTTACATTAACCGTGCTTCTCGTGTTTTCTTTTGTGACAATGATCCTTTTCTTTTCCGTTATCTTCCATGAGAGAAAAAAAGAATTTGCGGTATTAAGGATCCTGGGAATGTCATCTTCTAAGATATGTGTCTCATCATTGTCCGAGGGCTTGATCATCGGTGCCACAGGAGGCGCAGCAGGTCTCTTGGCAGGTATACTTACAGTATTCCCGTTTAACCGTTTTATTGAGAATTCACTGGATGTTCCTTATCTTATGTCACCGGTTCCGGTTGTGATCCTGTATGGACTTCTCGGGTTCGCTGTGACTGTCATTTTCAGTTCACTGGCGGCATTCCTGTCAACGTTAAGTCTCGCACATGCAGAGACTTATTACACAATGAGGGCAGGTGAATAATATGGATTATCTTTGTGCCGAGAAACTTGTTAAAGAATATGAGAGACGCGGAAAAACTTTCCGTGCGGTAGATGATGTTGATATACAGATCAGGGAAGGTGAATTCATCATTATTACCGGTGAATCAGGAAGCGGTAAAACAACACTTCTTAATCTGCTTTTGGGCCTGACAAAACCTGCTTCCGGTTCTGTCCGTTTTGAGGGTGAGGATATTAACAGTTTTGACGACAGGAGACTCTCTGAGATCAGAAATGAAAAGATCAAGTATATTCCTCAGGGAGACAGTCTCTTATCTTCGCTGACTGTCAGAGAGAATATCCTTTTCCCCTTTGTAATAGGGGGCAAAGAGAAGCCTTCTGATGAAAGACTATATGAGTTATCTGACAGACTTGGCATTACTGATCTTCTGGATGAATATCCTTCGGAGTTATCAGGCGGGGAGATGAGAAGAGCGACCATTGCCAGAGCCATAATTAATAAGCCTGCTGTAATTATTGCTGATGAACCGACGGGTAATCTTGATCGTGATAACACTTCGAAAGTAATGGAGATATTTAAGGATATTTCAGGTGAAGGAACTGCTGTCGTTGTCGTAACTCATCAGAGGGAGACATTAGGATATGCATCGAAAGTTTTTGGAATGTCGCACGGAAAACTTACTCCGGAAAATAAATGATTATCTGTTCCTATAACTAAAAGTTATATTGGGTTATCGGAAATGGATATTTTCGGGCCGTCCGGATTTGAAATACAATTTTGTAATCAATTCCTATAGGGTGGCCGGAATATGACGATACAACAACTGGTTTACGCAATAACGATCTCTGAAGTCGGTTCAATGAACCGCGCGGCAGAAGATCTGTTTATAACACAACCCACATTGACCAAAGCAATTAAAGAATTGGAGAATGAGCTGGGCATTTCTCTTTTTGTCAGATCAGGAAAAGGAATGACTCTTACACCTGATGGAAGAGATTTTATTGTGTATGCAAAACAGATCAGTCAGCAATACGATATTCTTAAAGACCATTTCGGGAATGCCGGTGAACGGAAAAGAAAATTCGGCATATCAACACAGCATTATTCATTTGCCGTAAAAGCTTTCGCTGAGCTGATCAAAGACTTTGACCTTAAGAAGTATGAGTTTGTTTTCAGGGAGACAACAACACGTGATGTTATAGATGATGTCGGTTCGATGAAGAGCGATATCGGAATTTTGTTCATCAGCGAATATAACCGTAAGGTGATAGAGAAAAAACTCCGCGACAATGACCTTCACTTTGTTTATCTCATCGACTGCAAGGCATGTGTGTATATAGCAAAAGATCACCCTCTTGCTGATTACGAGGAACTCACGATGGAAGATCTCGCACCGTATCCGTGTCTCGCATTTGAGCAGGGCGAAGGTGATCCCATTTATTATTCGGAGGAGATACTAGCCGAGAAGGATTATCCCAGAAGGATCAAGGTGTGTGACAGAGCATCGGGTTTGAATCTTATGACTGAACTGAACGGCTACACCCTGTGTTCAGGAATAATCTTGGATGATATTAACGGCCAGCAGTATAAGATGATCCGTTTCAGGGGAGACGACGATGATGCGGTTATGCATATCGGATATGTCATCAAGAACAATATTGAGATCAGTTCCCTCACAGAAGGGTATATCCAGGAAGTAAAAAAGATACTGAGTATAAGTTAATAAGTATGGATCTATTTGCCATAAGCCATACTTCTGTCTTCTTCTGAGAGTGTCTCATTCATGCTTCCGGTGCGGTAACCTAAGACATCTAAAGTTACATATGCAAAACCAAGTTCTTTAAATCTTGTATGCACATATTCTCTTGTCTGCGCGGTCATAAATTTACCGAATTCCTCAGGCATCAGTTCAATCCTTGCGATATCCCTATGGATTCTGACTCTGAGCTGATTAAACCCCAGATCAAGCAGTAACTGTTCAGCCTTGTCGACCATATCCAGTTTCTTCTCAGTGATTTCCTCACCATAAGGAAACCGGCTCGAGAGGCATGCAAAAGACTGCTTGTTCCAGGTCGGAAGACCCAGATATCTTGATAGTATCCTTATCTCATCCTTGGAAAACCCGATCTGTCTTAACGGGCTCTTGATGTTCAATTCGGAAACCGCAATAAGACCCGGTCTGTAATCACCGTTATCATCAAGATTGGAAGCTTCCACGACTTCTTTTATGCCATTTTGATCTGCTATTCCACGGATCTTCTCAAACAGTTCATGCTTGCAAAGATAACAGCGGTTCTTCGGATTATGTGAGAAACCTTCTATTTCCAACTCTTCGGATTTGACGACTATATGCCTTATAGAGTTCTCTTCGCAAAATCTCTTAGCCTCATTAAGTTCTCTTACTGGGAATGAACATGAAGATGCTGTTACTGCCAACACATTTTCTCCCAAAGTTTCTTTTGCTGCATATAAAAGAAATGTTGAATCAACACCGCTCGAGAAAGCTACTGCAACACTTTCGAGTGAACGTAGATAATCCTTTAACTCAGTATATTTTTTCAATAACAGTTCGTTGGGAACGGCGTTCTCGTTCATGAGTTAACCTCGTTGCTCAGATCCTTTACTATCTCACCTGCAATAAGCAGTCCTGCCACAGCGGGAACAAAGGCGGTACTTCCGGGAATATCTCTTCTTTCGGTGCATTTGTGCTGAGCGCCGGGAGGGCAAATGCAGTGAGTTCTGCAGCTTATCGACATATCTTCGAGAGGCCGTATCGGCTGTTCATCTGAATAAACAACCTTTAGTTTCTTTACGTTTCGCTTCTTTAATTCACGACGCATGACACGTGCCAGAGGACATATTTTCGTATCATAGATATCTGCCACTTTAAGTCTTCCGGCATCAAGCTTGTTTCCGGCCCCCATTGCACTGATAACAGGAACGCCTTCTTTCTGGGACCTTAATATCAATTCTATTTTTGCAGTGACCGTATCAACTGCATCAACGACATAGTCATATTCGTTGAATGGAAAATCATCAGCATTCTCAGGGAGAAAAAAGCATTTGTGAATCTCTATTTTCGCATTGGGATTTATTTCGAGCATTCTGTCACGCATGACTTCTGCTTTATACCTGCCTACGGTTTTCCTTGTTGCAATGATCTGTCTGTTCAGATTTGTAAGGCAGACTTTGTCATCATCAATAAGATCAAATGATCCTATTCCGCTTCTGATGAGAGCCTCGCAAACATATCCGCCAACGCCGCCGATACCGAAGACAGCTACTCTTTTTGTTGAAAGAGTCGCCATCGCCTCGGGACCTAACAGCAGTTGTGTTCTTGAGAACTGGTTAAGCATTTGATTCCACTCCGGGTTTATCGAATGGTTTAATTGTATTTGAGTTACCTATCATGTCAATCGGTTTATATATAGAAATACTTTCAGTCTTGGGGTTTATTAGGCAGAAGTTATGCATAAATATAGAGCGAATGTTAAAGAATACTACAGATAATCATGCGGAAAGATATTACCCATTGACATAGTAGGTAATATCGGTTAACATTCCTTCATACTTTCAGAAAAGGAGACATGACATGTACAGCATTAAAGCAAACATCATGATGTGTTGTCGAATGCTTAACTCCCGGGCAAATGGATTGACCGGTGTGTCATGTCGATGTTTGAAATAAAGCTTTAATATCAGGATACACTTTATCTTTATTTAGCCCGGGAGTTATACGATGCCCCCGGGCTTTTTAATTTTCTAACAACACATTTTCAGGAGGATATAACAATGTCAGAAAACAGTTTCAGCGCAAAGGCTATAAGAGCAGGATATGAATCATCAGAGCATTTTAATTCGGTAGTTCCGCCTATCTATCAGACGGCTTCATTCGATCTTCATGATATCGACAGAACAAGACGGCTCTGGACCGGTGCAGAGGCAGGCGGCATTTATTCGAGAGTCGGCACTCCGACAGGATCGATCCTTGAGACGAGAATAGCGGAGCTCGACGGCGGTAAGGCTGCTGTAGCGCTTTCTTCAGGAATGGCTGCAATTACATATACTCTTCTGCTGCTCGCACAGGGTGGCGGTAATATCGTTGCGGGTTCATCACTTTATGGTGCGGCTCAGCTCGACCTTGCGGAATTCCTGCCGAAGTACGGTGTGGATACAAGATTTGTTAAGGACAGAACCAATCCCGAAGCTTATGGCGAACTTATCGATGAGAATACCAGGGCGGTATACCTTGAATCCATCAGCAATCCGAATATCGAGCTCTATGATATTGATGCAATTGCAAAGATCGCACACGAACACGGTGTGCCTGTGGTAGTTGATAACACGGTAGCTACACCTTATCTTTACAGACCTTTCGAGCATGGCGCGGACATAATCGTTTATTCCGCAACAAAGGAGATCAACGGACACGGCAATGTTATTGCGGGAATCGTTGTCGAGAAGGGCGACTTCCCGTTCGATGAGAAGAAGTATCCCCAGTTCTATGAGAAGAGCTGGAAGATGAGAGATCTTCAGAATAATAAGAGAAGCGCTGTTGAATTCATTCCCGGCGCACCTGTTATTGCATCACTTAAGATATTCTTTACGGAGTTTTTCGGAGGTGCACTTGGTTCTTTCGAATCATATCTTGTTCTTCAGGGACTGTCGACACTTTCAGTAAGACTTGATAAGAAGGTCCGGACTATAAGAAAGATCGTTGAATTTCTTGAGAGCCGTGATGAGGTCGAGTTTGTCAGATATCCCTATGCCAAGGGGAGTCAGTTTAAAGAACTTGCTGACAGGGATTTCCCTAAAGGTCCCGGAGCACTTCTCTCATTCGGTTTTAAGGGTACCAGAGAACAGGAAGGTATCTTCATCAAATCACTTAAGAACTTTAACTATCACGTTAATATCGGCGATGTCAGGTCGCTCATCACAAATCCGCCGGAGAATACACATACGGAGCTTGAACCCGATCTGCTTGAACTTGCCGATGTTCCCGCTAACCTTATCCGATTATCTATCGGTCTTGAAGATGCAGAAGATCTCATAAGTGATCTTACCCAAGCCTTCGAAAAGGCATTTGCCTGATAAAGGAGGCGGAAGATCATGTCACGTGAATTTGAAGGGAAAACCATATTTATCACCGGTGCTGCTAAAGGTCAGGGCAGAGCTGTTGCTCTTGCTTTTGCGCAGGAGGGCGCAAACATTATCGCTTTCGATCTCGGAGCAAGGATCGAATATCCGGCTTATAACAGATCATCCAATGAGGATCTCGAGAAACTCAAGAGCGAAGTGGAAGATGCAGGCGGAAAGATACTTATTTATGCAGGAGATGTCCGCAAGGCATCAGATGTTAAAGAAGCAGTTGACCGTGGAATAAATGAATTCGGCGGAATAGACATCCTGTTCAGTAATGCAGGCATAGCAGCTTACGGTTATTCGTGGGAACTAACGGAAGAACAGTGGGATGCCCTGATAGAAGTTAATCTCAAGGGAGGCTTCCTGGTATCGAAATATGTTATCCCTCATCTCATTGAGAAAAAGAGCGGTGTGATCATATATAACTCGTCAGTTGCAGGTCTCAGAGGATTTAACCGTATGAGTCACTATTCGGCTTCAAAACACGGCCTTGTCGGACTTGCCAAGTCACAGGCGATAGAGCTTGCACCATATGGTATCAGAGTTGTTACACTCCATCCGACAGGCGTTAACACACCAATGAATGACGGATTGGCAGAACTTGAAGGAACGACTCCGACTGAGATCGCTGAGAGATCGGCCGGCAATCTCTTAAAGACTCCCTGGATCGAGACAGAGGATATTGTAGAAGCAGTTAAATATATAGCAAGCGATAAGGCAAGATACATGACAGGCAATCAGTTTGTTCTGGATGCAGGTTTGTTGACCCGCTGATTACTATTAAAGACATGATTTATTTGAATAGAGGAAAAACAAATGACATTGCAGCAGTTGATGTATGCCATAACCACGGCTGATGAGAAGTCGATCAATAAGACTGCGCAGAGATTTTATGTGTCACAGCCTGCAGTCTCGGATGCTATAAAAGACCTTGAAGATGAGATAGGAATAAGCATCTTCGAACGATCCAACAGAGGTGTTACGACTACCGCTGAAGGCGCAGACTTTATAGTCTATGCGAGACAGGTGGTAGCCCAGTATGACCTGCTTAAAGAAAGATATATCGATAAAGAACAGAAGATACGATTCGGTGTATCAACGCAGCACTACACGTTTGCAGTTAAGTCTTATATTGAACTGATCTCAAATTACGGTACTGATAAATACGATTTCTCGATATATGAAGGGAAGACATCTGATGTTATAAACGATGTCAGAACCTTTAGATCCGAGATCGGGATTATTCACATGGATGAATATAACAGCAATTATCTGCTTAAGTATCTGAAGGCCAACAACCTTCAATATCATAAGCTGTTCGATTGCAAAGTTTATGCTTATCTGTCATCAAAGCATCCGCTTGCCGGGAATAAGAAAGTAACGGAAAAAGAACTTGAACCTTTTCCATGTCTTACCTTTACCCAAGGCGAGGGTGCCCCGATATATTTATCGGAAGAAC
>JAEIGA010011676.1_pt1 | contig 13334 bp, 11 predicted proteins | sample 9270691 | NCBI WGS metagenome assembly JAEIGA01 (sample SAMN17057246, study PRJNA624740) | gut metagenome | biome: biome; isolation source: fecal sample | host: Bos grunniens | place: China: Xizang | collected 2019
AATGTAGTCAGTCTTGTCCATCATCTTAGGGGATACTTCCTCCTGCTGTTCGATAGTCAGGACACTGACATCGGCCTTTTTAAATGCAAGTATGTCATTGAGGCCGTCCCCAACCATCATTACCTTATATCCGCCTTCCTTTAGGATTGACACCACTTCACATTTGCCCCTGGTAGAAACGGTTCCAAAGGCATTGTCTTCTGGAACATCCAACATGTTGGCCAATCTGTTGATGGCGCCTTTTCTGTCTCCTGACGCGATGTATATGTCGATTCCACGGGATTTTAATGTTTCGACTGTTTCAAAGACCCTAGGGAAAAATTTGCCTGCTGAAGTGATGGTGTATGCAACAATGCCCAAATCCATATCAACAATAAGTGCAGATCCGTTGCACAGCTCCATGTGAGGAATCTTTTCACGCAAAATGTCAAATCCGTCGGTGATGTCTGAAACTTTTGTAATGCTTTCCCTGTCAAGGATTTCCTTTACATCGGCCTTTGAGACCTGGCGGGTTGAAAAGCTTATATCAAAATCAATGTCATATTCCTTGATAACATCAGAAATCAAAGTGTCGGGATTGAGTTCTATAAGTTTATTCGTATTGAACTGAAGTACGACTAAAGCCAAGGCATCCGCTGCTTCAATCAAATCCAAAGAGTTTATGTCTGTAAATATATTTCCGTTTAAAACATCTTTAACAACCCTAAACCTTTCTATCAATGTTCCTGAATTATCAAATACAACAGCCTTTTTCATATTATCATGCCCTCTATAATTTTTGATATCGTCAGCATACCCCGTTGATAAAATCTTTGTTTTTTAAACTTAAAAAAATTATTATTAGACTAAAATGGTTTGTATTATCTTTGAGTTTAGTTATGAAAAAAAACAACTATATAAACATTGAAAAATAAAATAATAATATTATAATTTACGATTATTAGGTGTTTTAATGAGCGTTATTGAAAAATTAAACTCCATAAAAAATGGGGAAATGACAGCTAAAGAAAATGTAGAAAACTACATCAAAGTTATTGATGAAAATAACGAAGCCATTAATGCATTTATTGAATTAAACTATGAAAATGCATTAAAACAAGCAGAAGCTATTGATGAGAAAATAGCTAATGGCGAAGAAGTGGGTGCTTTAGCTGGATTAGTATTTGGTATTAAAGCAAACATTAATGTTGAAGATTTGATTATTTCAGCAGCTTCAAAAACATTGGAAGACTACCTCGGAAGCTACAATGCAACAGTTGTCAATGAAATTTTGGCTGAAGACGGAATAATCATAGGTATTTTAAATATGGATGAATTCGCAGCAGGAAGTTCAACTGAAACTTCATACTACGGACCAACCCAAAACCCTGCCGCAATGGGCAGAATTCCTGGAGGTTCAAGCGGTGGATGCGCAGCTGCAATCGCTGCAAAAATGTGTGACATATCAATCGGTTCAGATACCGGTGGATCCATCAGAAACCCTGCTTCACACTGTGGAGTCTTAGGATTCAAACCAACCTACGGTGCAGTTTCAAGACAAGGTTTGCTTGACCTGTCAATGAGTCTGGACCAAATCGGGCCACTTTCAGATGATGTAAGCGGTATAGCACTTGCCCTAAATACAATTGCAAACTACGATGAAACCGAATGTACTACCCTTGACTGGGAAAAGCCTGATTTCACTGAAGTGCTGGGTGAAACTTCTCTCGAAGGAATGAAAATAGCTGTGTGCAGTGAATTCATTGATGTGACAGATGATGAAATCAATAAAACCGTCAATAAAGCTATTCAAAAATTAGTGGATGCAGGTGCTGAACTTGTTGAGGTAAGCTTCGATTACATCGATTTGTGCCTTCCAACATACTACCTAATCAACTATGTGGAATTCTTCTCAGCTACCAGAAAATACGATGGAAGAGACTACGGATACAGAATCGAAGAGGTCTGTGGTGAAGAAGTGTTAAGAAGAATTAAAATCGGTTCCCACATTGCAGAAGCTGAATTCAGTGGTAAATACTACAAGCAAGCATTAAAAGCAAGATCAGTCATCAGAGCAGAAATCACATCAATGCTTGAAAACGTGGACTTGATTGTAGGACCTACCGTGCCAAAACTTCCTCACGAAATTGGAACTGAATTAGAACCAATGGAAATGTATGCATATGACATATTGACCGTTATAGCTAACCTCGCTGGAATTCCAGCAGCAAGCATTCCGGCAGGAGAAGTTGACGGCATTCCTGTAGGATTACAATTACAGGCAAAACCATTGGATGACTTGAAAATTATTAAAGCTATGAGTGTTTTCGAAAACACTCAATAAACCCTTTTTTTATTACTTATTTTACACTTGAAACATACCTCTAAAATTTTTATACTTATACGATACAATAGAATATCAAGAGGTTATTTTTATGACAAGAATTGGACTTGCTTATGTTAGTGGGGCTGTTCCCGGATTTGAAGATTTTGGAAACCTGCCAACAGATATTGTTAAGGAAAACGGACTTGTTGATGGATTGAAAGCCAGTGAAGAGTTGGATGCATTGATAATTCCTGGCGGAACATTAATTGAGTCAAACGATATTGACATGGGTTTAAATACAGAAATCAAAAAAATGGCGCGTGACGGAAAGCCTGTCATCGGGATTTGCGCAGGTTTTCAATTGCTGTCAAATCAGATAGATATCGGCAGAAAATCACCGGTGCCTATCGTTAAAGACGGCCTTGGCATAATAGATGTGAACTTTTCACCTCTGATTACAAGCGACCGTGTTAAAGCAAAAGTGTTTGACAATTCATTTTTCGTTAAAAACCAGACAGAAGATGTTGATGGCTTCCATACCCACACATACGGTAAAGTGGAAGGAGATGCAAAGCCTCTGTTCTATTCGCAAGTCCAAAGAATGAACTATGGGGATACCAATGAAAAGGGAGAATACAATATATTCTCCGGTGCATGCAACGATGACGGCAATGTCATCGGTACAATGATTCATGGAATCCTTGATGAAAACCCAATTCTTGTAAAAAACCTGCTTGAACAAATAGATTATACTGAAATTGATGAAATTTACAATAGAAACAAAGAGGTCAAAAAATATTTGCACAGTGAAGTTGGAATCAACAACAACATAAAGGTGCCTCAATTAAAAGACAAGCCTGAAAAGCCAAAATACCTGATGATTGGAAGCAACGGATCAGATTCCGGTAAAACATTTATTCTGACAGGCCTTGCAGGCGCATTGAGAAAAAGAGGTTATAAGGTTGCACTTCTCAAAGTAGGACCTGACGTTCGTGACATTATACCTGGATTATATTTGACAAAAGGAAAAATGGAAGAGTTTGCATCAATAAAAATCGGCCATTTAGGCTGGGCAGACATAGAGTCTACAATATCAAGGCTCAATTCATCCGACTATGACATCGTCCTTATTGAAGGTGTAATGAGCGTGTTTACCGGTCTTTTAAATGAAAAGGTACCGTTTTCAGCGGCTGAAATCGCAATGTCATCTAAAATTCCAATGATACTGGCTTCAGGTGTTAACAAGGGCGGAATAGAATCCGCTGCAATTGATCTTGTTTCACATGCAAACATGCTTAAAAAATTCGGAATTCCGGTAGAAGCAATCCTGTTAAACAAAGTATATAATGACGATATATTCGACCAGGTGGTTCCTTATATCAGAAACAATACAAAAGTCGAAAAGGTATTGAAGCTTCCAAAACTGAAATCCGCCGACATGAGAGGCTTTATTCCGGAAGTTGAAATTAGATATGAACTGTTCACAAGCCACGCAATGGAACTGATTGAAAATAACCTGGACATTGAAGAGATAATCAGCATGGCTCGTGAAGTTGAATTTGAAAAGATTTATACATTTGAAGAAATTAAAAGTAAGGTGATTTAATGGCTCTTAATTTAAGCCCAGAAACAGGCGTAAAACTTACAAAAAAAGATAGGGCTCATGTTCTTAAAAAAATGAAACAAGGGTGGAAAGCTACTTGTTTGATTCCAGATTATGTGTTTGATGAAAATGGCGATATCCAAATAGGATCCGATAAGAACCGTCGTGTCGTCAAAATAGTCAAGATAAAAGAGGATGGAATCTACATAGAAAAAGCGCTGAAAAGCAAAAATTTAAGAATCGTGTGGGATAAAGTGGCCCTAATAAAAAAATCAAATGAAGTAAAGGATGGTTTGGAGATAAAAATGCATGACGGGAAATATGTTGCATTCAGCATCTATAATTCATACAAAATCCAACAGATAACCCAATTCATTGTAGAATATATCAATAATAAAAAGTTTAATAATGCTAATATGTATAATTAGCCTTATTATTCTTCTAAATATTTATTAATAATGTCTTCGCCTCTAAGTAAGACCAATCCATTTTCTTCAGCGTATTTGCGGGCATCAGCAACGGAAGTAGCTTGTCCGGTTTCACCATCCATCATTTCACAAACTACACAAACAGGAGTAACACCGGCCATTTCACATAATGCAAGACCTATTTCAGTGTGTCCTCTTCTATTTTTTACCAATCCGTCAGCTCCCCTTAAAAGACATACATGCCCAGGTGATCTGAATGTAGCGCCGAATTCGTCGAATCTTTCTTCTTTCATCATTATTGCCATTTCACTAATGGTCATTGCTCTGTCATGGTCTGTTACACCGGTGAAAGATTTTCTGTGATTGGTCCAAATTGAAAATGATGACCTTTCATCATACGGAATATCTGTTGGTGCCAATTCAGCTAATTCAGGGTAAGTTTCAGTAGCTGCCTTCATAATATCAACCATGAACGGCAAGTGAATAGCATCACAGTAATCAGCATGTAAACAATTGCAGATTAAACCACCAGCGTCGTTTCTCATGGTTGCAATTGATTTAGGGGTTACAAACTCGGAAGCGATAATCATGTCAACTTCCCCTTCCCTATCATCGTCATCAAAAACCAGAACGAATTCACCATTTCTAATAGCTTCTAAAGCCATGTCTAAACTTGTTTCTTGATTCATAGTAACATCTCCTTATAGTACTAGAACCAGGGCTAAAAATAACTTCTTATTCTCTTCCATCCGGACTATCACCGTCGGTTTTGGAATCTCACCAAATCAACACTTTTCCGTGCTCGTGGACTTATATTAAAAATCACCACCGGTGGAGAATTTCACTCCGCCCTGAGAACGTATTAAAAAATATATTGGTTATATATAAAATACTTTTTGGTAAAAATTAAAATTCAAGAGTAACTATGTCTCCATCTTCCAAATTCAACTCAACCCTTAATTTATGTTCGGCAATAAACTCCAGATAATTTTCTTCGTGAGTTGTCTTGGCAGGAAAAACGATAGCTCCAACAACAACCCCATTCAATTTGGCATCAATATACTTGACAGCTCCAAACCCTTCATCCGGCTTGATTAAATTCTCACAATTATTTTTAATTTCATTAATTTCATCCAAATGCTCTTCACTGACAATAACATTTAAAGTTCCCGGAAAAGGAATGAAACCGCAATTCTTTAAGAATTCCTTAGTGTAGAACTCCTGTGATAGGAAAAATGCCGCTTTTCCCAAGCCTGTTGTTACCTTGCCGATAATTTTCATGAAATACCTCAATACATATAACCACAATGTTAAAATTTAACCATGATTTTATTTAACTTGAATATTGATTTTGAATGCTATATCAAAAAATATAGATTCATAACTAATAATTAATTGCTTTTTATTAATAAATATTTTCAGATTTAAAGAAATTTATTTTAACAATCAGGAATAAAAGTATTACTGATAAACATTTACAGGGTAATAGAAATGGAAATAAAAACTATCTCAACAGATGTACTGATTATTGGGTCTGGTGGTGCAGGTTCAAGAGCTGCAATAGAAGTTGATGATGCTGGCTTAAAGGCAATTATCGTGTCCAAAGGTCTTTCATTCCGATCCGGCTGTACTGGAATGGCAGAAGGCGGATACAATGCTGTGTTTAAAGCCGTGGATAAGGACGATTCAATTGAAGCTCACTTTAAGGATACATTGAAAGGCGGAAGTTATCTGAATGACAAGAAACTGGTTGAAATATTAGTCAACGAGTCACCGAAAAGACTGATTGATTTGGAAAACTATGGTGCCTTGTTTGACCGCCAGGAATCAGGTGAAATAGATCAAAGGCCATTCGGTGGTCAAAGCTATAGAAGAACCTGCTATCAGGGAGATAGGACAGGAGCGGAATTGCTGAACGCTCTTAAAGAGGAAATAATCAAAAGAAATATTGAATGCATTGAAGAAGTGATGATAACCTCCCTCATAACCGACGGTGAACAGGTTATCGGTGCTACCGGATTAGACTTGAAGGATTCCAGCCTAATCTATTTCAAGGCAAAAGCCGTTGTTCTAGCAAGCGGAGGTGCCGGACAATTATACCCTGTAACATCCAACACCTTCCAAAAAAATGGGGACGGCTTTGCAATAGCCTACAGAGCCGGAGCCAATTTGGTCGATATGGAACAAATCCAATTCCACCCAACAGGAATGGTGGCGCCAGAATCCAAAAAAGGAGTTTTGGTAACTGAAGCAGTTAGGGCTGAAGGCGGAAAGCTCATAAACAAGGACGGCGAAAGGTTCATGTCAAAATATGCGCCTGAAAAAATGGAATTGGCAACACGTGATGTTGTTGCACGTTCAATCTATCAGGAAATTATAGAAGGCAGAGGAACCGAAAAAGGTGGAGTATATTTGGACATTTCACATTTGGATGATGATTACATTGATGAAAAGCTTGAAACAATGGTTCTCCAGTTTGAAAACGTTGGAGTGGACATCAAGCACGGCCCTATTGAAGTGGCCCCAACAGCGCATCATTTTATGGGCGGATTAAAGATAAATGAAGATGCCTCAACATCCCTGAAAAATCTCTTCGGAGCAGGTGAGGTCTGCGGTGGAGTTCATGGAGCAAACCGTTTAGGCGGAAATGCGCTTGCAGACACACAGGTATTCGGAAGGATTGCAGGTATAGGCGCATCAAAAGCCGCTAAGGAAAGCGAACTTAAAACAAACGATGAACAGGTTAATGCAGAAGCTTCAAGAATCGAAGGATTAATTAAAAAAGGTTCCATTAAACCACGTGAATTCAAAAACAACATTAAAAATCTGATGTGGGAAAAGGTAGCTATTGTAAGAGAAGAGAAAACCTTGAATGAAGCCTTAAAACAACTTCAAGAAATGCAGAACAACCTCTCAGAACTGGATGTCAGCGATACAAAGCAATACAATGAGGATTTGGTAACAGCCTTGGAAGTAATAAACATGGTTGAAATCTGTATCCTAACCGTAAAATCAGCAATACTTCGTAGGGAAAGCAGAGGAGCGCATTTCAGATCAGATTTCCCTGAAACAAATGACGCATGGAAAAAGAGTATCGTTATAAATAAAAATAAAATAGAATTTGAAGCTAGATAGCTTCTTTTAATTCTTTTATTGCCTGTCTGGCCTTATCAAAAATTTCCTGTTCGTTTAAAACAGTCAGTTTTTTATTTTCCATCAATATCTTACCGTTGCAGATGGTAGTATCAACATTAGAACCGTTTGCAGAGTAGATAATGTTGGAACTTAAAGATGAACTGTCAGGAACCATGTTGGCTGAATTGGTATCAATTAGAATAATATCTGCTTTTTTACCGACTTCAATTGAACCGATTTCAGATTCAAGACCCAATGCTTCAGCACCTTTAATTGTACCCATAGCTATTGATTCATCTGAATTTAAAACTTTAGGGTCAAGTGTTGAAACCTTCTGAAGCAGACTGGCTGTTTTTAACTCTTCAATCAAATCCAAATTATTGTTTGAAGATGCACCATCGGTTCCGATTGAAACGCAGATGCCATTTTCAATCAGTTTAGAAACAGGAGCTATTCCTGATGCCAATTTCATGTTACTGCACGGATTATGGGAAATCTTAACGTCGTTCCTTTTAATGATATCGATTTCGTTGTCACTTAACCAGACGGAATGCGCAGCCACAACATCAGGACCCAAAAATCCGATTTGATCCAAATATTCAAAAGGCCTTACGCCCCTTTCCTCAAGTTTGTCGTCGATTTCCTTTTGGGTTTCAGAAACGTGAATGTGAATGCCCATATCATATTCATCGGCCAATTCACGGACCTTAATCAACAATTCTTCGGAAGCTGTATAAGGGGAATGCGGTCCGAAAAATACTTTGATTCTTCCATCGGCCATTCCATTGCAATTTTTAAACAATTCAAGATTTTCCTTAATTTCATTTTCCCTTCTTTCTTCATCACCGAAATCTATCATACCATATGACAGGACAGCCCTGATTCCAGCCTCGTCAATAGCTCGGGCAACATCTTCCATGTAAAAGTACATGTCGCTGAAAGTTGTTGTTCCTGATTTGATCAATTCAACAGCCCCTAAAAGGGCACCTATATAACAATAGTCACCATTGAGATTAGCTTCCATCGGCCAAATATGATCATTTAACCAAGTGTCCAAACTTAAGTCATCCGCCAATCCTCTAAATAATGTCATTGATAAATGAGTATGAGTATTTACAAATCCCGGAAGCAAAATTTTTCCGGAAGCGTCTATAATCTTGTCTATATTGCTTTCGTCTATTTCATCTGAAATTTCTGAAATTATATCATCCTTAATCAAAAGTGATTTTTTACCTTCAAAACTTTTATTAGGACTTAAAATTAATGCATTTTTAATTAAAATAGTATTTTCACTCATTATAACACCTAAAAAAAATAAAAAAAGTAAAAGCTAAAAAACTATTTATAAGTTTTTGATAGCTAATTTAATATCATCTGCTTTAACAGTTTTACGTTTTGCAATTTTAGCAACAGCGTTTGCTTCTTTAGCTACGTTACGAGCTACTTCTTCTAAGTATGCTGCTAATGCATCTTTTGCATCTTCGCTAACTCTTTCAGCACCAGATTCTTTGATGATTCTTGCGATAGGAGCTTTTGGTATTTCAGACATAATTTTCACCTCACAAAATTTAATCAAAAACTTATGATTACAAAGCTTAATCATAAGTTAATAGAAATTAAGTTAATCTAATATTTAAATATTTTGTTTAATTGACTTATTTTTGAAATTAAGATAATATTGATTATATAAACTAAAAAATAAAAGTAATAAAAATTATTACCCTCTAAAAAAGTATTATATAAAATGATTCAAAATATAATATAAGAAAAAAAATATGAGAAGATATGATGAAGATAAAAATTGCTATCCCATCAAAAGGAAGAATAAGTGAACCTTCAATTGACATTTTAGAAAAGGCAGGATTAGGATTAGTCGATAAAAACAACAGGAAATTGATTTCAAAAACTTTCAACGATGATATAGAAGTAATGTTTGCAAGGGCATCCGACATTCCTGAATTCGTCAACGATGGAGTTGCGGATATGGGAATTACAGGTGTTGATTTGATAGAAGAAAATGAGGCTGACGTTGCTGAATTACTTGACTTAAGGTTTGGACAGACAAAATTGGTGCTTGCAGCTCCGGAAGAGTCAGACATCACCTCGACAGATGACATTGACGAAGACATGAAAGTGGCTACCGAATTTCCCGTCCTGACAGAAAAATACTTCAGTGAAAAAGGCTTGAATTTGAAAATCGTCAAGCTGAGCGGATCAACAGAAGCCGCACCTTTTATAGGAATAGCAGATTTGATTACTGACTTGACAAGTACAGGCACAACATTGAAAATGAACCACCTTAAAATCATAGATGTCATATTGAACAGTACAATAAAGCTTATTGCAAACAATGACAGCTTAAGGGATAAAAGGGAATTGATCGAAGCCGTCAGCACAAGCATTAAAGGGGTTCTTGATGCCGATAGAAAAAAATTAATTATGATGAACGTTAAAACCAGGGATCTTGATAAAGTAAAAGATGTCATGCCTTCAATGGGTGGTTTAACAATATCAGAAGTATTATCTAATGAAAAAACTGTTGCTGTTCAGGCAGTGATAGACGAAAAGCAGGTATTTGAACTTGTAAATGATTTGAGAAATGCGGGCGCAAAGGACATCCTTGTTGTACCGATTGAAAGAATTATATGAAAAGGGTGATTATCATTTTTAGATTAAAAAACATAATTTCAATAAAAGACTTTGAAAGGGAAGATATCGAGTATATCTTGGATGAAGCATCAAGATTGGAAACCATCGCCAAATCAAAAGCAATATCCACAGAACTTAAAGGAAAAATTCTTGGATTAATGTTTTTTGAACCGTCAACAAGAACAAAAATGTCATTTGAAACAGCTATGAAACGTTTGAACGGACAATGTATCGGATTTGAAAACAGCGGATCCAGTTCCGTTTCCAAAGGCGAAAGTATTGCCGATACCGCAAAAATGTTTGAAGGATACTGCGATGCGCTGGTAATAAGGCACGAACTGGAAGGCGTGTCAAAATTCATTTCAGATATTGTCGATATTCCTGTAATCAATGCCGGTGACGGTGCAGGCCAGCACCCAACCCAGACATTGCTCGACTTATACACCATCAAAAATGAAATCGGCTCAATTGACAACTTAAAAATCGCATTGATCGGAGACTTGAAATTCGGCCGTACTGTCCATTCACTGTCAAATGCACTGACCCTATTCAATAACGTTAAAATTTACCTGGTATCTCCTAAAGAGCTTAAAATGCCTCAGGAAATCCTAATTGATTTAAACAAGACAAAAGTAGAATATGAAGAAGTGGATAACATTGAATGCATTATTGATGATGTTGATGTGCTCTATGTTACCAGAATACAAAAGGAACGTTTTGCAGATATCAACGATTACGAAAAAATAAAAGGTGCATACATCATAAACAAAAAAATGCTTAAAGGAAAAGACGCAATAGTAATGCATCCTTTACCTAGAATCGATGAAATAGACACTGACGTGGATGACACAAAATACAATAAGTATTTCACACAGGCAGCCAATGCCGTTCCTGTAAGAATGGCCATCTTAAAAACATTAATACAAAACAACCCTAAATAGAAAAGAGGGTTGTTTCAAGTAATGTTTCATCACATTGAAGCTTAATAATATTTGTTCTTCCTTTTCCACGGCCACGTGAAACTGTATTTGTTGAAATTATACCTAAAAGTTCAAGTTCATTGATAAAATCAAATATTCTTCTGTAGGTTACGGCATCTTTTTTGGATACGTCCTTGTAGGCATCATACAACCTTCCGGAAGATATTTCTTCCCCTTCTTTTGTTAAATTTAAAATCGCTTCCAGAACCCTTTGCTGCTGAAGCGGTAATGTGGATATTATGTCAATGACCTTATTGTGTTCGATTGTATCTTTTGCCCTTCTGACGTGATCGCTTGTAACTTTCGGTGAATCATCATAAACCGCAATTTCACCGGCATTTCTAAGTAAATCAAGAGCATAACGTGCATCACCCTCTTCTTTGGCAGCCATAGCGGAACATAATGGAATCACATCACCATCCAATACATCATCATTGAAAGATAATAATGCCCTTTCAGACAATATGTCAGACAATTGATTTGCTCCGTAAGGAGGAAATACTATTTCCTTGTCATTCAAACTGCTTGTAACTCTGGATTTGATTAAATTCTTAAAGTCCAAATAGTTACTGATACATAAAACTGAGACATTATCAGTTCTTGTAAGGGTGTATAGAATTCCATCACCATCCTTATCAAGCAAGATATCAATTTCATCCAAAATAACAATCAAATGTAATTTTTTACCGAATGCGTTTGTCCTGAAGATATCCCTGAATGTGTTTACAACTTCACCCTTGGTCCATCCACGGTTAGGAACATCTCGTCCAAGCTTATTACACAATTCGGCAAGCACCTGATATTCTGTTGTATAGTCAGTACATCTGATATATTCGACTTTTACAAATACATTTTTTCTGCGTGAAGCTTCTATAAGCTGTTCACGAGCGAATTTTGATGCTGCTGTTTTTCCAGTTCCTGTTTTACCGTAAAGAGTTACGTTTGATGGGGTAACATTATTCAAAACATCAATCCAACATTTTGCAATATCTTTTATTTGATCTTCCCTATGCACTAGCTTTTCAGGCAAGAACCTATGATCAAGTGGGGCCTTATCCTTGAATATACTTGGATTGACATGTTCTTCCTCTTCTAGTTTATCGAAAATATTTGACATTCATCCACCTTTAAAAATTTGATAAAAATTATAAGTATAATTTCCAGTGTTAATATTATAAAACATATGATAAATAAAGGTTTTTATTACAATTTCATGAAAAGGTATTAAAAATGACAAAAATGTGAAAAATTAACTCTTCAAAAACTCTTAAAATCAATGTTAAATCAATAATTAATCGTATTTATAAATTATAAATCATATTTTACAATATTTTTTAAAATAAACTTGTTAAATTTAGTTAAAATTTAAATATGAAATGGTACTATTTCAAATATAACAGTGGAATTTCAAGTGTAAATATCGGGAAAAAACAGTGCATATGGATGCTTAAATTGGCTGAAAATCAATGATTTTGAAAAAATTATCACGATTTGTAATTAAGAGAGAGACATGTGTTTCAAGTGTAAAGGGATAATGTGCGAAAAACAAAATTGAAGAGATGAATTTCATATGTAACAAAAATGAAAAATTGTTTAAAATCCAATAAAATAATAAATAAATCAATAATAATGCTTTAATTTAAAAAAAATATGGGATGGAAAAAAGGGTAAATTTCAAGTGTTTTACAGTTGAAATATACCTCTTCAGTCTTAATATATCCACGAAATCGTTATACTTGAAATGGACCTCTCCCTCTCTAAACGAACATGCTGTTCTCATTGGATTCATTATGGGAAATGGTCACATTGCCAAATTTTTTGTCGATTAACCAGATGCAGTGTAATTTTGATTTAAAAACTCTTTTTAAGGTTCTGATGAAATTGTCTTTGGTCAAACCATCTTCAAATACCTGATCTGTGATTACAAACTGCTGCAATAAATCCTGATTCAATTGAAGTTCATAGTCAACCAAAAATCTGTTCAATCCGAAATTCAAATCAAGAATGAAATCTTTCCTGGTTTTAGGATTAGCTGCATTCATTAATTCCAAATGTTCAGGAGAAACTTGTGTAGCGCAAGCAACAATAATGCAATCCTTTCCTTTTGGTTTGACAACATCCATTATGTTTTCTTTCGGAAATTCTATTATATAATGGAAATCAGCATTTTCATCAAATTTCTTTTCTCTTAAATAACTTTCATCAAGTAACCATTCTTTAATTTTTTCTTCAAT